>JAEEGI010003433.1_pt1 | contig 37798 bp, 26 predicted proteins | sample 8958751 | NCBI WGS metagenome assembly JAEEGI01 (sample SAMN16246545, study PRJNA631951) | gut metagenome | biome: gut microbiome; feature: rumen; material: KS-attached | host: Bos | place: Iran: Karaj | collected 2018-10 | reverse complement strand
GGTGAGATCGTCGACGGGAAGGATTATTCCAACATTGCTGCTGACCGTTTTGTCGCCGAGATCGACAAGCTCCGCAAGGACAAGACCGTCAAGTCGGTGGTCCTCCGCGTCAATTCCCCGGGCGGCAGCGTCGTCGCTTCCGAGAAGATCCGCGCTGCGCTGAAACTCCTGATGGCCGAGAAGCCCGTCGTCGCCTCCTACGGCAACTACGCCGCTTCGGGTGGCTACTGGATCTCCGCCGGCACCCAGAAGATCTATTCCGATGCGACCTGCCTCACCGGTTCCATCGGCGTATTCTCCATGATTCCCGAGTTCTCCAAGGTTACGGACAAGGTGGGCGTGAACTTCGTCTCCATCAGCTCCAACAAGCACAGTGACATGTATTCCCTGATGCGTCCGTTCGATGCGGAGGAGACGGCCAACATGCAGGCTTATATCGAGGATATCTACGGCCGTTTCGTCGGCCTGGTGGCCGAAGGCCGTTCCTTGGAGGAAGCACGTGTGGACGAGCTCGCCCAGGGCCGTGTATGGGTGGGCACCGATGCCATCGGAATCGGACTGGTCGATGAGATCGGCGGTCTCCGCGAAGCCGTGGATTACGCCGCCTCCCTGGCAGGATACGTTTCCAAGGGCGATTATCACGTGATCAGCCGTCCGGCGACGCTTTCGTCCATGGAGCAGATCATGATGATGATCGGCGGCGAGAAAGAGGCGCCGTCCATCCTGGCCGACACGCCGTTCGAGGCACTCGGCCGGAGCCTTGACGGCATCCGCGAGGGCCGTCCCGGTCAGGCTTATGCCCGTCTTCCGTACGACATCGTAATCCGCTAGGCGATGGACGAGAAGAAACTGACCCCGATGCGTTTCGGCCCCGAAAGGGTCGAGCGCAAGTGGGGTGTCGCGGAGTACCGGATCGCCGACCTTGGCTACATCGATTCGGTGGCCATCGACGGCTGGCTTTCCGGCAATTCCATCAGCGACATCATGCAGACCTACCTGGAGCGCATCGCCGGGGAAATCCCGTTCGAATACTACGGCACGCAGTTCCCGGTGATGGTCAAGTGGCTGGATATCAAGGGCCGTACCTCGCTCCATGTAAATCCGGACGACGAAGCGGCCGAGCAACGTTACGATGCTTTCGGCAAGACGGCGCTCTGGTACGTGGTCGCCGCCGGTCCCGATGCGAAACTGTTCCTGGGCTTCAAGCGCGACGTGACCGCCGCCGAATTCTATGAGAAATGCCTGGACGGTACGGTGGAGGAACTCCTGAACGTCATCAAACCTAAGGTAGGGGAGCACTACCTCGTCACTCCGGGCATGGTCCATGCCGCGCAGGACGTCCGCTTGTTGGAAGTGGCCGAATCCTCCGAACTCTGGTTCCGCCTGCATGCCTGGGAAGACCGGGAGGCCGAACTGCACCTGGAAGAGGCTTTCGACCTGATCGACCTCAAGGCCTACCGGGTTCCGAAAACCCAGGGAAATCCGGAGGCAGTAACGGAAAGCATAGCTGTCACGCCGCAGTTCTCCGTGAACGAAATCCGGCTGAAGGACGCGGTCCGCATCACGGACCAGGGCGGCAGTTTCCGGCTCTATGCGTGCGTGAAAGGCGCGGGTTCTGTGCAGGTTGAAGGGAAAGACAGTCTTCGTTTCCGGGAGGGTGATGCCGTGCTGGTGCCGGCCGAACTGAAGGATTTCATCCTGGCTCCCACCGACCGTGACACCCTTCTTCTCGAGGCGCTGCTGGAACCCCGGCGCGACAAGGATGAGTACATCAACCCCGAAGCCGAACCTTTCCTGAAAGGGGAGGAATATGAGGGACTGGAAGGGGACGAGCTCCCTGACCCGGAACTGGACTGACATGGCAGACGCACGCATTGACAAATACCTGTGGGCCATCCGGGCATTCAAGACCCGGACGGATGCCACGGACGCCTGCAAGGGCGGGCGGGTGAAGGTCGCCGGGGCCAACGCCAAGCCTTCCAAGGAAGTGAAGCCCGGTGACGTGGTGCAGGTCCGGAAGGGGACCGTTACCTTTACCTACAAGGTCCTGCAGCCGCTGGAGCGCCGCGTGGGTGCGAAACTGGTTCCGGAGTATGCCCAGAACCTGACTCCGGAGGCTGAACTGCAGAAACTCCGCGCCCCGGTGGAAACCTTCTTCGTCACCCGTGACCGCGGGGCCGGCCGTCCTACCAAGAAAGACCGGCGCGAGATGGAGGAAGCCTGGGACGCCATCGATTTCAACGATATTCCGGACGACGTGGCCGCCCGGTTCGGACTGACCGACGAGGACATCGACCAACTCTGACCTTATGAAACGCACAAGCATCCTTCTGTCGTGCCTCCTGGTTTTCAGCCTGGGGGCACAGGCGCAGACTTCCCGGGAAGAGCTTCTGTCCCACATGGAGCTCACGGCGGGGAACTATGCCAATTATCCTGTCCCGACAGGACACCTGACACCCGCTCCGGAAGGGTATGAACCCTTCTATATCAGCCACTACGGCCGTCACGGGGCCCGGTATATGACCAGTGACAGGCATTACCGCCGGCTGCGCGAGGAACTTGACTCCGCCCGTACGCTGGGTATCCTGACCGAATACGGAAAGGATGTGCGCCGCCGTATCCGGGTCGCTGCGTCCGATGCGAAGGACCGCGCCGGGGAGCTCACTGCCCTGGGCGCCCGGCAGCACCGGGCCATCGCCCGGCGGATGTACGACAACTATCCTTCGCTCCTCGGTCGGCCTCTCTCCGTCTTCGCCAATTCCTCCAATTCCCGGCGTGTGATGCTGAGCATGGCGTATTTCTGCCTGGAGCTCAAGTCGATCAACCCTTCGCTGGACTTCACGATGGACGCCAGCGAGCACGACCTGTATTACATCAAGTCCAACAAGTCCATCGTGGTCCCGGATAACGACACCGACAGCGGCCTGTACCGGAAACTGTCGGCGTTCAAGAAGAAGATGCTCAGCGGCCAGCCGCAACTCGAACGGATGTTCACGGATCCGGAACTGGCGAAGACCTTCATCGACCCGTTTACCTTCGCGGATGACCTTTACAACGTCGCGGCGGACATGTATTGCCTGCCGGAGCTGAACCTGCGCTTCGACGACGTGTTCGGCGAGGACGGGATGATCGACGGATTCCGCGCTTACAACGCGAGCTGGTGCCTGTGGGAAGGCCTGATGCCGGGCGCAAAGCCCAGTTACTACCGGATTTATCCGCTCCTGCAGAACTTCCTGGACGAGGCCGATGAGATGATCGCCTCGGGCGGCCACGGCCTTCGCCTCCGCTTCGGCCACGACAGCGTCGTGCTTCCCCTGGCCTTCATTTTCGGTTTCAAGGAAGCCGTGAACGCGACGGACGACATGGAGGACCTGCACCACCATTTCTCCATCATCCGCCTGATCCCGATGGCGGCGAACATCCAGCTGGTCTTTTTCCGCAAGGACGGGTCCGACGACATCCTCGTGAAGTTCCTGATGAATGAAAACGAGACGTCCATCCCCCTGACGACGGACTGCTATCCCTATTATCACTGGTCGGACGTGGAACGGTATTACCGCGACATGATCGAGTCCGCCCACCTGACCTACAAAACCCCGGACAACGATGAAGACTAAGCTTTTGATACCGCTACTGCTCCTGCTGACTGCCGGGGCCGCCGCCCAGACCTCCCGGAAGGAGATGCTCCGGGACATCAACCGGACCGGGGCCAACTATTTCGTCTATCCAGGCCCTTCGCAGAAGGCTCTGACGCCTGCTCCTGCGGGGTATGAGCCCTTCTATATCAGCCACTTCGGCCGTCATGGCTCCCGGTATATGGAAGACAATGTCTGTTATACCTATCCCATCGGTGTACTGGATACCGCGGCGGCACTGGGTATCCTCACGCCGAAGGGCACTGAGGTCCTCGGGATCCTGCGGGAGGGGTATGCCGATGCCTACAACCGCGACGGCGACCTGACCATGCTCGGCGGCCTCCAGCACCGGGAGATCGCGCACCGGATGTTCGACCGTTACCCGACCCTGCTCTCGCAGCCGCTGCAGGTCGACGCCCGGTCCTCGACCGCGGGCCGCTGCATGATCAGCATGTTCTATTTCTGCCAGGAACTCCAGGGACTGAACCCGGCGATGTCGATCCGGATGGACGCCAGCAACCGGGACATGGGCTTCGTTGTCCGGAACCGGAGGGTGAAGCCGGAGAAGACGCCGGCCATGCCCGGCCTGGAACAGCAGGCCAATGCCCTCTTCGAGAAGGCCATGGACGCTTCCCGCCTGATGAAAACCCTGTTTACGGACGTGCCCAAGGCCGAATCGTTCATTGATGTCGGCAAATTCCTGGAGTGCCTGTACAACGTGACTTCGGACCTGCAGAACGTGCCGGAACTGGACCTTTCCCTCACGGACCTTTTCACCAAAGACGAACTGTTCGCGGCTTGGAAGGCATATAATGCCGCCATCCTGGTGAGCTGTGGCCTCATCCCCGGCTCCACGCCCGCATACCTGCAGCAGAAGGAGGCGCGTGACAGCATCGTCAGCATCGCCGACCGGGTCATCCGCACGGGCAAGCCTGCCCTTACGCTTCGCTTCAGCCACGACGGCACCATCCTTCCGCTGGCTTATCTGATGGGCCTGAAGGAAGCAATGGGCGGCACGACGGACCTGGAGAACCTGCACAAGCACATTTCCATCGACAAACTCATCCCCATGGCGGCGAATATCCAACTTGTTTTCTACCGCAGGGACGGGTCGGACGACGTGCTGGTCAAGTTCCTCCTGAATGAGAATGAAACCTCCATCCCCGTGAAGACGGACTGTCCTCCCTTCTACCACTGGCAAGACGTGAAACACTATTGGGAGTATCTATAGTCGGGAAAATCCCCATTTTTGGGGATTGACGGACGCTTCCGCGGGTTCTATCTTTGCATCGCGAAAAAAACGAGATGCAATGAAAAGAATCCTTGTCATCCTTGCCTTCGGGATGGCGGCCCTTGTTCCCGCCGCCGCCCAACGGCTTACCGTCGGAGGTTACGGCGAGGTCGCGATGACCCGCAACTTCTACAGTGACAATGTCTACCGCTATTCTTCCGCCGCCTCGCACCAAGGCGAGCAGCACGGCCGTTTCGATATTCCCCATGCCGTCATCTATGTGGGATACGACTTCGGGAAGGGGTGGTCCATGCAGACGGAAATCGAGTTCGAGCATACCGGTACCGGAACCGCTTCCGAGAAGGAATTCGAAGAGGCCGGCGAATGGGAGACCGAGGTGGAGAAAGGCGGCGAAGTGGAATTGGAGCAGTTCTGGATCCAGAAGAGTTTCCGGCCGGAACTGAACCTGCGGATGGGACACATCGTCGTCCCTGTGGGCGGCCTGAACAATGCGCACGAGCCGCTGAACTTCTTCACCGTCTACCGTCCGGAAGGGGAGAGCACGATCCTGCCTTCTACCTGGCACGATACCGGCGTCAGCCTTTGGGGCCGGACAGCCCACTGGCGCTACGAGGCGATGGTCATCGCCGGCCTGGACGCCTATCTGTTCAATACCGAGAACTTCATCAAGAACGGCGCCGGGTCTCCCTTCGAGTTCAAGGCGGCCAACCAGCTGGGCCTCGCCGCCCGTCTGGACAATTATTCGGTGAAGGATTTGCGCCTGTCCCTGAGCGGCTTCTACGGCCGCGCCTTCAACAATACCTATCCCTATGAGGTAATTGCCGAGTCCTCCCGCTATGCCGGCGTGATCGGCCGTACGGCGGTGGGTGCCTTCGACTTCGAGTACAAGGGCCGGCGCCTGGTCGCCCGCGGCAATGCCGATTACGGCTATGTGGGGGATGCGGCGACCATTAGTTACATGAAGCGGAACCGTTCCGCCAACAACGCACCGTACAAGAAATCCGCCGTGGGCAAGGGTGCGATGGCCTTCGGCGTCGAAGCCGGCTACGACATCCTGCCCTGGTTCCACCGGGGAGAGCAGCAGCTCTTCGTCTTCGGCCGCTACGAATACTACAATCCTTTCATCCCCGATGCGGGCGAGGAACCGGCCGAATGGACGGTCAAAAACCGCATCGCCGTGGGCCTCAATTATTTCCCGATTCCCCAAATCGCCGTGAAAGCGGAGTATTCCCACCGTTTCCTGAAAGCCGGCTACAACCCCGAGCCTTCGGTCAGCCTGGGCATCTGCTACATGGCTTTTTTCAACCGTAAATAATCTTAAAACGTGTAAATTATGAAAAAGAAACTTCTTGGCGTCCTGGCGCTCTCCGTCCTGGCGCTCGTTTCCTGCAACAAGGATCCCAAGGCCGATGCGGGCCTGACATCCCAGGAGAAAGCCCTCAAGGCTGCGGTGGAGTCTTATGTCCCGAATGTGATCTACAAGATCTACGGCAACCTGGCCGACGAAACAGAAACGCTTTATAATCAGCTCTCTGCCCTCAAGGAAAAGGATACCTATGCGCAGGCCGATATCGACAAGATCTGTGCGACGTTCCTTTCCGCCCGCAAATGGTGGGAGCAGAGCGAGGCTTTCCTGTACGGTGCTGCGACGGCATACGGCATCGATCCCCATATCGATTCCTGGCCGCTGGACAAGGACAAGCTTGTGAAGAGCCTCTCCAATGCCGAAACCATCGCTGACCTGGATGCCGAAGGCGCCGGTGCCGTGGATGAGGTGGGCGCCGCATCCCTGGGTTTCCATGGGATCGAGTTCATCATTTTCCGCAACGGAGCCAACCGGAAGGCCTCCGCGCTCAACGGTGTCGAGGACGACGAGGCTTTCGCCGGACGCAACGTCACCGGCAAGAGCGAAGTGATTTTCGCCACCGCCGTGGCCGAAGACCTCCGCAACTATTGCTTCGAACTGCAGGCCGCGTGGGACCCTGACTGCCCGGCGGACCGCGTGAAACTGGTCGAGGATGAACTGGAGTTGAACACTTTGATGGATTCCGGCCTGACCTATGGCGAAAACCTGCTCCAGACCGGAAAAGCCGGCAGCACCTACCGGAGCTGGCCCGAGGCGGTCTCGAGCATCCTGGTCGCCGGTTGTTCCAACATCTGCAACGAAGTGGCCAATACCAAGATCGGTACCGCCCACTACGTGAACAGCCAGGATTACGATCCCGATTATATCGAGTCCCCGTATTCCAAAAAGTCCTACCAGGATTTCAAGGACAACATCCTGTCCATCCAGTACAGCCTGTACGGCGGTCAGGGCCTGGATTCGGCCGCTTCCGCTTCCGTGATGCAGTTCCTCAAGGATAACGGATGGGCGAAGGCCGCCGAGATGGAATCCGCCCTCAAGGCCGCGGTTGCCTCCTTGGACGCCTGCCTGGCCAGCGGAAAGGCCTTCGTGGACGACCCGGCTGCCGCCGTGGCCGAAACCGCCATCGTGAAGATCAATGCCCTGGACGCCCTCCTGAACGAAGCGGCGGACTGGATTTCCAAACTCTAACTGACTATGAGATACTTGTTCAGAACAATCCTTGCTGGCGTGGCCGTCGCATTTTCCCTGACGGCCTGCCAGCATAACGGCACGGAGCCGGTGCCCGCCCACGAGTCCGATGCGAAGTACGTGGGACAGGCTGTGGGAAACTTCTCGGCTGAAGAGTGGTACCCCGGCGGTCTTCTTGGAACAACCGATAACGTGACGGAAGGCTGCTACGAGGATGAAGCCCCTGCCGTTACGCAGCAAGGCCTCGAGACCGCTTTCAACCATGGCGAGATGTTCTTCGAGCGCAACTTCACGCTGAATACCGCCCCGTTCCGGGGCCTGGGCCCGGCCAGCGTGCGCAAGTCCTGCCTGGACTGCCACCCGGCCTACGGACACGGAAAATGGCAGAGCGTGTACGAAGCCAATACGTCCCGCGCCTTTGGCAACGGCTATCTGCTGGTGGTCTATTATGCCAACGAACCCGGCAGCAATGACGGTGCCTATGTGTCCGAAGTGACCGGCATGCCGCAGACGATGGCGGCAGAGCCGTTCCTTCCTCCCATCGACGAAAAAGGCATCCACCTGAGCTGGATTCCGGTCTCCGCGATGGAGAGCGGCTTGCCGATGAAGTTCCCCGACGGCGAGGAGTATTCCCTTCAGTATCCGGAACTTACCATTGACAAGAGTGCCTTCAACACCAATCCGAATCCCTACGATACGGCCACCGAGAAAGGCTTGACAATGGGCTTCCGCCTTGAATCCACCATCGGCGTAATCGGCTCGGGCCTGATTGATGCCATTCCGGAGGACGCCATCCGGGAGCAGTATCGTGCCGAGGCGCCGTACGTGGAACTGAATCCGGCTTTCTGGGACAAGGCCGCCAATGACTTTGCGGCGACGGCCTTCTACGGCAACTGGCAGAAGGGTTCCCTGGGTGACGGTTATCTCGCCGACGGTACTTTCGTCGCACGTGGTACCTACGCGCCCGTCAAGCGCTTTACCTACGCGATGACCCGCGGTACCCTGCAGGACGGCGCCGGAGCCAACGCCATCTGGAACATCACCAACGTGTCCCGTCCGGACCGTCCGTATCTGTACACCACCGTCGCCTGGGCCCGGAAGATGTCGGAGACCCCTTCCGTCATCAAGGCCATCCGCGAAGAAGGGGTGTCCTCTCCCTATTATGTCGATGTAAATCAGGATGGTACGGTGACCGACGCGGAGATTTCCGAGGCTGTCCTCGCCCTCCTGAGCCCTTCCACGAACCAGTTCGACAACCCGTACCACAACTTCACCCCGGAGATGTCGGCCGACGATTTCTATGACTTCATGGTCTGGCACCGCGGTCTTTCCATCCCGCGTGCCCGCAACCTGCACGAGAAGGATGTCCAGCGCGGTAAGGAACTGTTTACGTCCATGGGCTGTGCGTCCTGTCACAAACCGTCCTGGAAGACGGGGGACGACAATTACTGGTCCCCGGCGATGAACGAAGGAAAACCTTTGCCGCGTTACGCCAACCAGACCATCTGGCCGTACTCCGACTTCATCCAGCACCGCCTGTACATGAAGAACGACATCCACGGAACCTGGTGCCGTACCACGCCGCTCTGGGGCCGTGGCCTGTCCACCATGAACACTGGCGCCTCCGACCGTCTGCACGACTGCCGCGCCCGGAATGTCGTGGAAGCCATCATGTGGCACGCCTATTCCAAGAAGAGCGACAGCTATACCTCTGCCGAGAAGTTCTACAATCTCTCCAAGGAGGACCGCGACGCGGTGGTGAAATTCATCGAGTCTATCTAACTGTTTGACTCAACGGAGTTTTTTCCGTACATTTGTGTTATGAAACGAACTTGCAAGTATCTCTCCTACGGTGCGGCGGCGGTCCTCATTGTGATGATGATGGCCGCCACCGTCGTCGAAAAACTCCACGGGACGCCGGTGGCTTTCCAGTGGTTTTACCACAGTCCACTGTTCCTCATCCTGTGGGCTGTCGCTGCCGTGGCCGGGTTGGTTTACTTGGTGATGGCGGGAACGCCGAAGCGGCTGTTCACGATGGGCCTTCACCTGGGCCTGGCCGTCATCCTGGCCGGAGCCCTGGTCACCCATTTGTTCGGGGAAAGCGGCGAGATCCATCTGCGGGAAGGGGAGACCCTGGCCTCCTTCGAACTGGAAGATGAGTCGCCGGCCACGCTTCCCTTCAGCATCCGCCTGGATGCATTCGCCATCGACTACCATCACGGCTCCCGGATGCCTTCCGACTATCGGTCCGACATCACTTTCCTCCCCGAAGGGACTGCCGTGCGGATTTCCATGAACAATATCGCCAAGTATCGCGGCTACCGGTTCTATCAGGCTGATTATGACGAAGATGGAAAGGGCAGCATCCTGGCGGTAAGCCACGACCCCTGGGGCGTGGGAATCACCTATGCGGGTTATCTCCTGCTGCTCCTGTCGATGATCGGGTTTTTCTTCCAGAAAGACACGATTTTCCGGCAGGCTCTCCGCCGGGTCGCGACGATGACGGCGGCGGTGGCTTTCCTGGTGCTCGTCCCTTCGGTGTCGGCTTCCGCCTCGACCCGGGACGTGAAGAAGGCTCTCGGCGAGATGTATGTCTATTATGGGCACCGGGTGTGTCCGTTCGATACATACCTGCAGGAGAAGGGGTTGGATGCGGCCGTGGAAAGCCTGGACAAGATGAAGCTGTTCCCGCTGGCCGACTCCACCGGAAAGGTCTCCTGGTACGCCGCGGCCGACGATCTTCCCGAATCCATCTATGAAGACCAGGACCTCTGGACCTTCATCCGGAAATCTCCGGAGCTGGTGAAGGAAAGTGTTTCTTCCGGCGACGAGGCCGGTGTCCTGCAGATCCTGGATGGCATCAAGGCCTATCAGGAAAAGACGGCTTCCTCCGTCATTCCGTCGCCGCGGAAAGTGAAGGCCGAGCGGACTTACATCCGCATCGCGCGGCCGAGGGCGCAGTTCATGCTGTGCCTGGCGCTGGGCATCGTCCTGTTCGTTCTGGGCGGCATGCTGATCACGCGGAAGAAGAAATTCCCGTCCTGGGTACTGATTGCCGGAGCGGTGATTGCCCTGCTGATCTGGCTGTACCTGTCGCTGGTGATCGGGTTGAGGTGGTATGTCTCCGGCACGGGTCCGTACGTGGGCCGGTATAATGTGATGATGCTCATGGCGTGGTTCGCTACGCTGGCTATCCTGCTGCTATACAAGCGGTTTCCGCTGATTGAGCCGCTGGGCTTCCTGCTGGCCGGCTTCACGATGCTGCTGGCGAGCCGGGAGAACGTGAGCCCCCAGATCATGCCGCTGATGCCGGTGCTCCAGTCGCCCCTGCTGTCCATCCATGTGCTGTCGATGATGATGTCCTACACGCTGTTCGGCCTGGTGGCCTTCAACGGTATCATGGGTGTCGCCGTCCCTTCGGCCGAGGCGCGGGAGGACTTGCGTTCCGTCAGTCTGGTCGTGCTGTATCCGGCGGTGTTCCTGTTGACCTTCGGCACTTTCCTCGGTGCCGTATGGGCCAACATCTCCTGGGGCAGCTACTGGGCCTGGGACCCGAAGGAAACCTGGGCGCTCGTGACCATGCTGGTCTACTCCTTCACCCTGCACGGCGGCGCGCTGAAGCCTTTCCGGAATGCGCGCTTCTTCCACTGGTTCACCATCGCCGCCTTCCTCTGCGTGCTCATCACCTATTTCGGCGTCAACCTCCTGCTGGGCGGGATGCACTCATATGGATCATGAAAACTGTTTATTCCAACTCTACCCATCCCAAGCTCGTCAAGTGGTCGTCGATCGTGGCCGTCGTTGTCGGAATCATCTTCTTTGTCATTTATTTGCTAGAGATATCCCGGAACGAAGGTGTCCGGCTGTCCCTGTACATTGCGTCTTTCCTGCTGATCTATGGGGCGTTGTTCTATGGGCAGTATAAGCTTCTGACCCTGACCATTGACGAGGAAGCCGACACCATCACGGACAGCCGGCTGAAAAAGTACCCGCTCAAGATATCCCAGATCAAGACGGCGACCTACAAGGAAAGCAGGAAGGGAAGGTTCCGCTCCCTCTTCCTGCATGACACGGGCGTCGGCTTCATGGACATCCAAACCTCGCGGGATACAGCCGAAAAGATCGTGGCCCAGATTCGGAAAGTGAATCCGGCCGTCGAAGTCAAGACCGAGAACTTCCTGTAGGCCTACTGATACTTCTTGAAGTCATACTTCTCCCGGAGCACCGCCTTGACCGCATCGTCCTGATGGGTGAAATAGGCCTTGAAGCCCGGGCAGAAATTGATGTGCCACCGCCAGAACCGGCCGAGGACCGATTGGGGATTCTTGTCGTAGTGCGCCCTGAACTTGCAGTTCTCGCAAGGATAAGTTGCCATAACAGAAGGGGATAAAGGTTCAGAAGCCAAATATACGAATTATTCCTGGATGGAGGTGGTGGGTCCGGCAAGAATGCGTAACTTTGGATCCATGGAAACGTTCTATCGGCACTTTAAAGGAAACATCTACCGGTTCGTCGGTATCGCTAAGGACAGCGAAACCTTGGAGGAAATGGTTGTGTATCAGGCCATGTATGGGGACGGCCAGATGTGGGTCCGACCCAAGGAGATGTTCTTCGGCGAAGTCGTCCGGGACGGGAAAAGCATTCCCCGCTTCCAGGAACTCTCCCTGAAGGAGGCCCTGGCGTTGGGCCTGGATGTGGTCAATGGTACGAGGGAGTTGCCGTTCTAGTTGGTGTCCCGGCTGAATCCGGGTGCGCTGAAGTGGTTGGCTATTAATGCGTTATGGATTATTCCCTGGGTGAAAATGACCAGGGAATTATGCGTAAGGTACTGTCTGTCAGGTAGTTGAGGGGACGCCTTTCGGGGAGTAGAGGACGGACAAAAGGTGTGTCTTTTTTTGTTGATTGACAAAAAAGGGTTATCTTTGCAACGGTCTATTGAGACACAGTTTTCTGGGCTGATAAACCGTAGTGCAACAAGTCCCCGCCCGGGTGGAGCCCACCTTCTGGTAAACAGGAATTGTGCAGGACTGGGGCAAAGTTAAGAGGCATCTCGTGTAGAGATGCCTCTTTTTTTATTCTACATCCAGTGCTGTAATGATGGGCCGGTTTGACAGACAGTGATGACGCCCGGAATCAGCCTGCGCCAGCAGTGTCCCGGCTGAATCTGGGCGTTGAATGGAAGTGATTGATTGCTAATTGGTTATTGAAAACTACCCGGTCGTTTTTAACTGGGTACTTATGCGTAAGAGATTGTCTGTAAGGTGGTTACATTCGACGCTTTTTGGTAGGTAGGGGACGGGTAAAAGATATAGCATTTTTTGTTGGTTGACGAAAAAGAGTTATCTTTGCAATTGGAATCGTCACGGGGATTTCGCTGAAGGGTTGACAACCCTTTTGAGCCAATAGCTTGATTCGAGCCCCTCTGAAAGTCGCTGCCTGGGCGGCTTTTATTTTTTGTTTTCGTTGGCAGGTTTTGCAGAGATGGAATATTGGACATATTCATTTTTCGATTTCTGGAATCCGACAACGAGCCTGATTTGCTTATATCGCATAATGATAACTCGAGAAAAGGATTTCTGGTTTCTGTCATTTTGTTTCTTGGGTTTGGAAGACTCCTTTACTGCTTTTGAAAGAACATCTGTCAATTGAAATACAGCCAAGGTTGATTCATATGAGCGAGCTGCGTGTTCAATTGTCTCATTGTACGACAAACCCTTGATCTTTATTTCAGCCTTCAAGGACTTATTCCACACTGATTTGGATGGGTTCTCAGCAATCCATCTGGCGTAGAATTCTTTGATTATTTGCTCACGCACCTTTATTTCAGGACGCGTTTTTCCCTTTGGAATCTCCATGGAATCATTCGTTTGGTAATTATCATTAACAGTAACCAATAATCAAGATAATGGGCTGCTGCTAGTCCTTTGTGAAGAGAGCGGTTTCCCAGAATGGGAAAGACTTGAGGCTCCTGATTTCATTACCGGCCGATTTCACGACCAAGATACATACAAAACAAAGATAATGATTTCGATTGGAAATCGAGGTTATGTCGAAAGGATTATATGCCGGTTTGACAAATCGTGATGACGCCCAGATCTGCCGGGACACCGCTGGCGCAGGCTCCATGACAGCTTTCAGCGGCTCGCGCAGACGGGGAGGCGCTTGACGTCGAACTCGTCCTTTTACAGCCCCGGCAAGCCGGGCCTGTAACGTCCTCAGACAAACTCCGTCATCCCGTTCCGGGACCGCGCCTTCCCGCCTGCTCGTCCGGTGCTGAAAGCTGTAATTCCGCCTGCGCCAGCGGTGTCCCGGCAGAATCCGGGTGCGCTGAAGTGATTGGCTACTAATGTGTTATGGATTATTCCCTGGGTAAAAATGACCAGGGAATTATGCGTAAGTAGCTGTCTGTCAGGTAGTTGAGGGGACGCCTTTCGGCGAGGCATACTAGATCTTGGCGAGGTCCTTGAGGGCTTGCCGGAGGGCGGGGTCGCAGGCGTAGATGTAGAGACCTTTTACGCCGCGTGTCAGAAGGACTTTGACTTCGTTGCGGAGAAAGATCTCACCGAATTGGGCTTTGGTGCCGTCGGTCAGTGTCCTGTTTCTGGTGGCTTTTTCATTCTTGCTGTATTCGGGACAAAACACGACATGACCGTCCCTGTACTGCACGGAGGGCCCTAAAATCACTCCAACATAGGAGAGGTCAAATCCTTGGATCGTGAAGGTAGAACCCACTTCATTAATGGTCTGGTTCTGTTCCGCCCAGGCGAGGGAACTGATCCTCCTTTTCTCTTTCCGGGTCATATGGCGCTCGCGCTCATAATTCCAGGGAAGGCTCCAGTCGTCGATCTGGACCTTCCAGAATCCACCATCTTCCGGTATCGACTTCTGATTGTAATCCCAGTCGTATGTGGCTACTAATCTGGAGAGTTTGCTTTCTTCTTTCGATGCGAGTTTCGTGATGGCTTGATGAAGGTGCCTGGGAGAATCAAAGGACCTTACCTCGTAATGGCTGTCGGGCTGGAACAGGCCAATCTTTTTGTGCAGTACGAAGTTGCTTATCCACTCCATCGTCGAAGGAGAGCACTCCATTCGCAGTTGGTTGCTCAGCGTGATATAGTTGTTCTGGCTGATGGACAATTGTTTGAATCTCTCCAGAATGGCCGGTTCCCAATACTCTTCGGTGGTCAGTACCTGATACTCGTCAAACATGATGACCGTGACACGGGCCCGTTCGATGATGTCTGTCAATTGATTCGCGGCATCAGAGGCATAAGCCTGTTTTTTCTGTGTCCAGAGCAGATGCCCTTCATCGATAAAAGCGACATCCACTTTGTTATCCTTGCTGTATCGGTTGATGAAGGCAGTCGGCTTGCTGACGGTATCTTCTCCAAGGTTCAACCTCTTGGCCATCTGTTCATACACATGAGCCTGCTGGTCATGGTTGACCATCAGATGGCATTTCATTCTGGGGAACCGGGGTTGACCGGGCGGGGGCGTCTCCTCTCCTCTTTTGATCAATTCATAGAAAGTCGATGTGGTCAAAACCGTTTTTCCCGTTCCGGCTTCTCCTTGGACGAAAATCAGCTGTCCTTCCTTACCGCATTCATAAGCATCACATACTTTCCTGATAATTAATTCCTTGGCCTGAATCTGTTCGGGCTTGAGCTTCTTGAGCGGCGAGGCTTTGAAAATCGCGGAATCCTTGATCCTGGTTTCAGAAAGGAACAGGTCCGGCTTGATCCTCCTGAGCCCTGACCAGATCTTGCTGAAGACCTTGTCAAACTCTTCAGAAGGGTAATAGTCTCCCTGCGGATTTCCTCTTCCATTATGGGAGCAGCGGACACTCTCCTGCATGGAGGTGACATACTCGATAAGCCGGTTCTCGACGTCGAGCGTAAAAGACTTGTTGAAGTGCGCCTGGCCGATGACGATGATATAGGGGATCTCATTGTTGTTCTTGAAGTTTACGAGACTGTATTGCCACGCATCTTCCGCTGACTCCGCCTTTTTGCCCGTGTCGAAGTGCTGGTTTGTCCTTCCCAGCAGGTCAATGCTTTCGCCGACATAGACATCGTACTTGGTAAACGACTTCTCCTGGCCACTCTTCTTTTCGACATAAGTGATGGTTTGTGAAGGCCAGTAATGGATATAGACGATGGGATAATTCAAGAAAGTCTCAGGATCCTTGACCCGTGCATCAGTGAGGATCCTGTTTTGGAAATCCTGAAGAAAGCCGGCGTCTTCGGCGGTCGTAAAGAAAACGGGAGAGGGAATCATCGGCCTTAGATTTCATTATACTTTTTCGCGGACCCCTTTGCCTTGGCAACAGGATACTTTTCTGCGTTCTTCCGCATCTTTTCCAGCATGATTTCCTTGACGTCCAAACCATAGCGGTCCGCCATCTGGAAAGCATAGTTGAGGACATCCGCCAGTTCCTCCCGGACCTTCTCGACTTTGGCTTCCTCGGGAGACTTCCAGAGGAAGGCTTCCAGTAACTCGCCGGCCTCGATGGAAATGGCTACGGCGAGGTCTTTCCCATTGTGGAACTGGTCCCAGTCCCGTTCCTGGTTGAACTTGCGGAGTTCGGCCTGGATGGTCTCAATGTCGGTCATAGTTGTATGGATGATTTGTATACAAATATAAAAAACCCGGTGGATAATCAGAATGTCATGCTGATGTTTGCCGGTTCCGGGGCATAGATTCTCTCGGTTGTATCGGGACCATACATTTCCACATACATGTCCACGGTCCAGTCGAATGTCCGGGAAGACAGAGGAAATTGCATGAACGATAGTGTCAACGAGGACTGAGAGACAGGGATGCTTATCGTCCCGCCGTATCCCTGCATCTGAATTCCCATGTCTTCGTTTTGGAGGATGTACTTTTCTTTGCTGGACCATTGAAAGCCTAGCCCCTTGCAAGCGGATTTGGTCAATTCGTCCGGGTAAGTCACTTCAAAATCAAGGACGAACTGGCCTTCCATGTCCACGCCGGACGGGATCGAAACGTCATTAAGATGGCACTGTTTCATGGTAATGCAAGGCAGCCCCACCTGGACAACCTTTGCAAGTGTTGCGACATAGGACTTGTCGGGCGACTCGGGAAGACGGACTTTCAGATAGGTACTGCGGGATGGAATCGGAGATTCGGGCCGAAGTCCCATTTCCCTCCAGTTGGTGCCACAGTTGTTCTGTATCGGCGTCTGTGGAGAGAAATAAACAATGACGGAATTGTCGTAATAGCCATTCTCGTCGGGATAACTGCCATAATATCCATTCAGTGTATGTTCGATGGTATCATCCTCCAGGAAACATTCCGTAACCTTGTAATTCGTTTTGAAGTCGATGCTGAATTCCAAGTCGGAAAAACTGCTGGACCAGCCATTCCCGTAATAAACCGCGGAAGACTCAACTCCGGGAAGCACATAGTAGAGGTCGTGATTGGGGGCAAACACTTTTGCTTCGTCTTGTTCGATGGTTGCTTTGAAACGTTTTTTCTGATCGCCATCCTGTGCATCGTCAATCTCTGCGAAAACCGTTGCACTCCGGGACCTGCCGGTGACGTTTCCATCGACAGTCATCGTGATTCTTTCATTACCGGTTCCGGTCGTCTGATCAAAATGGATCCAGTCGCAATCGGCAGATATCGTCCAGGGAGTGGAATCCGCGGCCATCCAGTTCTCCGCGGAAATCTCCACATCAATCTGGAATGACCCTCCATGGGGCGGTACCTTCTGCGGAATATCTTCAATCAGGATGTCGGTCGAAGGAGTGCCGAGGCACAATCTCAGTATTTGGTCATCATCCCAGGCGGTTATTTCCCGGTTTACCCATTCGTCACTCAGTAATTCAACGGCTTCCATAAGTGTCAGCTCGAAATAAACGGCCACCGCCCGCAGGTACCGGACATAATTCGGAGCGGCGAAGGAAGTCCCGTGGATGAGTATATTCGGATCATCGACATCTCTGATATCGGTGATGTCTACAATGGGGTTGATAACGGGGGATTGAGGCTCCCGATTATTCATACTGTTCGAATACGTCGGCGCTTTATCATCTTTGGCTCCCACGAGAATTACCTGTTTGCCCAGAAGTGATTTACTATTCTTGTTAGTCTTTTTGATTATTTTCTCCAGTTCATGCATGCCGTCGTTCCCTGCGGAGAGAATAACGGGAGTAGTCGTGTTTCCGCTTTGAATAACAATGTCGCAGATCCAGTCGATATAGTCAGCCCGATTATTTACGTATGCGCTATCCTGTTTTTGATCAGAACCATATTTCTTCCCTTTTATTCCATAAGGGGTTCCATAGGAAAGATTTACAATTTCACAATCTCCTCTTTTCAGGCAGGAAAAAAGCGGATGCTTTATGGTTTCGAAGGGAATACTTTGGCTAGCATCCTGACCATGGGAAATGTCCACGAACTCAGTCCAAACGTAATCATCCCATTTATTCAACTGGTTCTCAACGTTTCTTCCATGTTGACCTTTGTCAATAACAAAACAGGCATCCTCGCCGATTTCAAACTCGGGGTAAATGCTTCTGATTCCAGATGCATCCTTCATCCTGGCAACAAAATCATTCTCTTTACCGGCCTTCACCGAAACGACGTAATATCCGAGCTCTGGATACTGCCCGACGACCTTCCCGGAAGCATTGATTACGTGCTCCCAAACAGTCTTTACGGGAGTGGCCGGAGTAAAGGAGACTGATAGCAGCCCGGGATAACCGACTACATATAGCGGGGAGCCGTCGATGCCGGTGAAAGACATCAACTCGGTGTCGGGCAAGTTACCCTGGAAGATGATGTCTTGTTCCGTGAATTGTTTCCAAACATCTTCCTCGGTCTCAGTTCCGGGATTCTCCTTCGGATCTTCGTCTTTGGGCTCATTTTTCCCACCTTGATTTTCCTCAGGCGCACAAACGGTAAAAAACAAGAGAACTGTAAATGTGGACAACAGCCGCATCAAATAAGCAGGCAAATGTTTAACGATGAGAGAATACATTCTAGCAACTTCGGTTTATGCAAAAATAGCAATAATTTGAAAAAATGGCATTCCATTGATGGAAGCCGGTCTTGTCTATGCCCCCAATCTTGTATATAATGTTTCTCCCCGGAGCCATCGTCACCCTTCTCGCGCGTATAATTACGCGCGTTTTTATATCTTCTTTGTTGGAAAACCGGGCGATTATCCGTAATTTTGCGGTCTTGAAATGAAGAAAATCGCCACATACAAGACACGATTTGCCCCCTCCGTTCCGTACGAGCGGGCATGAAGTGACTCTATATCAAACGAATAGATACAAAATATAAACATAACGTTATGAACAAAAAATCACTTTACGAAGCTCCCGAGACGGAGCTGATCCTCGTGAAATTCGAGGGGAATTTCTGCGCGAGCCCTGTTGCCGGCGAGGCCGGCGAGACGAACTCCTACAATCCTTATAAAGAAGACTTTTAATGGACTCTGCCTTATGAAGAAGTTTTTTTATTCACTCGGAATAATTGCCGCAACGGCATTTGCATTTTCTTCTTGCCAGAAGGAGCAGTCCACCAAAGACGAACAGCCTTCTGACAATCTTGTTACTGTTACTTTTACTGCTGAAAAAGCTGGTGTTGGAACCAAAACCGCGGCTGTAGAGGGAGAAGAAGAGGTTTCTTTTGTTTGGACGGAAGAAGATATTGCCAATATCAAGCTTTTTGAAGTTGGTAAAGATGATCAAGGGAAAGAGGCTCTCACAGTTGTCGAGAATCCCACTGTAACCAAAGAGTCAAATACCAGGCTGACTATTTCCGCCTCTGTCGCTCCTGGGAATCATGTTTTCCGGGCTGTCCTTTCTGGGATTTGGACCAATGATGGAAAGAAGCCGCGCGTGAATGCCTCTCAGAGCCCCAAATCCAATAACTTCGATCCTAATGCGGACGTTCTTGTCTCTGATGATAAGGAGGTTAGTTTGGTCGAAGGCGGCGAAGCAACTATGTCTACGGATCCGCAACTGATGACCTTCCGTCGTCCGATTGTTGTCAATAAGATGACGCTGAAGAATCTTACGGCTGGGGAGACTATCGACAATGTTGTCATTACTTCTGACAAGAATCTTACGGGCTATTTCAATTATAACCCGACGGCTGCTTCGGGTGATGGAAAGGTCATTACGCTCAATTTCAACAATGAGATTACTATCCCTGACAATGGTGAGGGCGTTGGTGAGGTCCCTGTTTATTTCACGACGATTCCGGGAACTGAGCAAACTTTGACTGTTGAGGTTACGACGAACCAGAAGGTCTATACCAAGTCGTTCGGAAAGACGATTGATTTCATCAAGGGACAGTTCACGGTCTTTGGTGTTGCTTTTCCGGCTGGTACTCCAAGAACGTCTCTCGTGCTTCCCATCGAAGATAATATGGAATGGGCTACTACACACGGCTCCGATGGGGCTGAAATAACTGCTGCGGACTGGGCCGATGTAACCCAGGATGGCAAGAAAATCTATGATTCTGCTACTAAGGTTTTCAAGGGTGGTGATGGAATGAAATTCGGCAACAGCAGTGCTGCTGGCAGTATTACTACAAAGGAAATAGATCTCTCTTCTGCGTTCTATATCGCTATTGAAGCGAAGGACTATGGTTCAGACGCATCCGAGTTGGTTATTAAGGTGGATGGAAACGATGTGATTACAAATGCCAATTTAACAGCCGATTATGAGACGTACTTTGTAAATTGCGCTGCGGCAAGTGCAAATTCCAAGATCACTATTGGAATGACAAATCGTGGCTATATCACCAATCTTGTAATAGGTTCTGGCACCTATGTCGCTCCTCCCAAGATTAACGTCACGTCCGAGAATCCGATGGAAGTCCCCAACGGAAACGATTTATACTCGATTGAATACACGGTATCCAACCCGGTGGAAGGAGTCACAATCTCCGCTGATGCAAATGTGGATTGGATTCATGATTTCGATTATTCTAGTGCAGGCGAGGTTTCGTTCGAGGTTGATGCCCAAGCGGCAGGTGCTGCTTCTCGCGATGGTATCATCACTCTCTCTTATGCTGGAGCAAATGATGTTGAGGTAACTGTTTCTCAGGCTGCTGGTGAAGGTGGAACTTCGACCTACACTTACACGTTTACTTCGACATCGTGGGCTGCAACTCCGGACGATTGGACATGTGATAAAAACGCCTCCGCCACAGGAGATTCACGAGGTATTAGCATCCAAGCTGCAGCTAGTGGTGCTGGCGCTACTAGTCCGGTTACATTTACGGGTGTCTCTAATGTTACTATGACTCTGTCTAAGAGTTCCAAGGGCGTTGGCTCCGTTGACATTTATGTCGGAGAGACGAAGATTGGCACACAGTCCTCTTTCACGACCACGGCGACTGCGTATTCCTTTGATGTTAATAATTTAGATGGAAGCGTTAAATTTGTCGTAAATTGTTCGACAAGTACTCTTTATGTGAAGGATATTTCTATCACAGCTGCAGGAACTGGTGGAGAGACGATTACTGTTTCCACTCCGACGTTCTCTGTTGAAGGGGGTACTTACACCTCTACTCAGACTGTTGAGATTGAATGTGAAACGGCAGGTGCAACTATTTACTATACACTTGATGGATCTACTCCCGATAACACGAAATCAGTTTACTCTTCTGCATTGACGATTTCTGCGACCACTACCGTTAAGGCGATTGCTATTAAGGATGGTGTGTCCAGCGAAGTCACGGAGGTTACATATACTATCAATAATGGTGGTGGAGATTTGCCTACAGATTATTCTACTGTATATACAAGTAATGTAACACTGTCGAAGGGCACATCAGCCCAAGATTATACTCTAACCATTGACGAAAGTGAGTATTCGGGCATTAAAGCTGGCGCATCAAAAAATGGAGGCTCAATGTCTTTCTCAATTCCGTCAGGAACGACAAGAATTACGCTACATGCACAAGGGTGGGGATCAGATACTCCTACTGTAAACATAGCTAGTAATTTGGGAACTGTTTCTCCTTCATCGTTTAGCCCGATTGCCAATAGCGAGTATAGTGGAAACGGAACGGCGTTCACAATTACTACGACTGCCGAGGACTATTTTGTATTTAATGTGGCTGGTGTATCTTCAGAAGCAACTATTACCATTTCTACAGAAGGCGCGAAGAATAGGTTTGTTGTTTGGGGAGTAAATGTAGATTGACCTTGAATACCGCTACTTTCGCTTCCTGCTTTTATGCCACTAATAACTCAGGGACTTCAACGAAGTCCCTGAGTTATTAGTGGCCACTTAGTATTCATATATGGGTCTTTGATAGTATTGATAGTTAGTAAGCACCCGACAAAGTACCCTTGCTATTCTCGCGGCGGCTCCAACAATTCGTGGAGCCGCTGCACTTTATGATGTGTTTCTTTACCCCTCCCGACGACAAAAACACCCTCAAACGTCGTCGAGACGGCCAATTTCGGCGGCTCGAAGACAAATACCGCCTTGTTTGTCGTCGAGGGCAATCATAGTGGCTCGTCCCGAGCTATTACTCGTGAACAATCCCTCGTTTTTCATTATTATCCGATAAAGAGTTATTATATTTGTGAAGAAAACCACACTAAACTTATTTAACTGTGAAAAGAGTTTCTATCCTTGTCGTAGTAGTTCTGTCTATGTGCCTTGCCTCGTCCCCGTTTTTGTTTGACCGTCGGAAACTTCACACGCTCGTGGATTAACCATTGCTGTAATTGTCAAATTATCATTTTACCATATCATATATGAAACGAATCGGATTATTAGCATTTTTGTTTTTAGTCACTTCCAATCTCGTGTCTGGCCAAGGATTGGCCGTAAAGAAAGACTCGGATGTTTCAGATGAGACGCTTCGTAATGCGGAAGAGTGGTATCAGAAAAAGAACAGGTCCAAGAAGAAAATCTTGTATATGACTTCTGACGGGACTCCGCTTGAGATTGAATCGGCATTCATCAAGGAGAACGAGGTTGATAAGAAGGGGAGAGGAACTATTACTTTTCAGGAAAACATCGACGAGATTCCTTCCGGTTTCTTCAAGAATCAAAAGAAACTGCTGGCTGTCGTCCTTCCCGATTCATCACCTGCAATAGGAGGGGAGGCTTTCATGGGCTGCTCCCGATTAACCTTTGTGAATCTGCCTGATGTTTTGGCGGAAATCGGAGACTCTGCGTTCGAAGGATGCAACAATCTGCGTGAACTTCAAATCCCTGCTTCATTGAAGGTGATTGGGAAAAGGGCGTTCTTTGAATGTAAAGCCTTCAAGCGGTTTCAGATTCCGGAAGGTATGGATTCCCTTTCTCCAGGCCTTTTTTCCGGTTGCTCTTCACTCGCTGACGTTACGATTCCCGAGAGTGTCAAGATGATTGGAGATCATGCATTCCAGGATTGCAGGATGTTAGGGGCCGTCAGTCTTCCTCGTGATTTGACATCTCTGGGAGAAGGCGCATTTCAGAATTGTGCCCATCTGACGGAGATCACCTTGCCTTCTGGCCTGGAATCCATTCGGAAATACACGTTCAGTGGATGTAGGGACCTGTCGGCCGTTACACTGGATGAGAAGGTCAAAGTGATTGAGGATTATGCATTTGCGAATACGTCATCTTTAACGGATATCAAGTTCCCCGCTGCGCTTGAACGGTTGGAAAAAGGAGCTTTCTCTAATTCCGGATTATCTTCCATCCGCTATCCTGCCAAATTGGTGTCATTGGGAGAGAAGGCATTCGCGGGTTGTAAGTTTACAAGCGTTGCTATCCCCGAAACGGTGAGTAGTGTCGCTGATGATGCATTCGACTTTGCTAATGGAACCAATGTCTCCCTGTTCTATCCTCAGCATGAGAATGTACTTCGTGCTCTCCGGGATAAAGAGGTTCCTATTCAGGTAAAGATTGTAGATGGCACTGATGTTATCAAGAAAGAGGCATTCATGGGGTTGGACGGGTTGCATTCCATTTCTATTCCCGCGTCCGTGCGCAGAATTGAAGACGGTGCTTTCTATAATTGCGCAGGTTTGACATCCGTTGAACTGAACGATGGTTTGGAGTTTATTGGTAGTGGTGCTTTCAGCGAGGATCCCATTACGTCGATTAAGATCCCGAACTCAGTAACGACCATCGGCACATTTGCTTTCCATCGGTGCGGTGAATTGGCTAATGTCCAATTATCCAATCGCTTAAAGGTCCTTCCGGAGGGTGCATTCGAAGAGTGCTATTCCATGAGATCCATTACGCTTCCCGATGGACTCGAGGAGATTGGCGACACGGCGCTTTCTCTATCCCGGATTGCCGAGATTATTCTTCCGGACTCGATAAAAAAGATTGGTTTTGAAGCATTTGCGGGGTGCTCGGATTTGAGGCGGATCAATCTGCCTTCTTCCCTTTCTTCGCTTGGCGAAGGTGCTTTTACGGGGGCTGGCCTTTCCTCAGTAACGATTCCGGAATCTATAACCAAGATTCCGGCCGGGCTGTTCGACTGTTGCGAGAATCTGGAGTCAATTACATTTCCTTCAACGCTGGTTTCCATCGGGGCGAACGCTTTCCGTAGCAATCCCCAACTGAAGGGATTCATTGCACCTGTCGGCCTTTCTTCTATCGGGAGTGGGGCATTTGAGAATTGTAAGGCCCTCATCGAAGTGAAATTCAATGACAGTCTTATTTCTATTGATGACCGTGCTTTCTCCGGCACCGGCATCAAGACTTTGGTATTACCTGCAGGAGTTCATCAGGTTGGTTCTTCCGCCTTTGCTGGCTGCGCTTCTCTGATGTCTGTCCAGTTCATGTCGGATGATTGTTCGATAGGAAAAGAGGCATTCCGTAATTGCCCGGCATTGGCCAAGGTTGACCTTCCAAAGCATTTGACGGATATTCCTTCGGGCATGTTTGTGTCATGCCCCGGGGTGAAATCGATTGTATTACCTAATTCCTTGCTCCGGATAGGAGATGATGCCTTTAAGGATACCGGGCTTGCTACGGTGAATGTCCCGGCTTCTGTCCAGGAAATAGGGACGGCTTTCGCCAACTGTGGCAGTTTGCAGACCGCTAGCATTCCATACATACTGAAAAATACAGTTGGGCAATTTGCCTCTGCGAAAGTCACGGTCAGAAAGCCTGCAACTGCAGCCGATCAGGAACTTGTTATGGAAGAGAAGAGAATCGCTGAAGAAGAGAAACGTCAAGAAGAAGAGAGGAGAGTTCAAGAAGCTCAGAGACAAGAACGAGAACGTATAGCCCAAGTCGAAGAAGCAAAGCGTCGGGAGGCGCAGAAATATGAGTTCCCCGATTGGGTGAGGTATTCTAAGTGGATTAATATAACTACCAGTACAGGAAGTTATGGTCAGCCCATGAATCTTGAGAATAAAATTGAGTTTGACTATTATCCGGATTATTCTGGACCGTGTTATGTTTGGACAATCACTACCTCGGGGCCAGTTCATTCAGAGAACGGTTCTACTGTATTACGTGGGGATTATCGTTATGAAAATGGATATGTGTATTTGCAAGTAGGCAATGATTGGCTGATATTGCGACTTGATGAAAGTAGTCGCAGATTAGTTAACACTCGAAATGGAGAAGTTTTTTATAAGGATGGCTATTAGTGCTCTACTAGAGTTCCTTTCCAGCACGGGAATTTGTCTTTGCGCTCACTTCGGTGAGCGTTTTTTATCCTCAAGTGCACAATCTCGCGGTTCCATTTCCCGATTAATTTCACTATCTTTTGCCTCCATTAACCGCCCTTGCCATGCATCATCCCGACCTGAAAGTAAATGAAGGTGTGTACATTCCGCCGCAGGTGATCGATTATCCGCTGGAGGATCCCTATGCCCACCTGGTGAAGGTGGAGAAATCGGCCGGGTCCGCGGATACGTATGCCTTCGACGAGACGTATCCCTATCTGGACGATTCCTTCCGCTTCAAATGGAACAGCCGGGTGAATGCGTTGGCCAAATGGCTCCTGGTATCGCCGTGGAACCGGATCAAGTATGGGCTCAGGATCAAGGGGAGGGAGGTCCTCAAGCCGTATAAGGAGCAGTTGAAGGGCGGGGCGGTCTGCATCTGCAACCATGTGTATATCTTCGATGCGCTGTCTGTTTGCCGCGCCGTGCGGTGGTTCAGGCGGATGTGGATTCCGATGTATGCCAAGCACTTCAACGGAATTTTCGGCTGGGTGCTCCGCTATATGGGCGGCATCCCTGTGGCCGAGACCGTGGCTGGCATGCGCAAGTTCAACGAGGCTTTTGACGAGTTCCACCGCCGCGGGGATTGGATCCTGGTCTTCCCGGAGGAAGTGCGCTGGAATTACTACAAGCCCATCCGCCCCTTCCGCAAGGGTGCTTTCACAATGGCCTACAAATACAACGTGCCCATCATCCCCTTCGTAATCACCTATCGCGAGCGGAAAGGCCTGTATAAACTGTTCGGCAAACCCTCCGAACCCCTGATGACCCTGACCGTAGGCGAGCCCCTGCTGCCGGACAGAACCCGCACCCGGAAGGAACAAGTGGATGCCATGCGCCTCAAACTCCATGCACAAATGGAAAAGATGGCCGGCATCCAAAACAACCCTTGGCCAGCCATCCCCAGCAGCGAATAATTGTGCAGGAACCCCGCATTTGCACAATTATTGGCCAAAAACACGGAAAACTGTGTTTTACACAATTATTGGCCAAAAACGCAGAAAACTGTGCAAAATGGCCCGTTTTACACAGTTTTTGGTCTGTCCGCACGGAGCGGGACCGCCCCGGACCCTGTGGACGGACCAGACATTTCCTCGAATGCCGAAAGATTGCTATCTTTGGCGTAAACATTTATCGACTTATGAAACGGACAGTTCTTTTGATAGCAGCGCTGATGCTGGCGGCCGGATGCGGCGGGATCAAGATCAGCAAATCCATGTTGAAGATGATGGTGTCGGGGAGCAACAAGGCTTCCACGGAGCTCACGTATGCGGATTCGTGCGACAAGCGGGTCGGCGTTCCTTATGTGGAGAGTGGGCATCCCAACCAGGTGCTTGACATCTATTATGCGGACAAGGCTGTCCGGAAGGATGCCGTCCTTATAGATATTCACGGGGGATTCTATGTGGCCGGGAGGCGGGATAACAACCGCAAGTTTGCGTCTGAATTCCTGAAGGCGGGCTACGATGTCGTCCTGCTCGAATACCGGCTGAATGATGGAAAACGGGATGTTTCGGACGAGCTGGCCGACTGCGCAGCCGGGCTGGACTACCTGGCTGTCCATGCCGGGGAGCTTGGGCTCAACAAGGACCGGATGTTCCTGACGGGCGATTCGGCTGGCGGGCATCTGGCCCTGTATATGGCTGAAGGCGTGGAGAATACGTCCATGCCCATCCGCCCGAAGGTCTTCGCCTCGCGCGGGGTCCTCATCAACTGTCCCGCCTATGATTTTGCGACGTTCGGGGAAGCTGGTTCCTTCGCGAAGAGCGCCCTGGCGTGGTTCATCGGCCCGCGGTACAGGAACAAGGAGTGGATGGCCTCGATGTCACCCCGGACCTATATCGGCGGTTTCCATGGGCCCTTGCTGGTGTCCACCTGCACCCGCGATTTCATCCGGGGACAGTCGCTCCAGATCAAGGCGGACTGCGATTCCCTTGGCCGTCCGGTGGAGTTCATCGACATCGCATCGGACGACCGGGAGGTCGGTCATGTCCATAACGTGATCGCCCCGGCCCTCCCCGAATCGAAGGAGGTCAACGCCCGGATGATCGCGTTTATGGATAAGCTTTAGAATTGCCTTACTTGAGCAATTTCTTGATCAGGTTCCAGACCCACAGCAGGACCACGGCGCCGATGAGGGCGCACACGATCTGGCCATACCACTGGGACCAGAAGGACCCGCTTGCGCCAAGCTTGCCCAGCAGCCAGCCGCCGACCAGGCCGCCGAGGAGGCCGATGATGATGTTCCAGATGAGGCCACCTTTGTCCTTGACCACGAAGAAGCCGGCCAGCCAGCCCGCGATGGCTCCGAAGAGCAGGGTAAGAATAATGTTCATAACATTGGTTATTAATGTTTTCGCAAGATAATAAACATTTTGCAAGAAACAAATAGTCCCGGAATTCTTCCTATCTTTGTGTTCGCAAAAAAACTTGATATGATGACTTCGATCGATCCCGCCTATCTCCGACCTCGGCTGCTGTGTCGGGCGGAGGAGAGCCATAAAGGTGACTATGGACACTTGCTTGTCGTGGCAGGGTGCCAGACGATGCCCGGGGCGGCCGTGTTGGCGACGGGGGCGGCGTTGCGGTCCGGGTGTGGGCTGGTGACGCTGCATTCCACGGAACGGGCGCTGCAGGCGGTCGTGGTCCGGGATCCGTCGGCGATGCTGTCGGAGGATCCGGGGGAGTGCTTCAGCCGCGTGCCTGTGTCCATGGACCGATACACTGCCGTGGCCGTGGGGCCGGGACTGGGACGGCGTCCGGAGACGAAGGAGGCGCTGCTTGCCCTGCTTAGGGCGGCCCAGGAGCAAAACCTCCCCGTGATTGTCGATGCCGACGCGCTGAACATCCTTTCCGAAGTCCCTGACTGGCAGAATCATTTGCCCATGGGCGCAGTCCTTACTCCGCATCTCGGGGAGTTGAGGCGCCTGTTGCCCTGGAGCGATGCTGAGGAACGGGACCGCCTGGTTCAATCACTTTGCGCTTCCGCCGGTTGTACACTGGTAATGAAAGGCTTCCATACGAAAGTATTCACTCCCGCCGGGGACTGCCTGGTCAATACGACCGGCAACCCGGGGCTGGCAAAGGGAGGAAGCGGCGACGTGCTGACCGGCCTTCTGGGCGGCCTCCTCGCGCGTGGCTACGCATCGGCCGATGCCGCCGCCCTCGCCGTATGGCTCCATGGTCGCGCCGGCGACATCCTGACGCAGGAACGCACGGTCGAGGGGTATTCCAGTTCGGACCTGGTTGGTTACCTGTACCTAGGATTTAAGGAATTGTACTGATTATCAGGGCATTAAAGAAAGGTCTATGTTCCAAAAAGGACATAGACCTTCGTTTAAACGGCTGATCACCAGCCAGATACGTTACGCGCTACTTCTTGAAGAGGCGGTTGTACAGGCCCAGGAAGCCGGCACCGTGACGGGCTTCGTCGCGGGCCATCTCGTGGATGGTGTCATGGATGGCGTCGTAGCCGAGCGCCTTTGCCTTCTTGGCGATGGCGAGCTTGCCTTCGCAAGCGCCGGCTTCGGCTTCGTAACGCTTCTTGAGGTTCGTCTTGGTGTCCCAGACGACTTCGCCGAGGAGTTCGGCGATGCGGGCGGCGTGGTCCGCCTCCTCGAAGGCGTAGCGCTTGAAGGCGTCGGCGACCTCGGGATAGCCCTCGCGTTCGGCCTGGCGGCTCATGGCGAGGTACATGCCCACTTCCGTGCATTCACCGTGGAAGTGTTCCTGGAGGCCGGCCCAGATTTCCGGGTCGCAGCCCTTGGCGACGCCGAGTTCATGCTCGCAGGCCCACATGGGCTTGCCTTCCTCTTCCTTGACTTCGACGAACTTGTCGGACTTCACGTGGCATACGGGGCACTCTGCGGGCGGATTTTCACCTTCGTACACATAACCGCATACGAGGCAGCGGAATTTTTTCTTCATATCAGGTTCCTTTAGTGTTGTTTTGAATAATTCTAATTACAAAGATAAACAATTTCCCGTTCATTTGCAACAGCGCCCGAAAAGATGTATCTTTGAGAAAAGATCTTTTGATTGTGCAATGTTTTGGCAGAAGGGAAGTATATCTTTGTAGCATGACACCATTTTTGAAACAGGTCGCGGCCCATTATCTCGCGACGGACATACAGGACATCTGCTTCATTTTCCCGAACCGCCGGTCTTCCGTGTTTTTCCGGAAGTACCTGGGCGACTTGCTCCGGGAAGGGGGCTCCGACAGGCCCATGCATGCACCGATGTCATTGACCATCAATGACTTCTTTTATAAGGTCCATGGCGGCGAGGTGACGGACCGCATCCGTCTCCTGCTGGCTTTGTACGAATCTTACCAGGCGGTCTATCCCAAGGCCGAACCCCTGGACGAGTTCATCTTCTGGGGCGAGGTCATCCTGGCGGACTTCGACGATGTGGACAAGTTCCTCGTGGACGCGGAGGACCTGTTCACGGACGTGGCGGACTTCAAGGACATCCAGGACGACTACAGCCATCTGTCCGACGTGCAGCGGGAAGCCGTCCGCCGGTTCGTCGCCCATTTCCGGGACCGCAACGGCCGTCTGACCGTCCATCTGGATACCGACGACACCACGGTCAAGGCCCGCTTCCTCCAGGTCTGGAACATCCTGTTCCCGCTCTATCGCGATTTCCGGAACCGTCTCGGACAGAAGGGGATGGCCTACGAAGGCATGGTGTACCGGAACTTCGCCGCCCGGTTGAAGGGCGGGGAGTCCGTGACGGATATCCTGTCGGGGGTATTCCCGGAGGTCCGCCGGTACGTCGTCATCGGGCTCAACGCCTTAAACGAATGCGAGCGGACGGTCCTCGGGCGGATGCGGGACGCCGGCATCGCCGAGTTCTGCTGGGACTATGTTTCCGACGCGGTCCGCGATCCCCGGAACAAGTCCTCCGTCTTCATGGAGGAGAATGTCCGGGCCTTCCCGAACGCCTTCCCGATTGAAGGGGCCGGCCATCCGTCTTTCCACATCGTCAGTGTCCCTTCCTCCGCCGGCCAGGCCAAGGTGGCGCCGGAAATCCTGCGGCGCTGTCCGGCCGGCGATCCGGTGGAAACCGCCTTCGTTCTTCCCGACGAGAATCTCCTGATGCCGCTTTTGAACGCTATCCCGCCCGAGTACGGAAGCATCAATGTCACCATGGGTTGTGCGCTTACGGGCGGTGCGGTCTATTCCCTGATTTCCTCGGTCGCGGCGATGCAGCAGCGTCTGCGGGAGAAGGCGGGAGGCTGGTTTTTCTATCATCGCGACGTACGTTCCATCTTCTCCAACAGCCTGTTCCGGGCCGTCCTTACCCCGGAGGAAGAAGCCGTCGTGAAGGCCGTCAAGGACCAGGCCAAGTATTACATCCCGCAGAAGGACCTGCAGGGCGGGACCATGCTGGATCTCGTGTTCCGTCCGGTCATCCTGCAGCCCAAGGATCCCTCGGCCGACCAGAACCGGACGCTGGCCGCCTGGCTCGCCGACATCATCAGCTATGTGGGCTGGAAGCTCCGCGGTGTGGAGTCGATGCTGCTGGAGCTGGATTTCGCCAAACGGTCTCTTCAGTCGGTAAACCTGCTCGACGAGATGGACCTGGCGGTGCTTCCCGCCACTTGGCTGCACCTGCTGGACCAGCTGCTTTCCGGGGAATCCGTCCCGTTCCGGGGCGAACCGCTGGAAGGGCTTCAGGTGATGGGCCCCCTGGAAACGCGCGCGCTGGATTTCCGGAACCTCGTCATCCTTTCCGCCAACGAGGGAACCTTCCCGCGCCGCCGTTCCGGCACTTCCTTCATCCCGCCGGAACTCCGCAAGGGCTTCGGCCTTCCCACGTTCGAGTATCAGGACAGTGTGTGGGCCTATTATTTCTACCGGATGATCCAGCGTGCCGACGATGTCTGGCTCCTGTACGACAGCCGCACCGAAGGGCTCAAAACCGGGGAGGAAAGCCGGTATATCAAGCAGCTCGAGTATCATTTCGGGGTGCCGATGGAACGTTTCGTCGTGACGGCCGGCATGCAGCTTGCGCCGGCGGAAGATGAGATTGAGAAGACCCCGGAAGCCATTGCGGCCATCCGGGAGGGGAAACTGTCCGCCTCCACCCTGCAGAACTATCTGGCCTGTCCGGCCAAGTTCTATTACCAGTTCGTCGAACGGCTCCAGACGGAGGACGAGGTGGCCGAGTCGCTGGACTCCGGCAGCCTGGGCCGGGTGTATCACCGGACGATGCAGACCTTGTACAAGGGGCGCAAGAAAGTGACGGTAGCCGTCCTGGACGGGCTCCTGCAGGACAAGAAGGGACTGCGCGACCTGGTCCGCCGCCTCATCATGGAGGAGATGCAGACCATCGACGTCACCGGCCGCGACCTGGTCGTGGAGGAGGTAATTGTGGAGTATGTCCTCCAGACGCTGAAGCACGACCGGGACCTGCTCGTCCGCTCGGGCTCCCCGGGCTTCAACATCCTGTATATGGAGCAGAAGATGGAGTGCCGGTTCGAGGGCTTCACCATCAAGGGTTTCGCCGACCGGATCGACAGTTACTTGGACGGGGAGGTCCGCATCGTGGACTACAAGACCGGCCGCGTGGAGGACGAGGACATCAATATCACGGACGACAATGCCGCAGCAGTGGTGGACAAGCTGTTCGGCGCTTCGAACACCGGCCGTCCGAAAATCGCCCTCCAGCTGTTCATCTACGGCCTTCTCGCTGGCGCATATCCCGACCTGAAGGACCGGCCGATGGTGAATTCCATCTATGCGGTCTCCCGCCTGTTCACCCAGCCGCTGGAGGACCGTCCCCAGAGCGCTGAGTTCACGCGCCTGACGCGGGAGCGCCTGAAAACCATGCTCGCTGAGATGGTGGACCCTGCCGTCCCGTTCCGCCGGACGCAGGAGGCTGCTACCTGCGGTTATTGTGACTTTAAAACGATTTGTGGAAGATGATCCGGATCCTGAAAGCTTCGGCCGGTTCGGGGAAGACCTACAACCTGGCCCGTGAATATATCCGCCTGCTGCTCGAGAGGAAAGACCCGCAGGCCTATCGCCATGTCCTGGCCGTCACCTTCACCAACAAGGCCACCGACGAGATGAAGCGCCGGATCCTGCAGGAACTCCATGCCCTGGCGGTGAATCCGACGGAATCTCCTTATTACAAGGACTTTGTCCCTTCGGTCCTGCCTACGGACAAGGCTCTTTCGGAACGGGCGGCAGGACAGTTGAGCGCCATCCTGCACGACTACTCTTCCTTCGCCGTGTCCACCATCGACAAGTTCTTCCAGCAGACCCTTCGGGCGTTCTCCCGCGAGATCGGACAGTTCTCCTCCTACCAGGTGGAGTTGGACAAGGATGCGCTGGTGGAGGAGAGCGTGGACCGGATCCTGGACGCTCTGACCGAGGAGGACCATGGCCTGCTGGACTGGCTCACGGACAACGTGAAGGCCGGCCTGGAAAAAGGGGACCGCTTCAATCTGGAGCCGCCCCTCAAGGCGATGGCCAAGAGCCTCAAGTCGGCGGATCACGCCGAGGCCGTCCGCGAATATGACGTAGACGAGGATGCAGCGTATTCCAAGGAACACTTGAAGCAGGTCCGGAAGGGCTGCGATGCCCTGGTCCGGGATTACGTGAAGCAGGTGGAGGAGGCCGCGCGGGCTGTCCTGGCCGTCTTTGAGCAGCACAAGGTGGCTCCGGAGGACAGTTTCAGGGGCTTCTTCAAGGCATTGTATGGCTATCTGGACCTGGACGGCCGCGCTGCGGTCACGCCGCTCAAGCCCGCATTCCTGGAAAGGGCGAGGGATTCCTCCAAGTGGTTCGTCCAGTCGAAAGACCGGCTCCGCCTGGAACTGGAAGGGAGCCTGGAAGGGCCTCTCAATGCTTTCTGCGACTTGTTTGAGCAGCCGTATAAGGTCTATTCGACCGCCCGGCTCATCGGAGCGCAGGTCTATGGACTGGGCATCGCCGGGGAATTGCGCAAGGCCTTCGAGGAGGTCCAGCGCGAGAAGAACGTCATCTCGATCGACGACTCCAACACCATTCTCAAGGGCATCATCGACGGGTCCGACGCTCCGTTCGTATACGAGAAACTGGGCGTCCGTTTCGAGGACTTCCTCCTGGATGAATTCCAGGACACTTCCACTATCCAGTGGGAGAATTTCCGGCCGTTGCTTCTGAACAGTGAGGCGGGCGGGTTCGACAATCTCGTGGTGGGCGATGTCAAGCAGTCCATCTATCGCTGGCGCGGGTCGGACTGGAACCTGCTGGACACCGGCCTGCAGCGCGATTTCGGCCTGCAACCCGGCTCCGAGACGGTCCTGGACGGAAATTACCGCACCTGCCGGACCATCGTGGAGTTCAACAACCGTTTCTTCACCTATGCTGCGCAGGAACTGGACCGCCAGCTGGGAGGAAGCGATATCCAGCGGATTTACAGGGATGTCGCGCAGGAGGTACGCTTCCCGGATCCGGCTGAGGGATCGGTGGATGTCCAATTCTGCGACGGCGCCGATGCGGAGATGGACGCCATCGTGTCCGCCATCCGCGAGGTCCAGGCCGCCGGAGGTCTCTATGGCGACATCGCCATCCTGGTGCGGGCCAATGACGACGGCTCCGCCATCGCAAACCGTCTGGTCTCCGAAGGCATTCCGGTCGTTTCCGACGATTCGCTGTTCACCAAGTCTTCGGTGACGGTACGCCGCCTGGTGTCCCAGCTGTCCCTGATGGATGCGCATGAGACGGCGGATTCCGTTTCCGTGGCGGGTTATCTGGCCCGGTCGATGGCCATCCGGATTCCGGACCACTACCTCTCGCTCGTGGACCTGGCCGAATCGCTCCTCCGTGACCTGCGGGACGCCAATCCGGATGTTTTTGATTCGGAAATCCCTTATGTCCAGTCCTTTATGGACTATTTGCTGGACTGGACATCCGCTCGGGGCAATGACCTTTCCGCCTTCCTGCGGGACTGGAACGAGGCCGATCCCAAGATTGCATCGCCCGAATCCGGTTCATCCGTACGTGTGATGACCGTCCACAAATCCAAGGGGCTGGAGTTCCCGTACGTCATCCTTCCGTTCGCGGAGGAGGTCACCCTGTACCAGAAATCGTCCTACTGGTGCCGGCCTGCCGTGGAGGATACGCCCTTGGAAAGCATTGCGGACGGGGTCTACCACGTGGATCTGAGCGGCTCCTCGGAAGGAACTCTCTTTGCGAATGATTATCGTCGGGAGCGGACGCTCCAGTTCATCGACAACATCAATGTATTCTACGTCGCCCTTACCCGGGCGAAGTACGGACTGAAGGTCATCGCGGATAACCCGTCCAAGAAGCTCCTGGACGCCTTGCGGACCGGCAAGGATCCCGATTGGAAGAATCTGTCCCAGTTGCTGTACGTCTTTGTCGGGAAGGGGGATTACCACTCCGGGACGATGTATGAATTCCGGACTTTGAAGCGGAAAGCGGGCCCGGCGCAACCGCTGGAGGTGGGGTATCCTTCCTTCCCGGCGGGGGAGCGTGGGCGGTTGAAGGTCAGCCGCGACGCGGCCGACTATTTCGGACCGGACGGGTTGGTGGGCCCCGACGCTTCCAACCGTCTCCGCGGCCTTGTCCTGCACGACATCCTCGCTTCCGTCACCGTGCCCGGCGACCTGTCCCGGGCCGTGGACCGTGCCGTCGCCACCGGCGAGCTTCCGAAGGCCGACCGCGACCGCACGCTCCGTTTCCTGGAGGCGGAAATCGCCTCCGTGGCACCCCGTGGCTGGTTTGCAGAGGAAGGAATCCGTGTCCTGAACGAATCTCCCCTCATCGGCCCCGGTGGCGTGGACCTTCGTCCGGACCGCGTCATCCTTCGCCCTGACGGCTCCGCCGTCATCGTCGACTACAAGTTCGGTCTCCGCGAGAAAAAGCACCTGGACCAGGTCCGGACCTATATGGACCTTTACCGGGCGATGGGCCATGCGCCCGTTACCGGAACCCTTTGGTACATCCGCGAAAACGGAGAAGATGAATTGGTGGAAGTGTGACGATTTTTGATTATCTTTGTACGCTATACGTAATTGTCTGAGAATGGAAGCGAACGAGAATACCATCAAGCTGTACTATAATACCGAAGTGGAGAAACTGGCGATGCCGGAATACGGCCGGAACGTCCTGAAAATGGTCGAGATGATGAAGGAGATTCCGGACCGGGCGAAGCGGTCGGAGCAGGCCCGCGCCATCGTGAAAGTGATGGAAAGCCTGAATCCCCAGGTGCACCAGCAGGAGAACTTCGACCAGAAACTCTGGGACCACCTGTACATGATCGCCGGCTACGACCTGGACATCGATTCCCCGTATCCCGCCCCGCTGCCGGAAGTCGTCAACAGCCGCCCGGAGAACATCCCCCTGAACACGAAACCCATCAAGGCCCGCCACTACGGCCGCAACATCGAGAGCATCATCGACCTGATTGCCTCCGAGCCGGAAGGGGAAGTGAAAACCGCGATGATCCGGTCCCTGGCCATCTACATGCGCCAGCAGTACCTGATCTGGAACAAGGACACCGTGGCCGACCAGACCATCTTCGCCGACATCGAGCGTCTCTCCGAAGGACGGGTGACCGTCCCCGAGGGGCTGGAACTCACCAAGATCGACAGCAATGCGAACTTCTCCCGCCCGGGGATGAACATGGGCTTCAACCGCGGAAACAACGGTAAGAAACAGTGGGTCAACTACAAGAAGAACGGCAAGAAGAAATGAAACTGAAGCTTCCTTCCGCATATTGGGCTGAAATGGATGAGAAGCGGCGGTCCGGGTACCGGATCGTCGCTGCCGTCCTGATCGGGCTCTTCACCCTGTTTACCATCGTTGCGGTGAGTTCCTACTTCTTTACCTGGAAGCCGGATGCCAGCCTTGCATCGGATCCGAATATGCTGGACAATCCCCAGGTCCAGGCGCAGAACGCCGGTTCCAAACTCGGTTTCCGCTGGGGGCGTTTCCTGGTCACCCGCAGTTTTGGCCTCGCCGCCCTCGGCCTCATCGCTTTCCTGGTGGCCTGGACGCTCAGCCGGGCCGTTCCCAAGTTGAAGATCCGCCTGGGCCGTTGGTTCGTCGCCGGCATCACGGGCACCTTCATCGCCTCCTGGCTCCTGGCCTTCATCAGCCACCTGGCCGGGTGGGATACCCTTTTCGGTGGAGGATTGGGCGGTGAGGCCGGCGCCGCTTTCGTGAAGTCTTCCATCGACCTGATCGGGCCCATCGTCACGGCCGTTGCGCTGCTGGCCCTTGCCGGTCTGTGGCTGTATTTCGTGACCGACGGTTTCCAGGGTCTTTCCCGTTCCGGCTCCTCTGAAGAAGCTGAAGGGGAATCCGAGGAGGAACCTGCTAAAGAAGAGGCTTTTCCCGTTACGGAGCCCTGGCCTGAACCGGAACCCGAACCGGAACCCGAACCGGAGCCGGAGCCCGAACCCGAACCTGAACCGGCACCTGTGGTCACCCGGGTGGCAGCGACTCCCGTTCCGTCTGAAGATGTTGTCGACGGCGGGGAGGAGGAAGGTACCTTCACCGTGGAGACCGATGACACCCTCACCCAGAAGGTCCGGAAGCCGCTTCCGCGGATCAACAACCGCGACGACCTGCCCAAATACCAATTCCCTTCGCTGGACATCCTCGGCGATTATGCCAATGCCCGCCACGAGGTGTCCCAGGACGAATTGAACCGGAACAACAACAAGATCCGCGCAACCCTTGCCAGCTACAAGATCCAAGTGCGTGACGTGACGGCCATCGTGGGCCCTACCGTCACCCTTTACAAGGTCTATCCGGCTCCCGGCGTGAAGATCGCGTCTATCAAGACCCTCCAGGACGATATCGCTATCTCCTTGAATGCCAAGGGCGTGCGTATCGTCACCCTGTCCGATTCCGTGGGCATCGAGGTGGCGAACGACACGGCCTCCATCGTCCCGCTCAAGCAGCTGCTCAATGACGAGTCCTTCCGCACGAGCAAGGCGGAACTTCCGGTCGCCATCGGCTATACGATCTCCCAGAAAGTCAAGGTGTTCGACCTTGCCGATGCCCCGCATCTGCTGGTCGCCGGTGCGACGAAGCAGGGTAAGTCCGTGGGCTTGAATGTCATCGTGTCCTCGCTCCTGTACGCGAAGCATCCGTCGGAGCTCAAGTTCGTCTTCATCGACCCGAAGATGGTGGAGTTCTCGGCCTATGCGAAGCTCATCAACCATTACCTGGCGGTCCTCCCCAATGCGGCGGACGCTCAGGACGAGATGGACCAGGCCATCGTGAAGAATGCGAAGAGCGCCGCCGCCGTCCTCCAGTCCCTGTGCGTGGAGATGGATGAACGGTATGCCCTTCTCAACAAGGCCACGGTAAACAATATCAAGCTGTACAACGACAAGTACCGCGACCGTCATCTCCTTCCCACCGACGGTCATCGGTTCCTCCCGTACATCGTTGTCGTGATCGATGAGTACGCTGACCTGACGATGTCCGTGGGCGCCGGTCCGGAATCCAAGGCCATTGCCCGCAGCATTACCACCTCGGTCATCCGTCTGGCCCAGAAGGGCCGTGCGGCGGGCCTTCATGTGATCCTGGCGACCCAGCGTCCGACCGTGGACGTGATCACCGGCCTCATCAAGGCGAACTTCCCGATGCGCATCGCTTTCCGCGTCACTTCCCGCATCGACTCCTCCACCATCCTGGACCAGC
>JAEEGI010003432.1_pt1 | contig 37803 bp, 22 predicted proteins | sample 8958751 | NCBI WGS metagenome assembly JAEEGI01 (sample SAMN16246545, study PRJNA631951) | gut metagenome | biome: gut microbiome; feature: rumen; material: KS-attached | host: Bos | place: Iran: Karaj | collected 2018-10 | reverse complement strand
CAATACAATCGCTGATATATACTTCGAATGCAAGAAATAACGCGACACTCTAATACTTTTCCATCATATCCGAGTAACTGTTCATCAAGGTTTGTCTCAGCCTTGTCCCTCCGTCATATTCTGATATCGGCACCTTATAGTCTCTGAACAACGATAGACACTCTTCCAAGTGTTCCCCCGGTGAAGATCTAAAACTCGCCATCCAGACCCTCTTAACGCCTTTTTCGGACAATTCTCTCGCCGTACCATACCCAAGCAGCTCCCACAGGAAAAACACCGGCGCTTTTAATGCCTCCATATTATCCACGTGAGGTCTTTGGATATGTTCAGGCATTCCTCTAGCGCCGAGCATTCTATCCTGGACTTCACACATGGATTCGACCAGGGATATTAGCTCTTGTTTGGTGGGAGGGGAGGTCATATGATTATCTATTATTCTTAACTCAAATTAAATAAATCTCTTTAGTAGAAACTGCCCTTGAATAGCTTAACGCCGGTTTGTTCTTTTACGATATTTCCAAAATCTCTTATTACCGTATCAGCGCCATCTTGTGTTGCAAATCTCTGCATCACATATTTTTTTACTATGGCAACTTCCCCTTTCTTGTTTTTTGTAATTATTTTCTCAGATGATGATGATAAGAATTTCATAAGGAAGTCCACATATTCATCATTGGGGTTAGAAAGGTCTTTTAGCCATAATTCAGTGTATTTTGTCGTATAAATAGCGACGTTAAGTATTAAATAAGAATGTGACAATTCAGAAGCCTCAAAGCTTGAAGTATTATTCTTTTGCCGCCTTTCTTGGTTTGAGATAAAATACCCATCGTCTGATATCTGGAAAATCGACATTTCAACATTTTTCTTGTCTATCCTTTCTTGTCCGAAATAATACTCTAAAAAATAGCCGTATAAAAAGTCCCATCCCCACATATCTTTATATATGCGAAGCTTAGCATAATCCGTATCAGGACTATCGTTTCGCTTTCTTATTTCATTTGAGAACCATTTACTACCCCACATGTCGGTAAAAGGAGTCTGTTCTCTGATATAAGATACTATATTAATTACCCTTTCTTGGTAATTATTAAGCAGCCTAAATGCATTTCTTACATCGACAAAAATGTTATCAATTTCTTTACTCATAATCATTATCATTTAAAAAGAGTCTTGATTATTTCGATGGACTGTGTGCTAATTGTTGGTCTTAACTGTGCCATCGAATCAAACCATTCAATATTATACACTTGGTGAATATTAAAAGCTAAAATGATATTATCAAGCAATCTCTTTGTTGCCGATCTATTCATGTCAGGTACGGATATGGAGCTTAATTCTTTCTCGTACTTATTAACATTCATTAATAATGACAGCCAATTACACTTGTATATTTCTACCTCTTTTTCTTTTACCTTTATAGTCTCTGACATAACAGACATATTCCCGCCGACTGCGATAAAAATATACGGTTTCATGTCACCATATTCATTATGATACGCTGTTATTTCTTGCTGCCATTGGCGTTTATATTGACCTCTATATGTTCCGTATTTAGCTTCAATAATAACATTGAATTCTTCAAATTCAATAAAAAGATCTGGCTCTACATAGCTAGAATTGTTCGTTCCTTCACTGTCCCAATGAGGCCAAAATTTATATGACAAAAGCATCCCAACGTTTGTTGGCATACTATTATTACTGAAACACGACTGCCGCAAAATATACCAGAACACATTATCCGGCAACAGCATTAGATTCTCAAAGACCGCTGAAGTCTTTGGGTCTTCGTATGTGTCTTTATGATAATAACTACTGTGTAGCATCGCTTCCGATCAAATCTTGAAAGAATCCGAATTCTGGGTCAACTAAGGCCCGACGGTCTAAACCTAAATTACGTTCTTCACACGAGGTTTCAGAAACCATAGCACAAGAGAAACATGCAGCAAAATTGGGCTTTTCCTCTCCTTCCCAACAGATTGGGTCAGAAGAACAATTAATTGCACGATTCAGGGCTGAAACAATGATTTTCTCAATCAATTGTGGTTGTCCTTGCCAGACTAATCCGCCCATGCTGCCTTCTGCTCCATCTGCTGTATATATCAGTACCCCACACATACGGTTGGAGAAATAGAGACGTTCTTTGAGGCTTGCAGTAGGATAGCCGCATGAGAATTCCAACTCTTTCATCAAAATGTGCGAAAAAGTGTGAAGCAAATAGAATCTGTCAAACCCACCAAGTTGCATCTTCTGATAAAGACCATCGTAGAATTGTTCGTGGTTAACATCGTTCGAATAACGTTCGTTCAACAATTTACCACATTCCTCTTGCCATTTCTTGATTCTATCCTCGTTGAAACTAAAAAAGAGGCCTTCTCCAAAAGTTTGGTTGGCAGGCATTGCAAGCAAATCTTCTGGGTTCTCCTTGAAGATTTTCATGCGATTGGGGTATTCTATTTTACCGTCAACCATACGCGGTTGAGGCATTGTTACGCGAGAGAAATTAATCTGTGTGCTAGTAACACCCAGAGTTTCCACTTGTTGTATCTTGTGGAAAAAAGGTCTCAGGTTTTCAGGCATTACAATGTCTGCAAAGCACAAGCTTTTATCACTCTCAGTTATCGACTTCTCATTGTCATTGAATATCGAAAACTCTTGGTAGCGATAGTTTTCGCGCACATCAACTTCTTCGTTGGCCTTGGGATGTAAGAACTCTTCTATGACAAGTTTCATGTCATCATAAGTCACATCCTCATACTCCTTATTTTCCATAGCCTTCTCCATAAAATAATCGAGATCCTTGGAATTAATGTACTCTTCCTTAGTCGCATCAGGATGGAGACGCAAATAAGATGTGCCATACCATTTGCCATTCAGTAAAATCAATAACTGCTGGAGTTTGAGCGGTAAGCCACTGCCTGTTTTATATGTGTCAGGGATATAAAGGCTACTGAAACTCTCAGCGTAATATACACTATTACTAGTAACCAAAGCCCACTTCATCGTGCTGCGTTTCCCTTCAGTTTTACAGGCAATATGGTCACGAACATTAATACCTTCCCATGGTCTTTCCCCAGGGCAAATAGGCTGGAGATTCATGATACCTTCAAGTGAAACTGATCCAGGACAGTTCTTGCATTTTTCTGCTCTGTTTCTACACTGTAAACGACCAAAACTTTCAGCATGACTACGATTCTCCATCCATTGCAAATCGGGACTTAAGTTCTCAGGACAAGGCCACATACTTGCATCGTAGCCAAATAGGTCAAACCCTTCTTCACGCACTTTCTCCTTCAAGTTGACTGATGCGCAGAAGAACTTATCCCATGGAATATCTGAGATGTGGCCATTTGGACAAATCAAAACCATTGAAACCTGCTCCAGCAATCCATGAATACTCCTATCTTTAGCGCGCGGAATCTCAAAATCTGGTAATTTCCTGCTTGTTTTTAGATCCGGATCTCTAGGTGGAGCAAAGTATCTTTCATCTCCATTATTGCAATTCTTTCTTTTCCAAATTTGAAGCCATTCTTCATAGGTTTTTAATTCACGTGATTTCCTGCTGGAAAAAAACCAACGGGGAAATGGAATAGCAGGAATTGTTACAAGGCTTTCGTCCAAATCCTGTTCAGAGCCAGTATTATCTTTATATTTTTTATTCAAAGGCAAGTCTTCCACGTTACATTGGTTATATTGATCTAAAGACACGTGAGGTATAGCCACAAAACAACGGAGTTTAATCAATCCCTCCGTTTCTCGAAGAAAATTCATGAAACGGTTATCTTCGAGTAACTCTACTCCGCGTTCCGCAGCGACCTTGCTTATATCAAGAATTTCATCTGGATGATTTTCAATGTAATTGGTGATGTTTTTAACCGAAGCCCAGTTAGAAGAGGACATAGGCATTATGAACCCTCCCCACTTCGTTGCTACGATAGAACCAACGCCTGCATTTGAAGACAGCACCTTATACTTTCCTATACCTTGATTATATTGTTTTTCTTTTTTGATTTCCATTTTTATTTAACTTTTACATGAAGCACAGCTTCTGGTTCGACAATTCGTAATGATGTTGGCACAGTCCAACAACTTTGTTCTCTTTCATCGTCATAAGCATCTGGGGCTATAAACAAATATGGTTTCTTTCTCCTATATGGGTCTGCTTTATAAGCAAGGTTTTCTGTCGCTGTTGCCATAGCCTCCCATTGGTTAAGCGCCTCACCCACAAAAGCTTCAACATTTTTCTTTAGATCCTCAGTAAGCAACCCTTTTTGAATTTCCATCTTTTGAGGTAGATTCACTGTACGGTCATAACGATTGTTGATATACTCCATTACCTTATCGTTCACAGATTTCTTTAATTCTACTGTAGTTAAATTTTTAGCACTATTGCTGTCAGCAAGTTCCATAAAACTATGACGAATTATAGCCGCCATATATAGCGAGAAAAACTTCTCAACAGATTTCTTTGAGAATGGCGTAATGGAGATAGGCTCTACATAGTAATACAATTTCTCGTGGAATTCTCTAAATCTTTCAAAATGAGAAACATCTCTCGAACGGAAAGGATTGTGAGATGTAATTACTAGTCCTTTCACACTACGAGCAACTCGAGAACTGGCCTGAATATATTCGGCAATATTTCTAGGCATTGAATTCATGATTATCGTATTAAATCTACTCACATCCAAACCAACAGATATCATATTTGTAGCTAGGATATAATCAGGAGGGAGAACTGGTCGCACCCATATCTCACCCTCTTTATGAGGCAGCCGCTTCTCCAACGACCAATTTGTGGCGACCTCTGTAAAAGTCTTATTCACATCACTGGCGGAAAGGCGACCAGAAATCTCGGATTCAGTTAATTCTCCGGCGTAAAAACACTCCATCAAGTCACCATTTCGAAGTACACGTTTATATAGACGGCGTAGATACTTCACATATTCGATATAGAAAAGAGCATCTGTTTTACCAACTTCTTTACGGCTGTTAAAATAGGAGATTACTGAGAAATAGTTGTCTGCCACTTTCTCGTAGTCCTTATCATTCAGATGTTCTATTTCAAATAGTGCACGATGTACAAATAATATTGCAGTTAATCGCATTTGAGTAGTCATCTGCGTTCTGCCAGTTGGCATGATTCCAATATATTTTCTTTTAGACTCAAAATGATGTGGCGTCATTGAGCGTTTATAAAAGGCAAAAAAGGAATCATCATAATCAATGCCGTTTTTGGGAAATATATTAAGGTCACGGTCGTAGAGTGCTCGAATTTGTAAATCTGTGTTGCGTGTAGTAGCAGTAGAGGAAATTATCTTCGGTCGAGTACCATCATCACGTGTACAAAGTTGGTCTATAGCACACTCAAAAAGGCTGACAGCTGAGCCAAGAGGACCAAGTAATAAATGCAACTCATCTTGAATAACTAAATCAGGGGGTAATACATCAAGCCCATTGCCTTTTCCAAAAAGTCTTCGAGAGTCATCACCAGGCATTGATGTAGACACTTTGTGAGCTATTGATGCGAACTTATCCACAGTACCGAAAAGCAATGTCGGTGGATCCTTATATATGTCCTCATCGCATAACCTTACAGGAAGTCCTTCTTCAAAAGTGCAATCTTCATTTGAACAACAAAAAGCACTATCTACATATTCTAAACGGCCTCCACACCATGGGCATCTGTCCAAAGGTATCTTTGTGTTATTTTCACCATCATTGCGGTTTGTCCAACGAGTAGCTTCTTCGTCCAGTTTTTTTCGCTTGTTTGGGAGCGAATTTGAACCAACGTATAAACCTATGGAAATCTCTTGATCCCCTAAATTATATTGACACCCCCACCTGCGAATTTGTTCCAATGCAAGAATGAGACTCAACGCACGTTGAAATTGTTGGTTCGTAAGGAGTCTAAGTGTATAACGCATGATAGTTGAAACTCCATAACCCTGTTCGCCATATTTCCTTCGACGATAAATAATGCTCATACCGATGATTCCAAGATAAGCTTCCGTCTTTCCGCCACCTGTAGGGAACCAGACTAAATCCACACAATTATTACGGTGATCCCAATCGTCGTCATCAGGATGTTGAATTATACCATCGAGATTGAGTAGGATGAAAGCCAATTGGAAAGGACGCCAGGATGCAGGTGTACCAATATTAAAGATATCCTCATCTGCGTCTCTATAAAACTCTTCATCGAATTCAGGTAAATCATCAGCTTTTAATGATTTCTTTTTATTGTTGTGCCATAACTGCATAAACATAGCAGTGTTCATCAATCTAAATGCCAACATATTATCTCCGTCAGATAGAATCTGCTGCACGTTACTTCTCATTCGGAGATAATCTATTCTGCAAGCTTCGATATTAGTTCTTGCAAAAGCTTTATCTTCTTCAGATACCTTTGATTCCAATCCATTAATCCACTCACCGTAGGTTTCAATAAACGCAAGCAATGATGACAGTATATCATTATCTGAAGTGTCTTTGAGGGTTGATAACCATTTGAATTGCAAACATTGATTATTTCTTAAATATGGAGGTGGTGTTAGCTTATTACCTTCTTCTACAAACTGGGCATATTTATTACGAGGCACGGGCTCTATGTCTGGTGTATCATATGTTGGAATAAATTCTGAGAAGATATGATTGACCTTTTTGTTCTTATCGACTACCCAATCAACAGAGCAGAAATGTCCCACACCATAATCTTTAATGTCGCGATACAGGAACTCTAATTTGTCTTCTTCTTTTGTTGTGTCTGTATAGCGTCCAGTCTCATGATATGGAACAATATGGTCACTCGTTACATCGATTCTAACACCAAAGAAACATAATTTATTTACGTCTTCGGTCACAATAGAGAAATAATGTCGTTTATCTTCTTCAAAAGGAGAAGAAGAATTTTGCAATAGAATTTTTAAATAAATATCATTATCATTTTTGTCTTTACTATTGGATGTCGCTTGAAGCCATAAGTCTAATGACAGAAAGCGCTTACTATCAATCTCTTTCTTGATTATATCCTTTAAGCAAGGATTGTTCTTTGGATTATAAATGACCTTATTACGAGAGCCAGAACTTTTCAATGTGGACAAATCGACAGTTTTGCAAAAAGTATGAGATTCCCAAAATCCAAAACTTTTTTTGTCAAACATGTCCACCAGGTCTTCTAGATACGAAAGAAAGCATTCATATTTCTCAATTAATTTGAGCATCTTAATTGTTGAATCCTTTTCTTCTTCCGACAAATATTCTTCTCCATTCAATCTAGTTAAATGAGAGAACAAACGATCTCGATAAGAAAGCAGGAAGCGATTTCTATCAGCTATATCGTTGAAGAGTTTTTTTAGATCTGCATTCGAATTGGATATTTGTTCGGCATACTTAAAGTTGATATCCTTTATGAGGTTTCGAACATCATTAATCTGCTTTGAAAAATCATATGCAGAGACTTTCCCTTCTTTATATAGAAAGTAATTTTTGAGTTGCTCATTCTCTTTGAAGAAATTTTCAAACTCTTCTTGGTCTTTCTTCACGATAACTTGAACTTTAGTCCGCTCGCTACCCTTCAATTTGGTATAATATCTACCAGAAATTGCGATAGCAACATCTTTGGTCAAATCCACATTGTGATCAAGGCAGCATGATATCCCCACCATGTTAGGAAATCTTCGATTCAGAGAATAGATGTCTTCATCGTCAAAATCGTTTCCAATTGCACCATTAACTTCGTTTCGTTCGGAGGGTGTATAGTCATCTTCATGATTATCTATCTGGGGAATGGTAGCATAGGCCTCACCATCATCGTTTATTTGAGAAACAGCCTCTCTAGTACTTACCTTTTTTTGGGGGAAAAGTACACTTGTGCTATATATAGACCCAGGGGTAGTATTGAGCACTTCTTCCTTTGGATCCCAACTTTCATAGGCAAGGGAAAAGTTATCATTGCAACCTCCAGGCCCTTCCATTTGTTTGCGAATGAACTCTATAAGCTCTTCGCGTTTTGTTTGTACCAAATCATTCATATTGATATGCTTATAATTTTATTAAGATTAATTCTTTCATTTAAAAGCTCTACCAATGCCTTCAAGTCATCTATATTTTCGTAACGTAAGATTTCGTTAATCTTTGATGTCTTGAATTCCTCAAATGCATCTTCGTCGATGTCGGTCAGGAGGTAATCTGCCAAGAAACGTTCCAACATATTGTTGTTCTTTCTGGTCTTGTTCGTTTCAGAAGCTTTTTTCGATCTCATCACAAGTAAATAGGCTGGAGACAATCCAAGATAATTCATTAGTCGCTCTTGGGTTGCATTTTGCAAAGGAAGCATCATTGTATTGTCTTTATCAATCCACTTTATAAAAGTATCAAATTTAACTCTATTTGAATCTTTCAAAGTAGACATGATCTCTTCATAAACTTGCATTTGAGATTTTTCAGCAACACTTTTCCATAACAGAATTTTCCAAAGATAAACGTCAGAATCTCGTTCATCTAATGTGATGATTCCTTGAGTACAAAAGGCATTCCTAGTAATTCTTTCAAGCTCTGCACCTTCGCGCTCTCGCTCAATGATTGTTTGAGACAACTCATCGGTTATTTCATTTAATCTTTGAATTGCAACTACTTGACATAGAACATTCTCTTCTTTGAGATTCTTGAGCCTTGCTATACCCAAATCTTCGTCGTCTGTTTGGTAAATAACCCATTCAGACTCCGCAATACGGGCAGAACGTCCAAGTTCATAATTAATGATTACTGGTGCAACTGTTTGTCGAGAGGTGTATCTATCGTCACTTGGGTCATCATCACCATTTACACGTGGGAAATCATCTGGATTTGGTCTAGTCGGTTTGGTAAACCCACCCAAAATATCCCGTCTATAAACGGAGTTCAAGAACTTATATTGCTCCAATTCATAATCATACTTGTCCCATAAGAATTTATCTATGAATACATAATCTTGAATAATTTCAATAATATACTGACCTGAATTGGTGGTATATGGGTCAAAAGAATTTGGATAATTAGAAAATATTGATTTTGCATTGTGTGGCCGATAGCGAAGTACGAATACATATTTCTCACTAATTCTATTACCTAATTTGCGTTTCTGACCAACTCTCACAGGACGAAGACTATTATAACTATAAACTTTTACTTTATAAGGTTCAGGCTCAAGTATGTGCTTGAGTCCCTCTTTTATTTTTTCTGGCATATAATAATCCACTACTAGTGCAATATTTCTGACGCCAACTTCGCTTTTTAGCCGTTTTAATATTTCCGTTTTAATATTTTCTGAAAACAACTTTTGAACCTCAAATGATTCTTCAAATATGTGTTCATCAACATCTGTAGTGAACTTTTTTAACCTTTGTTTATAGGCATTAACTAGGTCTTCAGACAAGCATAAAGAGAAACAATTACGTTCTTGTACCCAATAATCTGCATTATCAGTAAACGTGCCAATGAGTGGAGTAAAATAAATTCTATGCCACATATCATTATCCATAGCATGCCAGTGCTGACTTACACCAACATCTTTGAGTATGGGTCTGAAAACATACCTAGCCTCTTCATCAGTCATGCAAGTAAAATGATCATTATATTGGTACTCCTTTTCGCCAAAACCTGGGTAAATGAAGCTTAATTTCTTGTCTCGATTGAGAGTCTCTGCTAATCTATAAGGATGATCTGTGAAGTCAAAAACAAAACAGTTTCTAATACCATCGTTCATACTTCGATTAAGCTTTTCTAGACTTGCTTTGCGAAGACTTTTGCATTCTTCATTGTTTGTAAAAAAAACAAAAATATTGTCAATTTTAACTTCAGTCGTTGATTTTTTTATGATATGTCGGATATCCTTAGACTTCAAGTTATGGCATATGCAAATATTCTTGTCGAAGAGAATGTCATCAGGTTCTCCATAGAATTCTCCGATGAATTCATTTTTATCCACACGAGAAACCATCAGGTCGTTTGGCGTACAAAAAATGAGATTTTTATGGCCATTCTCTCCGATATAATTATGTCCCTCATTCAATGCTTTAATTGTTTTTTTATAACGATTCCATTTGCTCTGATATTTGTTCAATTTGCGGGCTTCTCTCGCTTTCTTACTATCATCAGGGTCTATATATAACAAATGTATGGCTTGTTTGGACATAAGTTTATATAGAGAGTCTTGGTTGTAATATATAGAAAGGCGTAGTATCAAATACTTCAAAAGAACTTCCCTCGCCCATGAAGGACTTGATGGAATTCTAATTATAGGAAAGCACAACTCACGACTTTCTCGGTTAAGATAGTAGCATATATAATTATCAATAAAACGAAGGAAACGTCTTGATTCTTCCTTGCGAGTATGGAACATAGCCTTATCAATAATAGCATCCACTACAGACGATTCCTGGTCTACTAATTGTATAAACCTCTCGTTCATGCCTTTTACTTTTTTATTCTAAAATAAGTATTTCTAAGTCAAAAATGGCTCTAGTCATACCGACATACAATTCAAATCTATCCAACTCATCTCTATTGCTCATAAGTAGAATAATATGTTTGTTTTCCAATCCTTTGTAGGATAGAATAGATGTAAACTGAAGTCGTCTATCACGATAACCGATATTTTCGGTGGTTAGTTCTTTTGTGTTTTCCATATCGAAAATTCGATCATATATAGTCTCGTCTGCGTTGTATGGTAGTTTCTTTATGTGGGAGTCGGCTAAAAGCGTATAGTCTCCCCATTCAAGGGATTTTTCTTTGATTTCAACTATTTTATCTCGTACGTATTTTACAACCTCCTTGGCTCCCTTAAAGCGATGGATGGTTATTGCCTCATCATTTTGATTTTCGATGTTGCTAATAAAAATGTTGACATCTAACGTTTTGTCTTTCAGAAGAATATTTGCAAATTCCACAATCTCACGATTTGTTGGCACACGTTTATTCTCATTCAACACGAAATGGCATCCATAACGATTTAAACTTTCAGCATAGCTATCTAATTCACGATAGTCTTTATTGTAACCTTGCTCAGTATCGTAGAAAACCAGATAACGACCGTTTTCTAAGCCGTTAATTGAGGCAGACGTCATGTTGTTAAGCACACAAACAATGTTTTTGTCGAATGTGTCCTGGGCTTCATCAATAATGATAAAGTCGTAAGGTATGTAATCTGCTTGCGAACGTAAATGTTGCATTAGAGCATTTACTTTCTCACTTAAAGTGTCGGCATCGCCCGTGAAATCTTCATAATCGATGAACTTATGTTCTGTGTCAAGGCCATATAGGAAGCTAATGTATTGCTTTACTTCACAATTCATCAAATTCTCCTTTTCTAGTTCATTCTTTATTTTTGAAGCAAGGAGTTTGTTCCAACAGATGTAAACACCCCGAAGCGACTCGTATCGATGAATAAAGGCTTTCGCAAAGGTAGTCTTTCCTGTGCCAGGGCCACCTTCCATAATAATTCTACGGTTACGTTCAATACTAGAAAACAGATCGAGATTCTGGATGTTTAGCCATTTGGCTATACTCGTCAACTGCCCTTCTTTATATTGATATTCACTATAGATGTTAGGGGTCAATGCTTTTATAGCAATCTGAAGTTCTTGCAAAGTTAGGTCATTATTGAACCAATTTTTTTTATTCTTATCAAAATTTATCACATCAATACAGAAGTCAGCAAATGAATGTTTCGGGTCTTGTTGCTGTATTGCTGACCACAACTTGTAGCCCTTATCAAGCTGAGGCATGTCGTTGGTCTTTTTCATCTTAGTATGTGGAAATGCACATACAGTATCTATAAACAACTCCTGAGTGTTTAATACTTTATGGTTGATGAGAGCATACATATAAGAGTCGGCCTGGTCAAAAGGAGATCGAGCCATGATTGTGCCACCATAATTTTCAAAATAGAAAGAACCATTACGCACACCAATTCTTCCGCCTTTCACTTCTACGATAATAGCTCCTTTTTCGCATACTAGAAAAAAGTCAATCTGAATCTCTGACTGATTGCCTATTGAAATTGGGAGCTTAAGGTCATGCCAAAAATGCCATGTATAAATACTTGCCTCACAATCTGAATAGATGCGTCGATACATGTCTATCTCCCCCTGAAGTGGAGTTCCATCTTCCTTCACTATAATAGTTTCCAAAAGATTGATATCTTTATAGTCGTGATTAATTATTGGCATATCTCATTATCTCTCTTCCCAAAGTCTGGGATTCATTAAATTAGACATTTTATAATTAAACATCTCAAGAAGTTCCTCTCGATGTTCAGGAAACATCTCTAGTGTATCAAGTAGGGTCTTTAACGTTTTACAAATGTTTCTTTTTTTTCCACGTATATCTTCTCTTTCGTAATAACCTGTTTCGTAGTCCAATTGGAACTCTTTGTATGTCTTTATTTCCTTCTGTACTTCGAATCCTACAGTTTGTTCCCAATAAGTCTGGTTGCGATATGCATACTCCCAGAAAGACATTTTTTTATAGAATGCTTGTTGATTACACCACCGGGCAATCTGAATATACAAATTTGAGATTGGGGCATTATGGTAATCCTCATGACGCATCAAGTAACCGACACAACCATAAGTCATCAACACCTTAATTCGTTGGAAGATTTCCCAAATGTCATTATAGAATTTCACTTTATTATCCTTTCGCTGCTTAAATCCACAGAACAAATAGAACTTAGTGCCTTTTTTAGGGTTGTAATGCTTCCATATTTTTAACGCACGCTCAATCACATCTCGATCTTTCCAATTGTCAAAAGCAAAGATAAAATCGCCATGATACTTTGTGCGAGAAAGCATTTCTGCCATTTCCTCACCAAATGGACTTTGTGCTATCATGCGCTCATCAAGTCCCTGCCTAAATTGAAATGGTCTGCCAGTATCAATAAGCTGCTGTAAAAGGGGACGCCATACGCTTGGATCAGAAGCAAGGAAATTATCATCCCATAAATATATGTATGGTCGAATGAGTCGTCCATGGTTATCTCGCTCATTATCAAGAAAGTCATTCAATGAAGAATATGGAATAATCTTGTCTTCTAGTTTATTGACGCAAAAAGGGCAATGCCGGATACAGCCACGAGTTAGGAATCCTATGCTATATTTCTGATAATCCTTATATTTCTCTCGTTTAGAGCCATTTTTGACCTTATTGTCAACAAATGAATCATAAAGATGATAATAAGGCATCTGCCTAGCTAAATCAATTCCATGCTTTCGAGGGCCACCGCGATGATTTTCATATTTACTTAAGAATTTGTCATTCTCTAACTGAACCATGTCTTCCTCTCGTAATTGACGATACTTGTTCACATTGAACTCATTGGCATAAAAGCCTGTACCCCCTTTGCGGAATTTGCGTTTTTGAGAAGGAGAGGCATTTCTATAAAAATCAGGCATTTGAGTAAAAGTAAAAACTCGAGAGACGTAGATAAGCTTATATTGACTAATATCTTCGTTTTGGTTATATAATAGCTTAAAATCTATGTCGTTATCATTCAAGAACCCTGCTAGCTTCATTAAGACAAGGTTGGGATGACGAGTTCCGCCGTCCAATAAATCAGCGTCAACTAACCCGATAAGAATATGTCTCTTTCCTTTGGCCAAAGTTCTTTATCTTTTCAAGAAATAAACAATGATTGAGTTTTGGGCGAATCTGGTATGCAGATCAAAAGACTATCATCAACAAGGATAAGAGTATCATTGTTATTTGACCAATCTGCGAACTCAGCAAAGCCTAATTTGTCATCGAGAAGAGATTTTCTATCAATAACACTTATACTTTGGGCTACAGAGATATGTGATATCAACTGCTTTACTTGATCGAGCAAACCTAACTCTATATCTGATGAGTCATAGTCATTTCTTGGCTTAGTAAAGCAGACAAGGCCATCTCCAAACTGAAAAGCCACTTGCTCGTGAGCAATGTAGTTTAGCAATTCGGCCTTTATGTCATTTAAGCTTTTCATATCTAAAGAACAAACTCCAGTTCAGTCCCAGCGAGCCGACCAAAGCTCATATAACCAGAAAGGAGTTTGTTATATCTTTCATGTTTCTGGTTGTTAGCCGGTCAAGAAGATATAATCTTCTTGTTGGAAGGGCAAAGATAATCAATGTATCTGAAAATGGAAAGAGGTGAATCATAAAGATACAATTCACTTGATTTCATAGTCCCAATAGAAAGTAATATATTCACGTTCTCCAGAGTACACTGAATTATAAATACAGGGCGAGCCATTTTCATCACATTCCCTCGAAACACACCATGCTTGATCTACATCGGTTTGAACTTTAAGATGGAACGAGCGTTTATGTCCATTGTTGAAAAAATTAATACGATATTTCATGTCAACAAATGGCGCCTCTCCTATTTTACAGGATATGTCTTGGAATACGTCAGTGTTTTCAAACATCATCAATCCATCAGGTTTTATTATATCCCAAAAGAAATTACTTATAGGAATATTTATGTCTTTCCCGTCGAGTTGAACTTCGTTTAAAACAACTTTGTGGGCGGGTGGCAAGTTGTTCTCGTCTAATTCATAATCCCAGAGACGCGGTCTGCCCTTCACTCCGGTAATTGGTTCATCAAAAAGGTAAGCGTCTTTGAAATGCCACTTGAAGTAATTTCCGGTTTCATCACTTAACTGCTCAATTTTATCAATTGTGACATATCCGATGATGGCTCCATAGGGCATATCGCAAAAATCAGGCAGGTTACCAAAAAATATTTGATTGACAATCTCTTGGTACCACTCTATCTTCTCTATTTTAAGAAACTCGTCAAAAGAGAACTCCTGTTTGGTAGCGTAAACCAAGTATCGCGAGGGCGCCTCCTTGGGCTTCCAAGAATTATAAAAGGCGTCGCTAATGCCTGCCGCCATAAGCGATGCATACGGTTGCGGTACAGATAATACTTTCATTGCAGTAAGTTTGTTATATATTGTACATGTTATAGGCCATTAGCCAGTCAAGAAGATTCTTCTTGTTGGAAGGGCAAAGATAATCATTTTTCCTGAAAAACACGAATCTCACACACAAAAATTTCTGTGGTATTTGGATTTCCTGAAAATGTCATCTCTGCTATTCGGCCGCAAAATTAACCCCTTCCCGTGCCATTTTTAGGTACTTTAAATCGCAAAAACCTTTAATATTCTACATTGACAAAACTAAAATTCATGGTCAGTCTTTTACTTCTGAATAATTAATCGGAGCTTTTCAAAAATAGCTTTGAATGCATCAAAGTTCATAAATGCAAATACTCCTTCTTTCTCCAAAATGTATTGAGCAAACTGATCTTTAGATAGAGCCAAGCTATTTCCATTTAAATCGACAACATCCTCTGCCTTAATTTTTTCTTTATCAGGCACTAGATACTTTTTTATTTTATCAAAATTCTTTACACCTTTTTGAATGTCGGATTTGAGCCTTCCATATTCATTAAATTCAGATGTGACATACAATCTTCTACCGTTCTCATCTTCACGTTTCAAATCTTCGTCATGATAGAGAAACTCAATAGAAATCCCTGAATTATAACTTCTAAACTCGGGTATGGGTATACTGATACCCCATATTTTATCACCATATTCTCTTATGCCTCCCTCGTTGTGTATGCTTCTACCATTATCCTCATCACAGTCAAAAATGCCAATCACTTTATATCGATGTGGAAATGTTTTATATTGATTCAGTAGATTGTGTAGTTTTGAGTCTCCAAAATTAAAATCATATTCTAGTATTTCTATATCTAAATCAGTAAATTCTCCTGCCTCCTTAAAATGCTCAAGTGCCGCCTTCAAATGCTTCCAGTCAGTTTTACCCTCTGTAATGATTACAGGTTTATTCATTGTAGTAATTATCTCCTCCAGTTCTTTATATCTAACTGCAAAACGTTGATTCTCATTAATCATCATCTCATAAACCTCCTTATACAAATTATTATTTGTTGGTTCAGAGATTAATCCATTATTGTCGATATCAATAATTTGTGTTCTCTCTTTTGCATTATCTGCCAAACCCATATTAAAGAATGGAGAATGTGAACTTACGATGAACTGAACATTTGGAAATAAGTTAAATAAATTTGGAAGAACCTCATTCTGCAATTTTATGTGCAGGTGTTTATCTACCTCGTCTATTAACGCAATTCCCTTTATATCTTTTAATGCTGTATTCGGATGAATTACATCAGCTTGTCTTAGAAGCTCGCCAAAACAACACAGCAATGCGGACTCGCCAGATGAAAGGCAAAAAAGATTTGGAGATATGGTAGTTTTTTTCCCATTGTTCTCTGCAATGATTGACAGACGTGTTCCTGCATCATTTCTCTTGCCTATTCCCATTCTACAATTTCCAACTATTTTCTTCGAAGACAATGTTTTTCGTAACACATCATTCAAATTATTCCATATGTTAAGTTCTGGTGAAAAATCCACCATTCTAATCGTCCCATCAGGTAATTTTATCCTTTGTGTTTGGTCTTGTTTATAAACTTCCCAATCCATTACCACATCCATAATCCAATTAGCCAATTGGGGTAAACCAGTAATAACTTCAATTGGATTTGGCAAATATCCATTAAATCCAGCTTCTAGTTTATAATTAATCTTGAACTTATATGAATCATTTAAATATGAAGGAAGTTCATAACGATAAGAAGGGAAATACGTTAGAATATTATTATCAAATGTTGCTGATCCTAATATATCATCATTTATATGATCTATATGCCAATACTTAACACCATTAATTCGAGAAAACGAATTTGAAATTTTTTCAAATGGTATCTTATCAACTATTGTAATAGCCTTATCATAATCAGTTTTTGAACATTTATTTCTAATATCAATATAATCAAGAATTTCCCCATTCACCAAAAAACGAAGATATACAAAAGAAGGATTAGCTATTTCAGTATTAAACAAAGAAGTTGATATACGATAATACTTATCCTCTTTTCCTTCAAACTCATTTTTATAATATCGCTTTGCGAGCTCATAAAAGGAGTCCACAATATGAGATAAGATTGTCGTTTTTCCTTTACCTTTATAGCAGACAAGACATTAATGCCCTTTTCCTTGAAGTCAAGTTCTAAATGGTCAAAAGGAGCTCGATTGATAAATATTGCTTTAGTTAAATAAAATGCCATAATCTTCTGTTATATATGTTTAGACATGCTGCCTGCTTTTTGAATACTATTTTATATTAAATAATATGCAGATATTACGAATGCAAATTTCTTCAATTATTTTTACCATGACCACAAAGATAGACAATTTTTTTGAATAAGAATTATAATCAAAGCAGCTCAATACTTGAAATCTGTTTCAATTCAAATAGGGTAGCTTGAAAACATAATTATCTTGCCCATAGAACCCCTATCCATGTGAAATAAGAAAAAGGCGGTTGGGCTGACCTGGGAACCTTATCTCTGAAATTGAAAAAACGCGGGTGTCTGGACCTGGTATCCTTATCCTTGAGGGAGATAGCCGCCTTAACTATGCTGAAATAGAAAAAATGGGGTTTAGGAGCCCCATTACTCTTATCTCTGAAATAACAAAAATGGGGATTAGAAAGCTTAGTCCCCCTATAAACGAATATGATATGTTACAAATGTTATTAAACAACATGTTCTCGACGGATTTATCGGGGACATGTTATGGGCCTGTGAAGGATGAAAGCGTACACATACCAGAGGCTCAGGAGAAAAGTGAACGTGCGCCTATAGTGGAGGTTAAACAAGACTCTATTACAGCTGATATTGAGAGACTGGAGGATGCTTTGGGGTATCCTTTAGAGAGTGGACAGGAGATTAACATAACACTCCAGGAACTACTCAGAATCGCGCCCAGAAAAAGACCCAGAAAGGATAGCTATAAACATTTCCAAAGGGTTTTGAAGGATGAAGAGGGCGTGATCTTAACCATCAAATCACAGAAAGGATGAAAAAGAGAATTAAGAAAATCTGGCTCATGGGGAAGTTACGTGAGCTAAACTTGAATGATCCCAACTTATTTGAGGATGAGATGAACCAGGAATTGAAAGTTATTGCCGGGGAGAAGGATTTAAGTGGATTCAAGGTTACTGTCAATGAATCTATTGTAAAGTTCTGGTGGCCGATAATCCTTAAAGAGTTCAAGGATGATAATGAAAACCTGCCAGAACCTTTAACTTGGCTGATTTTAGGTGTGGGCCGTCCTCCTATGGGTCTTACAGTGGCTCATTTCCCGGGATTCTTGTTTTACTACTATATCCCTGACATTATCGATGATTACAGGAAAATAGCCAGACAGAACCATGCTTCGAGAATAAAGGACATGGTATTAACACACTCCAACACAAGAGGTATGGAGATGGAACTGCAATTTTAATTTTTTACTGATGAATAACAGAAGAAGGTATGAACATAACCAAATTCTAGAAGAGAGGATGTTCTTTCTAGATTTGGAATCGCTTAAAGATTATGACAGCGAATTCAAGAAAGCCTATGAATCAGGAGAAAAGTACGAATTCACCATCAAACTTAGCGAAATCATTGAAATCTGTCCTCGTCATAAGCAAGAACGGGAGCAGTACAGAAGATTTATCAGGTTCTTAAAATCAAAAAATATCACAATGAACCTAGTAAGCAGAAAGAAAGGTCATAAGGATCTTTCTGAAAACAAATTAAAGGATGAAAGTTATGGCAAAAAAGAATGTCAAAAAGCAGACGATTAAGCAGGATGTATTGGACAAGATAAGTAATTACACACCTTCAACGACTAGTGCATTAATCGGTTACATTTATCTGAGGAGAATCAATTGTGAAAAGGCTAAAAAGAATGGACAGGATGGATGGGTATATATCGGAGAAACGACTAATCCTCTTGACAGACAATATCATTTTAGAAGCCTGAGTGTTACATATGGAGGGAAACTAATTGAAGAAGCCAGAAAAGAGTATAGCCCTTCAAGTTGGTCATGGGAGATTCTCGATAAAGTAGAAGCTAATAGTGCCGATGAACTTGAGGAGAAACTAAAACAGAAAGAGGCCGAATATATCATCAAATACGAGTCTTACAAGGAAGATAAAGGCTTTAACAGTACTCGTGGATTATCACAGTATCTTAACGGAAATGCTGCTTGATAGATGAAAAACGGCTTATCGGAGATGAAGAGTCCGTAACGATAGTGTAGGGGTTGGTACTCACTAATCTATCTGTGAAAAAATTCTGGTCAAAAAACAGGGATACACTAATATATATATCATTTTGTGTAATAAATTTTTTCATAAACTAGTGTGTACCATCCCAACCTCTCACGAGCTTGACTTTCCGTTTCCAACAAGCCGTCAATAACCAACTTAACTTTTATAAGAGATGAAAAAGATTAAAATCAATATGCCTGAGGGAATAGATTTTAACTTTTATAAGAGATGAAAAAGATTAAAATCAATATGCCTGAGGGAATAGATTACCTTTCAACAGTATGGGAAGAACTCAAAAAACAATTTCCCTCAGGCCATTATTTACTTAACAAAAGTATTCCGGGATGTGGAGCTACAGAGGCTTTTCTCAGGGATGGTAAAACAAAAACAATCCTTGCAAGTCCGAGGAAACAGCTGCTCTACAATAAACATAGCCAGCATCTTCTTGATACCCACCTTTATCGATTCAAGGATAAGGATCAGTATTTTAGCCAACAGAAGGACACAGCCGAATCAATCCTCAGTTATAATGATGGTATGAAGGATTTTATCAGGAATGGAGGCTCTAAAGTACTGGTTACATATGACAGCCTAAACAAGATAGCTGATGTTCTTCTTGGGATGGGACAGAAACTGAATGATTGGCTTGTAGTTATCGATGAGTTTCAAGCAATCTTTACTGATGCCTTTTATAAACCGACAACAGAGATAGAGTTCATTAGTGCAGCAGGGAGATTCAAAGATGTAGTGTATCTCAGTGCTACTCCATATCTTGAGGAATATCTGAACAGTCTTAGTCAATTCAAGAACTTACCTTTTATCGAACTCGTTTGGCCGGAAGGATATACCGATAGGCCGAACGTGGAGATGACGAGATGCAGTTCAATCAATGAGGAAGTAGCAAGAATCATTCAGGATTATAGAGAGGGTAATGGAAGGACAACTCTGGTAGGGGGAGAGACTTTCACTTCTAAGGAGGCTGTCATCTATGTCAATTCCATCAAAGTAATCATCGATATCATCAAGAAGAATAACCTTACACCGGATGAAGTAGACATTATCTGTGCCGGTTCAAACAAGACACAGCTTCAGAAACTCGGTCATAAGGTGGCTGTAGTACCGGGGAGAGATGAACCAAGGAAGATGTTCACACTATGTACATCCACGGTATATCTCGGTGCTGACATGTATAGTCCCGATGCTTATACCTACATCTTTGCTGATTCCAAGATAACCTCTATGGCTCTTGATGTTTCTACTGACCTTATCCAGATTATAGGACGGCAGAGATTGGAAGAAAACCCCTTTATGAACTCTGCCACTATGTTCTATACTACCAAGGAATGCGATGTGTCTAAAGAAGAGTTTACCGAGATAATGAGGCAGAATGAACTGAGGTCACAGGAGAAGATAAAGAATTTCGAATCTGCTCCATTTCCCGAGACAATGCTGAACGATTATGAGAATACCATCAAGCAACAGAAATATGCCCAAGACTTCTGTTCGATAAGGTTAAATCATCAGACAGGTAAACAGGAGGTCGTGATCAATGAACTTGTGATAGCTTCCAGAATGAGGTCCTGGCAGATATTACATGACATCTACAACAACGAGTATTCCTTAACTCTGGCTGTGAAGAAGAAGTGTAATGTAAAGCAGACCATCAACAGCGACGATCCTGATGTTAAGGCTTTCTTTGATGAGTGGAATAAGGACAGGAATTTCAGCAGGAGGATGAAGCTTTTCTGTTCTACCGATGAGGAGACGATAGCAAAGACCTCATTCATTCCCAAGAAGTATTTCACTTATTATGATGCTCTGGGAGAAGAAGGATTGCAGACTTTATCATGGCGGGAGGATTATATTAAAGCTGCACTAATCGACCTTCCATTCAATCCGGTTCCAAAGACTGAAATAGCCAAGAGAGTTATTGATGCTTTTCATGAAGGAACAGTCAAGAGCAGGAAGGAAGTAAAGGCATTTCTTCAGGAGCTTTATGATGAACAGGGTATCGACAAGAAAGCTACGGCAGAGGATATCAGTGATTATGTTACCGTCAAGAAAACAGCAAGTTCGGGATTCATGGTCGTTTCACATCAGAGGAGGAACGTATCATTATTTCCCCAGCTGACCAATACCGAACGATCAGAGACTTGGGATATTGATAAGCTGCTGGACGTGATAAAGACGGATTCATACTATCATCTCAAGGATAAGGTCAGTTCAGTAAGGAAGGCGAAAGATAAGGATGAAGCCGATGAAAAGAAATCGTTCCTGCCTCTTGTCTGTTGGAATGGTATCTTCAAGTATCGGGAGAGCAGCATATCCAACATCACCACCTACTCCAGTTACACGGCTCTTGACTTCGATCATTTCAATAGCGATGAAGATATGATGAAGTTTAAGGAGCAGTTGAAGGGGATTGAGTGGGTTTATGCTGTCTATATCACTCCATCGGGAGAGGGTTTGAAGGCGATAGTTCAACATGACAATATCTTTCCGGAGTATCATACCGAGCTCTACAATGAACTTCTTTCCCGGTTCGATATTCCAGAGATAGATCCTCACACTAAAGACCTGGCAAGAGGAAATTATATGTCTTATGATCCTGACGTGTGGAAGAACCCGAATCCAAAGTCATATCATTTCGTTGTGCCGGAGAATCAACCTCAAGATCATATACCCCTCACATATACCACGGTCAAGACGGATAATGGAGAGGAAAGGCTATATAAGGATGATATTACAGAATCCTCAATGCTTCATATGTTCTGTACAAGCATCATCTCTGACAGGTCGGTTCTGAACATACTCAGGAAACGATGGGAGAATGATGACAGGAGCAAAGGAAGGAACAACAGGGCATTCTCATATCTTGGAATCCTCTGTAAAGCCGGTATTCCAAAAACAAAGGCCATCGAGTTTGTTGTATCACTCTTCCCGACATGGACCAGTGCTGAAGAAGAGGTAACACATGCAGCAGGATGGGCCTATACTCACAATCCTTTCGGTTGTGACAGGATGAAGTTCAAGTCTCATAAATGATAAACAAAGACCGCCAACACTTTAAATACATGTGCTGGCGGTTTTTTCTACAAGAACAAAGAGTTCTTTATACAACTATTCTTTTGTATTTTGATTGCTGTGGAGACTACGACATAAGGCATTCGGCAGAGATATTAACTATTAAAATACGGACCAATTGCAGTATTATAGTTTGGTTTTCTCTACAAGGAAGCCATCGAGCATATTGACGATGCGATCGGCGTAGGAAGCATCACGTTGGGAATGGGTCACCATGGTGATAGTTGTGCCTTCGTCATTAAGTTCGGCCAGCAGTTCCATTACTTCCTTGCCGTTCTTGGAGTCTAGATTACCTGTGGGCTCATCGGCCAGAATTATCCGGGGATTACAAACGACGGCACGGGCTATGGCAGTTCTTTGTTGCTGGCCACCCGACAGCTGGTTGGGATAGTGGTTGGCACGGTGAGAGATATTCATGCGACGCAACACATCGCTGACTTTTTTCTTGCGTTCAACTGCCGGGATGCCCATATACTTAAGAGGCAACTCCACATTCTGCTCCACAGTAAGCTCATCGATCAGGTTAAAACTCTGGAAAACAAAGCCTATTTTCCCGTTGCGCAAGTCGATTCGCTGGCTCTCCTTGAGTCTTGCTACCTCCTCACCATCAAGTAAGTAGTTCCCTTCACTGGGGTTATCCAGCAGTCCCAAAATGTTGAGCAAGGTAGTTTTGCCACAGCCTGACGGTCCCATGATAGCGACAAAATCACCTTCATTCACTTCAAGATTGATGCCACCTAGCGCGATGGTATAGATCTCACCGAGACTGAATACTTTCTTTATATTGGATAGTTGTATCATAATTCAATTATTTGTATTATTCGTGTTTGATGCTGTTTGACGGGTTCTCACGAGTAGTGCGCCAACTCTTCAGCGCCACCGTAGCAAGGGTGATGCTACCCACAAACACGAGCGCAATGGGGAAAACCCACCAGTTGATATCTGCATGTTGACTGAAAGGTTCCATTGTCAACCAACCGAAAAAGCCAGCCAGTGGTGCAGCAGTCACAAAACTAAGCAGAATAAGCGGCACATAATGTCGACATAGCATCGTGACAATCTCGCCTGAAGTTGCTCCCAACACTTTGCGGATACCTATTTCTTTGCGCCGGTATTCCGTTTCAAACATCGTCAGGCAGAAGACCCCGATCAAAGTAATCATGATGCAGATTGCCGACAGGATTCCAATGAGATTAATAAAGCGCAATTCCCTCTGGTAGGTCGTCTCTAACGTTTTGTCATAACGGATTGGCGTGCTATCGATGTCGTATTTGTTTAATACTTTTTGGACTTGGTGAATTACCGTATCCTGGTCGGCGGTCAAGGCGATGTTGATGTTCAATACGTAGTCGGGCTCATACTGTCCGTAATCAAGAACGAACCCATAGGCTTGGTCATTACCCGTGAATGTCGTGCCATAGCGGATATTAGCACACACGCCGACGATTACAGCGCTGTCGGGCGATTCGTCTTCACTGGTCGAGATTTTGTCCCCGACTTTACAGTTCATTCTCTGAAGGGCTGCCTCGTTGATTATGACGGCTGCCTTGTCGCTAGGAAGGAAATCACGTCCCTCGACGATCTTGATACCCATTGTGGATATGTATTGTTGATCAACCAACATGAAATTGTAGCTGGCTAACTCACCTTTTGAGTCTGTTGTTTTGATCATATAATGGGCATCGGTTGATCCAATCACGCCACTAGAGAGTGACACACCGTTGATGGCAGGATTCTTCGTCAAGGTTTGACAAATACCATCTCTGGATTCTTTATGTTCCTTGCCCGAAGGGAGAGGGCAAACGACAATCTGGTTCTTGTCAAAGCCGTAATCAGAATTAAAGATGTAGCGGTTCTGCAGGAACAGATAGCCGATGTATATCACCATAAACATCGAAGCTAACAGTTGCAAAAAGACTAATGAGGTACGCAAGCGAATGCCATGAGGCGTAAGCCCAAAAGAACTTTTAAGCGCCATAGCAGGAGGGAACGAGGTCGCAAAAATGGCGGGGTACACACCGGCTATAATTCCCAAAACAATCGAGAGCAACAGGAGGAACACCACAAGCCACCAGTGGTTGAATAAAACGAAGTCGTTCTCGAACACCGTCCTTACCGATGGAACAAGCGACAGCAGACCACAAAAAGCCAACCCTATGAGACAGGCACACAGCGATGTGAGCACGCATTCAGCGACCATGCTGACTTGCAACCGTTGGCGCTTTGCACCCAGTACTAGGCGGGTGTTGAGGCCACGTATGCGCATGGGGCTTTCTGCAAGCGTGAAATTCAGGAAATTGACAGTAGAAATAATGATAATCAACAGGCATGCAAGTACCAAAATATAGAACATTCCACGGTAACCGTGTTCTCCCTGGGTGAATGAGGTGAATTGAAAATAGCAGTCTTTCAAAGGGATAAACTTGATGCAAGTCGTCTGGATATCCTTGATGGCATTGGAGTCTGGCGTCTCGCCAACCTTAAGTGTATTTGCTATAAGCGTGTCGATTACTGCCTGCTTCAATGATTTGACAATGGCGTCAAAATCATGTTCCCCCTCAGTAAATTTCACATAGCATTTGTAGCCAGGATACAGGATGGTCAAGTCAATATCCCTCATGTTATAATAGATACAGTTCGGAAACTCGCAGTTCGTAGGAAAGTCATCATACACACCCAGCACACGCTTCTTCTTCCATTGACCATTGCCATCGAGTGTTAGCATCACTGAGTCGGCGGCATGGACTGTACCGAAGAATTCCTTGGCAATAACGGCGGGGATAATAATGCCATCTTGATTATCGTCGGTCCATTCGATTTTTCCGTCCAGGACACGGTTAGTCAAAGCGCTCACTGCTGTATTGTTACCGCTTGATGAGGGGTATTTATACTCATGCTTTCCTTTCTGAAAAGCAAGAGAGTCGGGGCTGAAGTTGTTGTTCCAAACCAAGGAATAAGACTCCACTTGGGGCAAGGCTTTTAACCCTTCAGCAAAGGGGCGACACATGTGTTCGCTGGATTCCCATTCCCGATATGTGAAGTTACTCTCCATGCGGTAAAGCCGTTGATAGTCGTCAACTCCACGGTTATAGGTGTATTGATAGATGATTTGCGTCAACAGCAGGTAACAGGCAGCGAACGCCACAACGAGACCAAACAGGTTAAGCGTTGAGGCTGTCTTAAATCGTCGCGCCATATAATAGGCATTCTTGAGGGTTTCTTTCATGTTGTTGTATAGATAAGATACCACAAAAATGGTGAAACTAGTTTTGTAATGCAAATGTATGCCCTGCCAGCAAATTTTTCAAATTTTTTGAAAGGGAAAAAACAATTTGTCCAGTTTTTTGACAAGAAAACGTCTAATTTTTTGACAGTTTTGTGCTAAATCCCCATTAAAATTTGTTAACACACCTTTGCTCTATTGTTTTTGGCTGCATATTATTGTTAAATTTACACCAAAAAATGAAGCATTACAAACGATAAACACTGTCTAGTTATGATGAAGTATTTTATTACCTTTTTGTGTGTTAGCCTGGCCATACCAGTAATAGCAGGTGGGCCAAGGCTGAGTCGAAGCGACATAGGGCACATTACGATGATTGAAAACCCTGTGCTGGATGCCTCGTCAATGACGGATGCAAATTCGTCGCCTTCTCTGTCACAGTTCATGCGAGAACGCCATCTTACCCTAAACGACAACCGCCTAAGAAACAGGTCGCCTCGAAACCTGTCCATCGAAGAATTGGAAGGGGCTAGAATCGCCTCCTGTGACGCTTATAATTTCTATTGGGATTACACAAACCAAATAGCCATTGTCGATAACACATCTTACGCTATGCAGGGCCGTTATTGTGAGATCACTTATTCTACCTCAAATGGCAATACATATTTATCTTTTTTCTATGATGCCTTCAGGATTCCAATTGAAATCGATGTTCTCACTGGCAACGTTACTATCAAGGCCGGCAGGATTTTATCCTCTATCAAAGTGATTGAATCAACAGAACAGCCCATGTTATCTAGTAATGCGTTAAATTCGCAGGGCGTAAAGGTCTTTTGGAGATTATATGCTATGCCTTTGTCGTGGCTGACAGGAGATGATAATTATGATGATATTCATGGGCATGTGGCAGAGAATGGCACCATCTTGTTCGACGATGATTTTGCACTTTTATTAAAATCAGAGAGCATTGATGGATATTTACGGGGATGGCGCCTTTCTCCGATCTTCAAAAATCTGATTCTCTTAACCCCTAATGGTAATCATAGTTTCACTTATATTCGACCTGATGATGGCAATGATGTTATTGGACCCATTGGACACGGTTATGGAGGACTAGTACCCCGTAAACCACCTACGTCAAAACCTGTTGGGCTAGTCGAGCCGCCAGATGGTCATGGTGGCCTAGTTCCACCACGTAGACCAGGCAATCCAAGCCCTAGCAATCCGCGACTGTCTGGAGCAATAAGCTTAAATCAAGCGCATGATCATGATTGCAGACAGGCAATTAACAGTGTTGCTAAAACAATGGATTCAGATAGGTGGATACCAGATACGGCGATTTCGCCTTCTTTAAAGGTGACTAATATGGAGGTGCCTGTATATATGTTTTTGATTGATGACACTTTAATGGTTTATAACTTATTTGGCTTAGGTAATCGTTGCCATATTGAAATCAACAGGCTTGATCACACAATTCATTTCCCAAGTCAAGAGATTTACAATAACGGGCTTGGCAGCGTCATCTTTAACGATGCTGTGTCAGGAACTTCGTTAGATAGTTTCTATTGGGCTAGTACTCGTATTTATGATGATAACGGTGACTATGAGAATCATAGGTTCTGGAATAATGTTTTGAGATTCGCAGATGGTGAGCCTTATTCTGCAATTTCTCAACCGTCATTTGATGAACCTTTTGTGACCGATACCTCTGTAGTGTTTAGTGTAACGGTTCCTTCTCCAAACGATGTTTTCCTCTACATGTATTATGATGGAAGTGAAGACTATCTTGAAGTGAGTAACCCTTTAGTTCTACCTCGCGTGAATGAATCCTATTGGGTTTATCTTGCAGCTCAAGCCTATAATCCGAATACATTTCTGTACAGTGATATAACATACCTTGAATACGAGATACCAGCTCTTGACGGTTCCGTCACTTCACTTCGTGGCGACGTGAACGGCGATGGTGCTGTTAATATTTCAGATGTCACTGCGATGATTGACGGTCTGTTGACTGATAACTGGGACGGAATGAACTATGACAATGCTGACTGCAACGAGGATGGCTCTGTTAATATCAGTGATGTTACGTCTCTGATCGACTTTCTGCTTAGTGGTACATGGGCTGAATAGGACATTATAGTAATCCTAAAACGAAAACGGCAGGGCTCGCATGATGATGGGTCCTGTCTTTTTTAAACATAAGAATCGTAAAGTCCTGCATAATTGTGTTTTAGTCCCAAACAAATAAAGAGAAAGTAGGTCAGAGACATATCGTCCCCAACCTACTCAATTCAATTTGTTACTTGTTGTCTGCTCTACTTGATCATCAACTTGGTAGTTTTCTCTCGGATTCTTACGATATATATACCACTTGCATTGACAGGAATCTCATTGCGACCGGCCTGCAGGTTGACTTTCCAAGCATGACCAGCAATATCGCTGATGATGGCATTCTCAGCCTCAGGACAGTCAATGATGATGTTCAGACCTTCGGCATAAACCTTATAGTTCATCAACATTTCATTAACGAGAGTATTAATGTTTGTGCCATTTTGCATAATCATCAAATCATTACCGTCATTATCGTTGCTGGGTGCAAAGAACTGAGCCATAACAGTTCCATGTAATGGCAAGATAAACGGCTTTGCCGAGCCACCTGACAGCTTAATCGTTAACACTGCGTCATGCTCTCCCACACTCTCAGGATGATATGTAACGGTAACAGTTTTGCTACATGGAACACTCCGTAAACTGATTATTGCAGGTGATATTTCAAAACAGTCATCTCCTGTCACCTCTAATGAAAGGCTTTTAAACAAGGTCGGCAAAATCGGGCCAATAAAATCCTTGCGTCGCCATTCAATGGTACCGTCAAATGGAATTATCGTTGCATTCACCCAGTTCAATCCACTAATAGCCGCATTCAGAGGCAGCAAAGTGCCCTCACTCCCGTCATTTCCACCTTCGGAACCGGTTTCATCACCACCTCCCACACAACTGATCATGATAGAGCCATTGGGATAAGAATAAGAAACGTTGAATGTCTTGGTCACAGTAGCACCTGGCTGTGCTTCAAATTCTAGAGATGTCGGCCATGCAGTAATGTAACCATCTGACTTGATAGCATATCCGCTTACCGGTATAGTGACCACTGTGCATCCATCATAACAGATGTTGAGTCTGGCATGTTTCACACCTCCTGTAGTGGGACTGAAGTAAACTGTCACAGGCGCGCCAGTTGCTGCAGCCTCAGGAGTGATGACGGACTTCGATAATCCAAATGAGCCAGTACCATCATTCGATAGACTTAATTGAAGATTATCGGGAAGATTGGGGCACGTGATTGTAACGCTTCGGGAAGTCTGATAACCTGTATAAGTTGACTCAAATGACAGACTATTGACATCTACGTCAACAACAGGTAGTTCTTTTGCAACACCAGTCAAAACAATTGTCTTGGGTTCAGCCCCACCTCCACTAACTGTCAATTGAGCGTTGCTCTCTCCTGCAACTATTGGATCATAGGTAACCGTCACATTTGCGTATATAGATGAACCTGACGGAGTGAGGTTAGTCGTTGCGATTGAAAAGTTGCCTGAAGAATCATTTAATGCCAAAGATAACACCCCACTTAGAGAAGTCCCTCTAACTGTGATCTTTTTCATCACAGGGTTGTTCACGTATGTGTTGAACGATAGTGAATCAGGTTCAACAGTGATTTCGGGAATGGTCGCGTTGCCACTAATGTTTACTGTTTTTGGGTCTGCACCTCCTCCACTAATGATTATGCTGGCATTGCTGGAACCATTCTTCGTCGGACTATAGGAGACTGTCACTGTGGTTCCATTTATTGCTTCGCTCTTGGATATGCTCGTTTTGTCTATGGCGTAAATACCTTCAGGATCATTTAATACCAACGATAGATTCCCATTCAAGTCATAGCCTCTGACATTAATGGTTGCAGTTTTAGTCTCAACAAAGTGTGCTTCGAAGGACAATGAAGAAGGCGTAACAGTGACTTCAGGCTTGGTCGCCTCTCCGCTCAAGCTTACTGTCTGAGGATTAGCACCACCGCCACTGATGGTTATGCTGGCATTACTTGTACCACGCTCGGTCGGTTTGTAAGTCACAGTCACATTTGCTCCACTAATGGCAGCACTCTTGGATATGCTGGTCTTGTCAATAGAGTAAATGGTTCCTCCATTATTCAGGTTCAGCTTCAGACCACTTATTGCATTGGGACACTTGACCAAGAAGGTTGCCGTCTTAATTTCACCAATAGCGGCATTGAAGGAAAGCGACGAAGGATTTACACTAATTGTTGAGGCTGGGTTTGCAGTTCCGTTAAGACTTACAGACTTTGAAGTTGCTCCACCACCGCTGATAGTAACGCTTGCATTGCTCGTGCCTATTTCTGTTGGTTTATAGGTTACCGTAACTATGGTTCCAAAAGCTGCATCACTCATGGTAATGTTGGTCTTGTCAATAGAATATATATTACCACCATTATTCAGTTTCACAGTCAAGTCACCTGTTAAAGCACATCCAATGATTCTGATAGTCGCAGTATTGGTCTCTCCTACCTTGGCATTGAACGATAGGGAAGTAGAGGTAACAACTACAATTTCAGGATCTTGAGGTTCAAGGCCTGCAATCATTGATTGGTGGTAGTTGTAATTAAAATTCGAAGAATTAAAGGCATTTAGAGCATAATAGCCATGACCGCCATTCCATCCCCAGTTAATATGATACTTTTTGTCTGATGCACGATATCCATCAATATTAAAAGCATGACCAGAGGTGTACGATCTATTAAAACCTGCGTAGACTATAGGCCGTCCAGCGATGAGTTCGGCTTGGATTAAGGTGGCCCATTCAGAGTCGGTATAATCATCCCTATCGAGTCTTATTGCGTTACGATTATAGCCAAATAATTTGGCTGCATAAAGAATATCATCGGTACTCGCACCACTGGCCTCAGGGGTATAGCCCATATGCATTGCCTGACCAGCATAACGCATCAGTTTAGCAACGGAATAAGCCTCGTCTGCAGTATAACTGCCACTGTAAGAGTCTTTAATATAATTCCAGTGAAACCAATCCGATGGCAATTCAGGAACATTTATTGTAACACCCCTGAATTTGCTTATGTAGCTCGGGAGGCTCGGGACTGGTGTTGTGGGTTTTTTCCAGTAATGCATCACTTGACACAGTGCTACGCAAGAGCATCCTGTCTTACAAAGTTTGCTGTTATAAACAGGTGACAGGTTGTAAAAGGGTTCGCCCTGGCCAAACTTAGCAGTTAGCTTGGGAGCAACACTTGTTGCCGTGAGTTTTGGTGCATTCATCGAAGGGGTCTCTACCACCAGGCCAGGATGCTCCAGCAGGTAGTCAATCTGTTCCTTGTAGCTATCAAGCAAGAACTGCATACCGCAGGGGATGTCGTTCATGTCCAGCTCTTCATCTCCGTAACCAAGAATCTGCTCGGCACGGTCATCACCTGCAACGATGACGAAACCATCACCGGTATTGAAGATGTAATAGGCGTTCATCGTCACATTGACACTGCTCATCTCGGCATGTAGCAACTGCAACGAGGACAGAGCATTAGGATTAAGGCCTCTCTTATTAATCATAAAATCTTGCACAATCGCATTTGCCGATGATTCATCAACCGGCAGTGCCCATCCTTGTAAAGCAATCAGTACAAGGGAAATCAAATAAAGAAATTTCTGTTTCATAATTATAACTTTTTGTTGATTAATACATTTCTACTAAATTCACGTTATAAAATTAGGTAGATGCTTAAGAACATACATCACAAAAACAACCGTTTTTTCAAAACCGTCTAATTTTTTTACACAATACTGTCCAATTATTTTACGGTTTGGAGAAATATCCCAAATCGTATGAAGCTATAATTGATTCAAGTGAACTTGGCCTTATAATCCTGAAGTCATCGTGCGTTCCTCGGCATCTTCAAGTAAAACAGTTGGACCACCATATAGGGCAGCCCAACCGATTAAATAGATAAATGTATCGAGTTATCAGCTTTATTTAAGCATCAGTTTTGTGGTCTTTTCTCTGATTCTTACGATAAAGACACCATTTGCATTGACAGGAACCTCATTACGTCCAGCCTGGAGATTAACTTCCCTGATATGGCCTGCAATGTCGCTGATTAACGCTTTTTGCTCCACTGGGCTCTCGATGATGATGTTCAACCCTTCAGCATAAACCTTAGAATTCATCGTCAATTCATTCACATCAGTAGTAGAAGAGCCCATAATCACAAGCGATCTTCCATTCATGAATTCGTTATTGCCGCCTTCGTTACCACCCTCCGGCTCAACCGAACATATCTGCGTTTCACCGCCACCACTACTTCCTCTCGAGTATTTTAAAGTAACATACTTAGTTGAAGCATAAGGACTAGAAATTTTCAGCTTTGCTTCTGCGCTACTTGCATTTTTGGGATTACAGGTCACTTTCACTTGTTTTCCATCGGCAGCATCCGAAATACTGATTGTACTTGGGCTGACGGTAAAGTTAGTACTGCCTGTAACTGTTAGGCTAATTACATCATCCAAATTTGTGCCCGTAATTTTGACATAATCACTAGTAATACTGGAGCCAGTAAAAGTCAAAGTCGATTTGTTTCTGGTAATGGTTGGGGTCACACCTTTACCTGTGAGGCTAACAGATACGGCTGCTGCACTGCCACCACTGATTTTTAAACTAGCGCCAAAAGTCTTAGCATCAGTTGGTTTAAAGGTAACAATTACTGTTCCACCACTTGCTGGCAAAGTGGTCTTGTTTATTGAGTATTGGCCACCTTCAGTCTCTGCTAATGTAATTGACATGGCACCTGTCAAATTTGTGCCTGTAACATTAATTACCTTGGTCACAGGTTTACCAACTGCAATATTGCCGAAATTATAGGACGTGGGATTGGGGGTAATGACAGCACACTTGCCCGAAACTGCGACTTTCTTTGGTGTTACACCACTTGCGCTTACAGTAATCTCTTCTGAATAAGAGCGTCCGGCGGTCGGTTTAAAGGTCACGGTCACTTCTTTTCCTAATTTAGCCTCTGCAGGGGTAATGGTTTTAGGGATCACTTTAAATATCGTGGTGTCGCTCGACAATAATGTAACGTTCCCTGTCAGATTGTCTCCATGAACAGTAAACTTTTTTGTGACAGTTCCGTTCTTATAAGTAGTGCCAAAGTTCAATGACGTAGGATAAACACTCAATTCCAGTGCCTTTCCTGTTAATGAGACAGACACAGGATCAGCTCCTTCACCACTGATTCTCACACGGCCACCAAAAGACCCGGCCTCGGTAGGCTTGAACGTCACAATAACTGATCCTCCGTTAGCAGGCAACGTCTCACGGCTAATTGTGAATTGACCACCATGAGTTTCTTCCTTTATCACAGTAATCGAACCAGTCAGATTAGTACCAGTAACATTAATGCTCAAGGGTTTTTCCTTGCCCACCTCAATAGAACCGAAATCTAAAGAAGTCGTATTGACAGAGATTCTGGGTTTGACGCACTTTCCGCTCAAGTTGATCTTAGTGGTATCGGTGCCGCCACCAGTGATAACTAGAGTTGCGGTGTGGTTGCCTGTTGCAGTGGGCTTGTAAGTAACAACCACTGGCCGGCCTGCAGCTGCGTCCGAAGGCGATATCCTGTACGGCTGAGCTGTGAACATGCTGACAAATGCTCCAGTAATCGAGAGATTTAGGTCCCCTTTCAAGTTGGTACCCGTTACGGTGATTGTTTTGGTTGCAGGGTCATCACCCAAGTTAATAGTACCGAAATTTATCGGTGTTTCATCAACTGTGACACTGGGAGGAGCAGGATTTACAGCAGTACCTTTTAAATCTACATATTTGGGCTCAAGCGCACCTCCACCGCAAATAGTTAGAGTAGCGTTGTGGGGGCCGACGGCATTAGGTTCGTAAGTTACGGTGACAGAACCGCCGCTTGGGGGCAATGTGGACGGACTAACCTTAAATATGGAATTGTCAGTAGACAGCGTCAAGTCACTAGTTAAGTTTGCACCTGTTACCGTGAAGGTTTTTGGGGGTTTTTGCCCGATTTCAATCGTTCCGAAATCACATAAAGAGGGGTTGACTGAAATTTCGGGAGTAGGTGGATTTGCCGCAACACCCCTTATCTCGACAACTGCAACTTCATCATAACTAGTACCCCCAAAATTTTCCTTTTTAATTGATACACTTGTTTTGTGTATACCTGACAACATGGGTGTATATGTTATTTTCCATTCAGTATAGATTCTCTGCACATATACGATTGAGGATCCTGATGATACTATTTGTCCATTTTCATTAAATTGATATTGTGGAACCGAATATGAATAACTATTATCAACGGTTCTTATCTTTTCAATAGAAAACATTCCGGTGCTATCAGTCATCTCAACACTGATTTGGCCGTGACTGCTATTTTCATAAATACGAAACGTTTGGTATGTAGGTGTGCCTACTATCTGACTTGGAAATTCTACATAGCATGGATCAACAGATACATCGCCACCTGTCACTAAAAAAGGAAGAGAGACATCGTCTTGAAAAACTTTCCCTTTTGTGTTTAATCCTGCCTGGACAGATCCGCTTGCAAGTTCTACACCGTTCCATTGTTTGGCGGGAATGTTTCCAAAAGATGGGGTATCTAACGAATCAATTGGCGTTGCCCATCCTTGAACTACGAATAGGGAAAGGAGCATAAATAAAATTAATTTCGTTTTCATATCGTTTATAATTAAATAAATAGTTAATAAAAAATTTCGATTCAAAATTAGTTTCGATATAGAAAGCGTACATTTTAAAAAAGTGCCTATTTTCAAAAGTGTAAAACTTTTTTACACTAAACCGTCTAATTTCTTTACACTTTAGTCAGTATTTTCTCATAATCTGCTATTTTCTCTTCTTTTTCGGTGATTTATTGATTCATTCATGAGGTGCTGGTATTCGTTCTTTGCCTGTTTAATAATATAAATTATCCCAAATAATAAAACTTGACTTTCAACAAACGGGAGGAATGGTAATATTTGTTCCTTTTTATTTGGTGTCCTTTTTTTTGCTGTTTTTATATACCTATGCAAATTTTCTAATAAAAAATGGACAGGTAGAGGATAGAGAAGGAGATAAAGGAGAAAAGAACAGTGCACCCTCCAGGTGCACTCCATCCGAAACAAGAGAGAGAGACAGGGACGGACGGGGCGAGAAGCGGCAGCAGGTGGGTCTCTCTTCTTACGGGTTGGGTGAGCGATAGCGAGCCGTTTCTTTCTTCTATTCTAACAAGTGCGTAAGCCTTTTATCCGACATTCACAGACCCTCGAAGCCTAAAGCGAGAGAGGGTCGTCAAGTGAATGAGGATAAAAGTATAGTGAAAAGGTTCTGAAGAGATTCCGAATGTGAATGAGGAATCGATCAGGTTCTTGAGCGGATTGTATAGTGGTGAAGAGAAAGAAACAAGAAATCCCTCACACCTTAATTGATTAGCATGAGGGATTTTACTATTATCTTGACTCTATACTTCTGATTAATTCCCGCTTAACAGTCTATTGATAAGGGCGGTTACATCCGAAATATTTACCTGACCATCTCCATTAACATCTGCTCCAACACTAATCTCTCCAGCACTAAGCAGCAGATTAATAAGAGAAGTCACGTCAGATATGTTAATACCTCCATCACCATTAACGTCACCAGGCATCGTGTTCATTTCTACAATGGAGGCAAAATAGTGACTCCAATTGGTATCTTCTTGGTACATTTCAAGCGTGCCAGACGGTACATAAAGTATTCGATTAGAATAATTATCATATCTAAGCCAGAAGACATTGGTGCCCATAGTAATGGCAGATGGATCCATGATATAACTATACACGGTATCTAAGTTAGTACAATTATAAAATGCACCGTTTCCAATGACTGAGACGGAACTTGGTATAGTAATACTTTTAAGACCGCTGCAGCTTGAAAATGCATTTGCGCCAATGGATGTAACGGAATTAGGTATCGATACATTTGTCAGACCGTTACAGGTTTCAAAAGCATTATCCCCAATAGCGTTGACGGAATTAGGGATAGTTACACTTGTAAGGGTTGCCAGACTACGAGCAAAATATTTGGGAATTCTCTGTACACTGTTTCCGATAATGATTGTCGAGATGCTTGTGTTAGAAAAAGGTGCAATGCCTGGAAAATCAGCACAAGAGACAGCGTTATAATTGAGGGTATTATAATTAGTTTCCTGAAAAGCGCCGTAACCAATATATGTAACAGATTCTGGGATAGTCAATTCTCCACTAAGTCCATAACATCTAAAGAACGCGTAATCACCAATAGATTTAACCGAATTTGGAATAGTTATTTCTGTAATTTTCGAATTACTTAAGAAACTATTTGGCAAAATTTCAACATCATGGCCTATGGTAAGAGTTTCAATACTCGACGTAGTCATACCCCCATTGCTTGAACAATTCTTTGCCTCCCATATTAATTCTGTTGGAGCACATCGCGTAAAAGCACCATTTCCGATAGATGATACAGAATTTCCTATATGAATTCGAGTGGCGTTTGAGCAATCCATAAAAGCAGAGCTTCCAATAGAGATGACAGAATTTGGAATATCGATGCTAGATAAACTTGAACAATTATAAAATGCATAAACACCAATCGTGACAACAGAAGTTGGGATTTCAACGCTTAATAAACCTGAACAGCCTCGAAAAGCGTTAGAATCAATTATACTCACTGAATTTGGAATCACTACATTCTTAAGACAAGAACAGTCGTTAAAAGTAGCATTTTCAATCGATGTTATGCTGTTCGGGAGATTAACGCTTGTTATTGATGAACAACCCAAGAAAGCACCCTGACCGATATTTGTGACTGAGTTGGGGATATACACACTCGTCAATCCACTACAACTCTGAAAAGCGGAGTTGTCGATTGAAATGACAGAGTTGGGGATAATTAAAGACCCCGTGAGTCCAGTACAACTATCGAATGCACTATGGCCAATTGTCTTTAACGAATTTCCTAGAACCAAACTTGAAAGGCTAGAACAATTTCTGAAAGCCGCATACTCAATTTCAGTCACAGAATTGGGAATAATTAACGTCCCTTCTAAAGCCGTACAGCGTTCAAAAGCATTATTCCTGATCACTTTAACGGAATTGGGAAGATTAATCGTTTTCAAGCTGCTACAATCTCTAAAAGCACAATAGCCTATAGTAGTGATAGCATTGCCTAATACCACAGAAGTTAGACCTGTACAGTGATCAAATGCTTGATTACCCAAATACTTTACTGTATTTGGAATCCTAACGCTCAACAAATTAGGGCTATTTTTAAAAGCCTGATAATAATGATATTCATTCTGATATGAGTCGACGATTCCTATGACAGGTGCAGTCAAGTATCGTGTGATCGTTTCATAAATTGCTTCGCCATGTTCATCGTATCCTATAAATTCTCTCCATTTGTATTCACATGTTACAGATGAAGCAATGTCGATTTCTCCACTCACATTTTCATTATAGTCAACATATGCACTATCAGCAACGGCATTGTATTTTTCACCTGAGATATATACCCTATAATTAATACCTCCAACAGTTACAGATCCTAAAACTGACTGATTGGCGACAACCAAAAGAATTGTCAAAAGCATGAATCTTAAAGAAAAGAATAGTTGTCTCATAATATTTATCGGTTTTATGTTAAATCACATTTACAGCCCACAAAGTTAGTGTTAAAACATAGAACTACCAAAAACGCATTCTTTTAGCACTCAATTGGCATAATCCTCCCATCATTTTCTCGCCCTTCTCATTCTTACATTAAACCCTTATATGTAAGAGAATTAGACAACATTTTTTATTAACAATTTAAACTAACATTTACAAAAACAGAGAGAAGACAATGAACAATTTACCAAAACTCGTCATGGCCTTATTCGCATTGAGTTCTGTGGTTGATATCGCAGAGAAGATCCACAATTGGGGCCGTGACAAGAAAAACGAGAAAGAAGAAGAGAAGAAACAAGAAGAACCGTCACGGGTGTAGCTGCAAAGAGATCAAAAGCAGGAAACGCCATAGACGGAATTGTGATCGTATGCGAAACTATTGCTACGATACTAAAGAATTCAAATAAACTGGTGAAGATCCTGGAAAAGCTCCGGGGTCCACCATGATGTTATTAACCATTTAACAACGACAAGAACAAATGGAACAAA
>JAEEGI010003428.1_pt1 | contig 37814 bp, 39 predicted proteins | sample 8958751 | NCBI WGS metagenome assembly JAEEGI01 (sample SAMN16246545, study PRJNA631951) | gut metagenome | biome: gut microbiome; feature: rumen; material: KS-attached | host: Bos | place: Iran: Karaj | collected 2018-10 | reverse complement strand
GCTACTGAAGTTTGCGAAATTCAAGATTATAGGATAATAAAATTAGAGCGACTCGTCATCGGGTCGCTCTATCTGTCGTTTGCCGGTCTTGGGCAAATGTTTCTTCTTACGGAGCCATGCTGCCTTGCGGGCCTCATAGTCCTCATGATGCTTTTCTAGATATCCGTCTGCCATCAGTTGTTGAATCTGGCATAAAGCACACGTAACTTGATCGGATCCTGAGGGGTACCACGCTTCAGTCTGGTGGTGGTCAGTCCCATCTCATTGACGAGCGCAATAGGCGTCTTGTCGGTGGACGAAGTAGAACTCGTCAGTATGCCCACAGGAACCAACAGCGCCTTGTTCCAGTTGGGATGGTTCTCCACCCAGTTAGGATCGTGCTTCAGACCTTCGTGCCGGTCATTATACATCTTGACAATGAGATTATTGATATCGCTGCTATTGGAGAAACTGTAGGCATTCTTGTAGAGCGAGGTATAGAAAGCATACTTGTTGTTGTAGTTCTGATTCTTCTCAAAGAATGAAGTCAGACTGTCTTTCTGTATCAGCAGTGCCCTTTGCGGGGCTGAGAAGGTGTACTTTGAAAGCGGCTCGTAATTGTTGATACGGTTGAAATCGATGGATACGGATAGCAGCGAGTCGTTCATGTGTGACGATTTGATGTCGTCGACAGGGAGGGTGACTTCCGTGAAAATCGCTGCCGGCGTCTTCATAAAGGTACACGAATTGTCGGATTCCACCAACTGCTTCAGCTTTTCTTTGTCGTTCTTCACCGTGATGGTCTGTAGCACCTCGTTGGTCGATGATGCCAACAGGTAGCTGGCAAATTCTTCAAATCCTCCATCTTCTTCGGAATCGTCATAGCCCAGGTAAGTGTAATACACAGAGAACTGTGCCGATGCGAAATACGACATCAAGCCCTGTCCGTCGGTTGACTCGATATAGAATCCCGGACACATCTGATGAATAAAGGCAAAGGAGTTTTTGAAATACTCCGGATGCTTATAGTAGTTGCGCAGGATATAGGTACCATAGTTGTTGTAGCTGACACCGTTCTTATCCGTATAGGGCTGATTGAGCCGGATGGCGATATAGGGGGGATAATCCTTTCCGTTTTTGACGCTGTCGTCGATGGTCATATCATCAAACGTGTACAGATGCGACTTGCTTAGTCCCCCTTGACGGACAAAGCCTTCTTTCACGGGGTCGAAACTCGTATAGTGGATACCATCGGGGATGGGGTGATCGAGTTCGGAAACCTTCAGCTTCATGGCCGTTGTGGAATCGCCAAACGACTTCGACTGATCGAAGAAGAGATAGATGACACAAGAATCGGCCACAATCTCACCTTTCTCATCGCGGCTGGTGATTCTCTCTTCACTGCCCAGATGCGTCTCTTCCATCATATTGAACTGCAACGTGAAGCTGCAGGCAACGGTCGTATTGGTTTCGGGATCAGTGACGCGACCAAGGTAGAGTTCATTATTGTAGGTGTAGACAGAGTCGGGGATATACGACGCCGTCAGCACATTGAATTCCTCGGTCATGACATTGAGATTATCAGTATTGCTTGTGAGCGACATACCGATATTGTCAGTACCTTCGTCGCAAGCGCATATTGCCATTGCAAAACCCGCAATCGCTATGAGATGTTTGAATTTCATGTCGTCTTTAATCGTGTTTATTCGTCTTCACTTTCTTCCGAAATACTAGGGCAAATCGTGTTGTAGAATGCCTTCATATTTTCTCCTATGTTATCCTCTGAATAATTTAATACTGGAATATTCTTTTCGCCGGCATAGCCGAGCAGATCCTTGTTCACGTCCTCGACAGCTGCTACGACACCGTCGCTGTAATCGATGGCCAACTTACTCAGCTCATCGAAGTCGAACTGCTCTTTATAGGGCTTGAGAAGTTCTTCGGTGGCATCGCGGAATTCCAGACAGCGCTTGAAATTGGGATCCAATTGGCTTGTCATACTGTTGGCATAGAGCGAGGTGACCACTTTGGTGTTGGTGAATGAAGGTTCGTCGTGATAGGCCGTTTTGATATAGAACGGCACAACGGCACTCATCCATCCCTGACAATGAATAATGTCGGGCACCCAGCGCAGCTTCTTGACAGTCTCGAGCACGCCTCTCGCAAAGAAGATGGCACGCTCTCCATTGTCTGCATAGTCTGCCCCAGTCTCGTCCTTGTCCATCTGACGCCTGCTGAAATAGTCGTCGTTGTCGATGAAATATACCTGGACTTTCACCGACTGGATGGTAGCTACTTTGATAATCAGAGGATGGTCTGTCTCATCAATAATCAGGTTCATACCCGACAGACGAATGACTTCATGCAACTGTCCGCGACGCTCGTTGATGTTTCCCCATTTGGGCATGAAGGTACGGATCTCGAATCCTTGTTCTTGAATAGAATGTGGAAGGTCTCTACCTAAGAGCGACAACTCGCTGTCTGGTACATAAGGAGCTATCTCCTGATTGATGAAAAGTATCTTTTTTGCCATTCTTTGTTGAATTATGCTGCAAAGGTACTAAAAAATCCTCGTAAAACCGCCATTTGGTTGTTGAATTTAGCAAAAAGTGACACATTTTCACCCGTTTTTTTATTTTTTAGTAAAAAAACCGAAGAAAACTTGCAAGTTTAAATATTTCTTCGTATATTTGCAAAAAATATTTATGTTTTAACCATTAAAGTTATGGCTAAGTATAACATTACAGAGAAAAAAGAGAAGGAGGCAGCTTACCGTGGATTGGTAAGTCCCAAACTGATGGACGAGATGCAGGAGAAGATTATGAACATCATTGTCATGCAGAAAAAATACCGTGACAAAGATTATTCTGCCAAGCATTTAGCTGAGGACCTCGGCACCAATACCCGCTACATCTCGGCCGTGGTGAATGTACGTTTCCACATGAATTACACTTCGTTTGTGAACAAGTACCGCATCGATGAAGCCATGACCATCCTGGTTGACAAGCGTTATCAGGATCTCCGTATGGAGCAGGTTAGCGATATGGTAGGCTTCGCCAACCGCCAGTCGTTCTACGCTTCATTCTTCAAGATCATGGGCATGACGCCTCGTGACTACAAGATCAGTCATCTGGCTCAGCACCCCTCTATGAAAAAGGAAAAAGAGGAGAAAAAGAAGAAAGGCAAGAAAGAGAAGACAGAACGCAAAAGGAAAAAGGAATAGGAGGACTGTTTAGTGGAATTTGAATATCAAGACGAGCGCTTTGCAGATTTGCAGCTTCTGCGTTATCGTCTTAATGGTTTTGACGAATTGTCGCTTCGTCAGAAAATATTAATTTACTATTTGTCGAAAGCGACACTTTTCGGTAGAGATATTACTTTTGATCAATACGGCAAATATAACCTCCGCATCCGCAAGATGTTGGAGGTCGTTTATTGTGATGATGCCATTCCTCATGATACTGCGGATTTCCGTGCATTGGAGACCTATCTGAAGCGTATCTGGTTTTCGAATGGCATTTATCATCACTATGGCTGCGAGAAATTCAATCCCGGCTTTTCGGTAGATTATCTGCGTGGTGTGCTTCGCAAGGTAGACCCGGCTCGACTGCCCTTGAAAGAAGGGGAGCGTCTGGAGGATATGTGTAAGGAACTCTTTCCTGTGATATTCGATAAGAACATCTTGTCAAAACGGGTGAATAAGGCCGATGGCGAGGATCTGGTCCGTACGTCAGCCTGTCATTTCTATGAAAAGGTGTCGCAGAAGGAGGCCGAAGATTTCTATGCCAATATGAAACAGCAGGATGCCAATCCGGACACCCCCATATCGTATGGTCTGAACTCAACTCTGGTGAAAGAAGAGGGTGAAATCAAGGAGCGCGTATGGAAGGCCGACGGCCTTTACGGCCATGCAATCCGACAGATCATATATTGGTTGGAGAAGGCGATTGAAGTGGCAGAAAACGAGGCGCAGAAATCGTATATCTCACTTCTGGTAAAGTATTATAAATCAGGTGATTTAAACGTTTTCAATAAATATTGCATTGAATGGGTGGGAGAGCATGAGTCATCCATCGATTTTATCAATGGCTTTATCGAGGTATATGGTGATCCGTTGGGACTGAAAGGATCGTGGGAAGGACTCGTTGAATATATCGACAAGGAAGCCACGCATCGTACCCAGACGATATCCGCCAATGCCCAATGGTTTGAAGACAACTCACCAGTAGACAGCAGGTTTAAGAAACCTGTGGTGCAGGGCGTCTCGGCCAATGTTATCTGTGCTGCGATGCTGGGTGGCGAGGAATATCCCTCTACGGCTATCGGCATCAACCTGCCCAATGCCGACTGGATCCGTGCCCGCTATGGTTCTAAGAGCATCACCATCAGCAACATCACCGATGCTTATAACAAGGCAGCGAAAGGGAGCGGTTTCAAGGAGGAGTTTGTCATCGACGAGGCCACTCTTAAGCTGATTGAGAAATACGGTGACATCTGCGACGATCTGCATACCGACCTTCACGAATGTCTGGGTCACGGCAGCGGACAACTGTTACAAGGGGTGGATCCTGACAGTCTGAAAGCCTACGGTAACACTATTGAGGAAGCCCGTGCCGACCTTTTCGGCCTTTATTACATTGCAGATGCCAAATTGGTGGAACTCGGGTTGACGCCTGATCTGGAGGCGTATAAATCGCAGTATTACTCCTATATGTTGAACGGTCTGATGACGCAGTTGATACGCATTACACCAGGCCATCAGATAGAGGAGGCCCACATGCGCAACAGGGCACTGATCGCGCATTGGTGTTATGAAAACGGTAACGCCATCAAACTCGTGAAGCGTAATGGCAAGACATTTGTCGAGATCACCGATTACGAGCAGTTGCGGTCGCTGATAGCCCAACTGCTGGCAGAAGTACAGCGTATCAAGAGCGAAGGCGACTATGAGGCTGCACGCAAACTGGTGGAGACCTATGCCGTGAAGGTGGACGACGCCCTGCATCAGGAAGTGCTGAAACGCTATCAGAAACTGAATCTCGCGCCCTATAAAGGGTTTATCAATCCGAGGATGCTGCCTGTATACGACGAGAACGGTGCTATCTGTGATATCCAGTTGGACTATAGCGAAAGCTATACACACCAGATGCTGCGCTACAGCACGGAATACGGAACCCTAATATGATTGAGTATGGACATCCAAGCGCAAGTCAAGGAGATTAAGCAGTCGTTTCGTCAGATGATGGATGGGGCTGTTGCCAAATCCATGCGTGACAAAGGTTTGACCTATAAGCTGAACTGGGGGGCCACACTCCCCAGACTTCGTGAGAAAGCCGATGCCTACGGTAAGAACTACGACCTCGCCATTGCCCTTTGGAAAGAGGATGTGCGTGAGTGCAAGATTCTGGCAACCATGATGATGCCTGCTGATAATGTCCTGCCAGAGGTGATCGACATTTGGATGGAACAGATTACCTCGCAGGAGATTGCAGAGCAGGCTGTTTTCAATCTCTTCCAGTATCTGCCTTATGCTCCGGAGAAAGCCTATACCTGGATGGCTTCCGACAAACCACTCTATCAGTTATGCGGGTTTCATATTCTGGCTCGTCTCTTTATGGAAAAACGTGAACCCAATGAGCGCGGTATCAATGAATTCCTGGATCAGGCATTGGTGGCCCTTCAGGGCGAAAACATTGGCGTGAGAAAGGCTGCGATGGCAGCCGTACGTCGTTTCTCCGAACTCGGACTGGTCTATGAACGATTAGCCAAAAGCGCACTAAAACAGATTAATTTAGATTTTTTATAGATAATATCTCTTTTATCTCCATGAAAGTTTGTACCTTTGTGCGGTTTTTGGAATAACAACCGCTGATATGGTAAAAATTGATGTATGGCAAGCTGTTTTGCGTATCCTTGACAGTTATCTTGAGGTGAATAATCATCGCAAGACACCTGAGCGCTATACCATCTTAAAAGCCATTTATAAGACGGAGGGGCATTTCACCCTCGACGAATTGAGCGAACGGCTCATCAGAGACTATAAATTCCGTGTCAGCAGAGCGACGCTCTACAACACCATGAAACTGTTTCTCCAGCTTCGTTTGGTGGTCAAGCATCGTTTTCAGGACATCACGGTCTATGAGGCCAGTTACGACAATATGAGTCATAGCCATCAGATCTGCACAGTATGTGGCAAAGTGACGGAGGTGAAGACGCCGAAGATTTCTGATGCGATCGATGAAACCCATCTGAGACGTTTCCGTAAAGATGGATATACGCTATATATTTATGGCGTTTGCAGCACCTGTCAGGCTAAGTTGACAAAGATGAGGAACAAGGAATTGAAAAGAAAACAAACAACAGATAAAAAATGAACAAAGGTAAAGTAGATGTCCTGCTTGGTTTGCAGTGGGGCGATGAAGGAAAAGGTAAGGTGGTCGATGTGTTGACCCCGAATTATGACGTGATAGCCCGTTTCCAGGGTGGTCCTAATGCCGGCCATACCCTCGAGTTTGAAGGTCAGAAGTATGTACTGCGCTCTATTCCCTCTGGAATCTTCCAGGGCGGTAAGGTGAATATCATCGGCAACGGCGTCGTTCTGGCGCCCGATCTGTTTATGGACGAGGCGAAGGCTCTCGAGGCCAGCGGCCACAACCTGCACGAGCGTCTGCATATCTCGAAGAAGGCACATCTTATCATGCCTACGCATCGTGTGCTCGATGCTGCCTATGAGGCTCAGAAGGGTAAGGACAAGGTGGGTACCACCGGTAAGGGCATCGGTCCTACTTATACCGATAAGATCAGTCGTAATGGTCTGCGTGTGGGTGATATCCTCGATAACTTCGAGGCCAAATATGCGAAGGCAAAGGCCCGCCATGAAGCTATTCTGAAATCGTTGAACTTCGACTATGACATCACCGAGGTGGAGAAAAAGTGGCTCGAGGGCGTAGAATATCTGCGTCAGTTCCCGATTGTCGATTCAGAGCATGAGATCAATAACATCCTGAAGAGCGGCAAGAGTGTGCTCTGCGAGGGTGCTCAGGGAACAATGCTTGATGTCGACTTCGGAAGCTATCCTTTCGTCACTTCCTCGAACACCATCTGCGCAGGTGCCTGCACAGGTCTGGGTATCGGTCCCAACAAGATCGGTGAGGTGTATGGTATTATGAAGGCCTACTGCACCCGTGTCGGTGCTGGCCCATTCCCCACAGAGCTCTTCGATGAGACGGGTAAGACGATTCGTGACCTGGGTCATGAGTACGGTGCAGTCACCGGTCGTGAGCGCCGCTGCGGATGGATCGACCTCGTAGCCTTGAAGTATTCGATCATGGTGAATGGTGTCACCCAGCTCATCATGATGAAGAGCGATGTGCTCGACGGCTTCGACACCATCAAGGCCTGTGTAGCTTATAAGCAGCATGGACAGGAGATCGACTATTTCCCCTATAATATCGAAGAGGGTATCGAACCCGTTTATCAGGAGTTGCCAGGCTGGAAGACCGATATGACGAAGTTTACTTCAGAGAATCAGTTCCCGAAGGCGTTCAACGACTATATTGCCTTCCTTGAGAAACAGCTGGAGACACCCATCAAGATTATCAGTATCGGTCCTGATCGCGACCAAACCATCGTAAGAAAGTAATGGCACAGAAACCTTCGATTCCCAAGGGAACGCGCGACTTCGGACCATCAGAGATGGCTAAGCGCAATTATATCTTCGATACGATCAAGCAGGTATACCAGCTTTATGGTTTCCAGCAGATTGAGACACCTGCGATGGAAACCCTCGGTACGCTGATGGGAAAATACGGCGAAGAGGGTGACAAGCTGCTCTTCAAAGTGCTGAACTCAGGAGATTTCCTCACGAAGGTAAGTGATGAGGAGTTGAAAGAGCGCAATGCCCTGCATCTGGCAGCCAAGCTTTGTGAGAAGGGGCTCCGCTACGACCTCACCGTACCCTTTGCCCGTTATGTGGTGATGCATCGTGAGGAACTGCAACTGCCTTTCAAGCGTTATCAGATGCAGCCCGTGTGGCGTGCTGACCGTCCGCAAAAGGGTCGTTATCGTGAGTTCTGGCAGTTTGATGGTGATATCGTAGGCTCCGATTCGCTGCTCAACGAGGTGGAACTGATGCAGATCGTGGATACTGTATTCACCCGTTTTGGCGTTCGCGTGCAGATCAAAATCAACAACCGCAAGATCCTGACAGGCATCGCAGAAGTGATTGGTGCGGCTGAGAAGATTGTGGATATCACTGTTGCCATCGATAAGCTCGATAAGATTGGTCTCGACAATGTGAATCAGGAACTGCGTGAAGATGGCCTCAGCGAGGAGCAGATTGAAAAGCTTCAGCCCATCATCTCGCTCGAAGGAACGAATGACGAAAAGCTCAATATCATCGCATCGGTGCTGTCATCCAGCGAAACAGGTCTGAAGGGCGTAGAGGAAACCCGTTTCATCCTCGAAACGCTGAAGACGATCGGCTTGAAGAATGAGATTCAACTTGACCTGACTTTGGCTCGTGGCTTGAACTATTATACTGGTGCTATCTTTGAGGTGAAGGCACTTGATGTTCAGATCGGCTCTATCACGGGCGGCGGCCGTTACGATAACCTGACAGGTATCTTCGGTATGCCCGGCATCTCAGGCGTGGGTATCTCGTTTGGCGTGGATCGTATCTTCGATGTACTCAATGCCCTCGATTGCTATCCGAAGGATGCAGTCAATGGGACACAACTGTTGTTTATCAATTTCGGTGAGAAGGAAACGGCCTATTGTCTGCCTACTGTGGCAAAGGCGCGTGCTGCTGGTATTCGTACGGAGATCTTCCCAGACGCATCAAAGATGAAAAAACAGATGTCGTATGCCAATGCCAAGCAGATTCCCTATGTGGCTCTTGCTGGTGAGAACGAGATGGCTGAAGGCAAGCTGACACTGAAGCTTATGGAATCCGGTGAGCAGAAACTTGTCACCCCCGAAGAACTAATTGCGCAGATCAAATGAAGAAGATGCTTGCTATCGTGGCAGCGCTGTTGCTGTTGACATCAGCGATGCCTGAGAAACCCACCACGATCTTTGTAATCGGTGACTCTACCGCAGCCAACAAAGATACCACTGGTGGCAAAAAGGAGCGCGGCTGGGCGATGGTGTTGCAGGAATATTTCGATGAACAGGTGATTACTGTTGACAACCATGCTGTCAACGGCCGTTCTTCGAAGAGCTTCATCGATGAGGGGCGCTGGGACAAGGTGCTTGCGAAGATCAAGCCTGGCGACTATGTCATCATCCAGTTCGGACATAATGACGAAAAACCCAAGGCTGACCGTCATACCGATCCCGGTTCTACGTTCGACTATAATCTGGCGAAGTTTGTGCGTGAGACGCGCGAGCATGGTGGTATCCCTGTACTGATGAACGCTGTCGTGCGTCGCAATTTCTTTGTGAAGGCGCCTGAGAACGATGACGATGAGAAACTCCGCACTCAGACCTTTCAGGATGGTGTGAAGATGGTAGAGGGCGATACGCTCATCGACACCCACGGACTTTACCGTGTGGCGCCCCGTGATGTCGCCAAGCGCATGAACTGTCACTTTGTCGATGCCAATCAGATCACGCACGATCTGGAGCAGGGCTTAGGGCGCGAGGCATCGAAGAAACTTCACATGTGGTTCCTTCCTGGTACCGAACCCTCTGAACCAAAGGGTAAGCAAGACAACACACATTATAATATTTATGGCGCCCATCAGGTGGCCCGCCTCTTGGCCGATGCCCTCTGTCAGGAGATTCCTGTGTTGAAGGCTTATCGTAAATAAGGTTGTTTTAGTGCTTTAGAATAAAAAAAGTCTCAGAGTAATCTGAGACTTTTTCGGTGATTCGGTTGGGGCTCGAACCCAAGACCTACTGCTTAGAAGGCAGTTGCTCTATCCAGCTGAGCTACCGAACCGGCCTTGCACTCTTTCGAATTGCGGGTGCAAAGGTATACAATTTTTGGCAAACAGCCAAATAATTCCCAAACAATATTTTCGTTAACGTGCGGAGACGTACTTGTGGAGGGTTGCGCGAACGGCGCCAGAACCGGCGTAGAGTTCCTTCACCATACCCTCGATCTGCTCGCCAAGACCTGCCTCATAGAGATCGAGACCAAACACATCCTTGCGGCTGTAGAGGGCCTTCAACGGGCTCCAGTCCTGATCGGGCTTGCCAATCTCGAGTGGGGCGACGATAGCCTGCAATTCAGCCAGCATGGGATCGGGAGAGGGCTCGAAGGTTGTGCCGTCGTCCTTGATACCCTTCAGATAGCGGGCGTAACCGGCTAATGTGAGCGGAATCAGTACCAGATTGCTCTTGTCGAGTCCACGGGCAATATATTTCTTCAGTGTCTCGCCAAAACGGATGGGCAGCTTTTGGCTGGTGTCCATTGCAATACGCTGAGGCGCGTCGGGCATGAAGGGATTGGGCAGACGACGGTTGATGACGGCGCCGATGAACTCGTACGGATTCAGCACGCCCGGATCAACTACAACGGGCATAGCCTCCATGTAGCCGATCTTTTGTATGAAGGAACGCAAATCCTCGTCGGCCATCTCGGCAGAGATAAGGGTATAACCCAGCATGCAGCCGTAAATACTCATGGCTGTGTGGAGCGGATTCAGACAGGTGGTTACCTTCATGGTCTCTACCTTGTCAACTGTCTCACGGGTAGTATAGAGGGCACCGCCGAGGTCGAGTGGGGGACGGCCGTTGGTGTAGTTGTCCTCGATGACCAGATACTGCACCTCTTCTGCATTCACGAACGGAGCGGTAAAGGTGTGCTTCTCGGTCTCGATGTAGTCGTTGTCGTCGAAACCATCGGCAGCCAGCAACTCTTTCACCTTCTCGTGGGGACGGGGCGTGATCTTGTCGATCATCGACCAAGGGAAAGTGATCTTTGTCTCATCCTTCAGGTAGTCGAGGAAGGCAGCGGGCACGAGGCCGTCGTTCACCCATCGCTCAGCATAGGCGAAGACACCGGCCTTCACCTTGTCGCCATTGTGCGAGCAGTTGTCCATCGACTGTACGGTAAGGGGCAGTTGTCCTGCTTGATAGCGCTCGAGCAGCAGTGCGCACACCTTACCCATCGCGAAGAGAGGCTTCAGTCCACGTGCCAGATCGGCCTCGTTATAGGTATAGCCCTTCTCGGTGATGGTGAAGGAGATCATCTGCAACGAGGGGTTCTTGAAAATCTCTACGAGTCGGTTCCAGTCGGGGAACTGCGGATCAGCCTTCAGGGCTTCGGTCACCGAGGCGATGACTTTTTTCTCGATGGACCCGTCGGAGCAGAGGTTGACACAGAGCGAGAGGTTGTTGTAAGGCGCGTATGCCTTGTCGATGACCTCGAAATCGAAGGTCTCGGCCACGATTACACCACGATCGTACTTGCCTGTGTTCAGCGCATCGTTGAGGATGGCAGCCGGGAAGGCGCGGAAGATGTTTCCACCGCCGAAGTGTACCCAGGTGGGGTTCTTGGCTGTCTTTTCACGAACGGTCTTGATATCAAACTTTGGAAGCTCATAGCCTTTGGCTTCCCACTCTGCGGCGTTATAATTGCCGTTAAAAATATCATTCAGTTTCATAATGATCTGAGTAATCTGATTATTTAATCGAAGAATCCGGGTTGTTTGTATTCGATACCTAATTCACGGTCGACGGTAGCGAGTATGCCCTGTACCTGTCCGAGGGCGAACATACGGCCGAGAAGGGTATAGCCTGCATTGTGGCCGTGACTACTCTCATCCATGATGCCACCAGGCTCATCGGTGAAGGTCATACCGTGATCGACGCGCATGGGCAGTTGGGGATTTTCTTTCTCGAAAATACGACAGAGCTCGATGAGGTCGGCACGTCCGCCCAGGTGAGAGGCTTCTGTGAAGTCACCGTTGGGGAAGATATGGCACGAACGCAGATGAACGAAGTGGGTGCGAGAGGCGAACTTCTTAGCAAGCTCGACCACGTTGTTATAGGCACCAGCCGAGAGTGAACCTGCACAGAAGGTGAGGCCATTGTGTTTGTTGGGCACAGCATCGAGGAACCACTGGATATCCTCCTCGGTACGAACGATGCGCGGCAGGCCGAGAATCTCAATAGGGGGATCGTCGGGGTGAACACACATATTCATGTTGCACTCCTCGCAGACAGGCATGATGGCCTCGAGGAAATACTTCATGTTGGCACGCAACTTGGCCTTGTCGATGCCTTTGTAGAGATCGAGGAAGTCGCGGAACTTCTGGATGGGCGCTTCGTCGTTCTCACTGAAGTTGCCGCTCACGAAACCCTGCGTTTTGATGATGATGGTCTCCACCAACTTGTGGTCCTTCTCGGGTGTCATCGTCTTGGCCAGTTCATCACATTCGGCGATGACACTACGGCCTTGTCCCCAGCCTTCGGGGAACTGGAACTGCTCCCATTCTTCGCGGGCTCCCGGGCGCTTGAGGATATAGATGTCGAAATAAGCAAATTCGGCATAGTTGAAGTATAGGTTTGTGGCACCGTTGGGATTGTCGTGGAACAGATCGGTGCGGGCCCAGTCGAGTACGGGCATGAAGTTGTAGCAGATGCAATGGATGCCTTCAGCTGCAAGATTACGCAGCGACTCCTTATACACCTCAATCTGGTGATCACGGTCGGGACCGCCATATTTGATTGTCTCCACCACAGGCAGACTCTCAACTACGCTCCAGCGCATGCCGTAACTTTCGATATATTCACGCAGGTCGCGGATTTTCTCACGTGTCCAGACTTCTCCTAAGGGTACATCATGCAGGGCTGTAACAATGCCCTCAACGCCGATTTGTCTTAGTTGTGCAAGGGTGATCTTATCCTTCTTGCCAAACCATCTCCAAGTTCTTTCCATATTGTATGATATTAGTTTTTAAAAATTCGGTGCAAAGATACGCATATTTTGTGAATGTGATTTGTCTATTCGTTGCAAATTCATCTTTTTTTGGTTCTTTTTTTTGATTTGCCCACGATGAGTTCCCTAAAGTCTATCTTACGGAGGGGTGCCGAGGGCTTGATGGTCTGTGCTGGAAGACTCTCGTTGCCGAAACGGTCGACGGCCGTTACTGCATAGTTGAGCTGTCGTCCGCCATGCTGTACGGTAAGCTGATTGCTGCGCTGGCGGGTGCTGATCAGATTACGGGTATCGGTGATATCGACGGGGTAGTCGTCCGAGGCATATATATTATAAATAAGGTAGTCGCCTCCGGAATAATCACGGGACAGTTCCCATGTCAGCATATCAGACTTCATACCACGATGCAACTGCGCCTTGAGAGGTACGGAAGGCGAGCGCTTATCATACCAGGTCATGGGTGGTATGAGGGCAGGATTCTTATTAAAGTCTTTCGTGAAGGTATATAGGCCTTTGGTGTTGTCTGTCAGGAACTTAGAACGGAAGAATGTTTGTCCGAGTCCTTGTTCTCTGATGACATACATCTCGCGCTGCATCACCTCCAACGGCCAGTTCCTTTCGCTTGGGTGAAGCATGTAGGCAGCGAGGCCAGGGGCGATGATACGGCCATAAGCGAACTCCTTCCAGTTGACGGCAAATGGGAAGAAATTGTTGCCCTGAAAATACATCATCGGGAAGAGGGCATCCATGAGTCCGTTGCGAAGCCAGCCCTGTGCATCTTGACAGACGGTGGTGTTGGCATTCCAACCTCCTGACTTATAGCGTGCAAGATCATCGTATTTGCCGATGGGCGAACAGGAGAGCATCACCCAGGGTTTCTCGGCTTTTACGGCCTGATGAATCTTACGGACAATATTGGTGATATACTGTCGGCCTTGCGAACGGCTGACCTTCATTTTCCACGTTTCGGGATAACGGATATAGTCGAGGTGGATGCCGTCAACATCGTATCGGCGTGTTACCTCTCGACAGAACTGAGCCAGATAGTCACCTGTCTCACTCATTTCCGGGTGCATGTAGCCCTCGTCGCCTACCTTGACGATGAGCTTGGGGTATTTCTGACGCAACTGCCTGCAACCATAGTTGTTCCATTTGCCAACAGGAATGGTCACTATCCAAGCGTGACACTGCATCCCCCGTTTGTGACACTCGTCGATGGCAAATTGCAAGGCATCGTAGCCTGGTGATACACCAGCCTTGCCCGAAAGACAGGCATCCCAAGGCTCACGGCTACTGGGGAAGATGGTGGTAGCTCGTACACGCGTTTGTAAGAGTACGGTGTTGATATTGGCCTGTTGGAGTTTGTCGAGGATGGTGGTCAGTTCTAGCTTCTGACGCTGGACTGCTGAGAGGTTGTTAGCATAAGTATGCGGCCAGTCGATGCCTCCGATGGTGGTGAGCCATACAGCACGCACTTCGTATTTGGGAGTCTGTGCCTGCAGGTTAATAGCCATCGCAAGCAACAGTAAAAGGTTTAGAATCTTTCTCAAAATGATGTATTTTATTAAATTTGCTGCAAAGTTACTAAATAATTCACAATTCATAATTCACATTTCACAATTATTTTGTACTTTTGCAACAAGTTTTAAACTAAATAGTAGAAAAGGTATGATTACTTTCTTGCTGAGCCTTGTGGCTCTTGTATTTGGCTATTTCCTTTATGGCCGCTTTGTGGAGCGCGTTTTTGCGCCCGATGACCGTGTGACGCCAGCGGTGGCAAAGGCTGATGGCCTCGATTACATCGTGCTTCCCAACTGGAAGATTTTCATGATTCAGTTTCTGAACATCGCTGGTACGGGTCCTATCTTCGGTGCCATCATGGGTGCGAAGTTCGGACCGGTGGCTTATCTGTGGATTGTCTTCGGCTGTATCTTTGCAGGCGCCACTCACGATTATCTGACGGGTATGCTGTCGATGCGTCATGGGGGAGCCGGACTGCCAGAGCTCATCGGCCACTATCTGGGTAATACCACAAAGAATGTGATGCTCGTGTTCACTGTGCTGCTGCTGATTATGGTGGGAACGGTGTTCGTGTATTCGCCAGCAGAGATCCTGCATAGCATCGGTGGCGAAACTATGATGTGGGTGATTATCATTTTCTGCTATTATATCATTGCCACGATGCTGCCTATCGATAAGATTATCGGCAAGGTGTATCCCTTATTCGCCTTCTCACTGCTGTTCATGGCAGGTGCGCTGATGATCTGGCTCTTCTTGCATTGGCCGACGATGCCTGAACTGTGGACAAACTTCTATAATATGGGTGCTGCGACCGAGCCTGACACTTGGAAGGATGCCATCTTCCCGGCTTTGTTTATCACGATTGCCTGTGGTGCTATTTCAGGCTTCCATGCCACACAGAGTCCACTGATGGGCCGTTGTATGAAGAGTGAGCGCATGGGCCGTCCTATCTTCTACGGAGCTATGATTACTGAGGGTATTGTAGCCTTGATATGGGCAACGGTCTCTGCCTGGTTCTTTTATGGAGACCCCGCTCCTGGTTATTCGCTCATCTCCAATGCGACTGCAGGCTTCCACACCTCTGCACCGGCTGTGGTGAACCTCGTATGTAATGAATGGTTGGGTGTGGCTGGTGCAGTATTGGCTATGCTGGGTGTGGTGGCAGCGCCTATTACTTCGGGAGATACCGCTTTCCGCTCCGGACGTCTGATTGTGGCGGAGTGGTTGAAACTGGATCAGCGTCCCATCGCTAAGCGACTGATGATCTGTATACCGATGTTTGCCTGTTCGATTGCGATGCTCATCTGGCAGATTGAGAATCCTGACGGTTTCAACACCATCTGGCAATACTTCGGTTGGAGTAATCAAGCCTTGAGTGTGTTCACGCTTTGGACACTGACTGTTTATTTGGTGCGCAATAAGAAACCATTCTGGATTACACTAATTCCGGCGCTCTTTATGACCACAGTCTGCTCTACTTTCCTGTTTATCTCCAAACAGGCCTTCCATTTGCCTGATACCTTAGGCTATCCGTTGGGTGGCGTTTGTCTGGTAGTGGCCATTATCTGGTTTGCTGTATGGTATAAGAAAGAAATGAAGAAACAACAATAATATAATATGAAGAAACTATTGATGGCAGCCATCGGCCTGATGATGGCAGTGAGTGCGAATGCTCAGTATCTGAATACCTCTGAGCCAGTATTCTATCAGGGAAAATGGATGATTGGCGCCTCTGCCTCAGGGCTAGACCTGAGTTGGCATAAGGGTCAGAAGTGGAACCTGAACCTTGAGGCAAAGGGTGGTTATCTGTTGGTCGACGACTGGATGATCACGGGAAAGTTTGGCTATAACAATTCTACCTACGGCTGTTCTTCGGTTAATGTGGGTGCTGGTCTCCGTTATTACATCGAGCAGAATGGTATCTACGTTGGTGTCGGTGCCAAGTATGCCCATACGGACGGTATTGACGATCTCCTGCCCGAAGCCAATGTCGGCTATGCCTTTTTCCTCTCTCGTCACATTACCATTGAGCCTGAGATCTATTATGAGCTGAGCACCAAGTGCAGCGATTATAGCGGATTGGGACTCAAGGTCGGTTTTGCGCTTTACTTCTAAAATGACACGTTTATGCTGAGTGTAGAAGAGTTAGTTGACAGGCTCATCGACCTGTCGTTTGCAGAAGATATCGGCGATGGCGACCATACCACGCTCTGCTGTATTCCGGAGGATGCGATGGGAAAATCCCATCTGCTCATCAAGGAAGATGGTATTCTGGCGGGTGTGGAGATTGCCAAAGAGGTATTCCGCCGTTTCGATCCCACCATGCAGGTAGAGGTGCTGATGGGCGACGGTACCCGTGTGAAGAAAGGCGACATCGCTATGATTGTGACGGGTAAGGTGCGCTCATTGCTGCAGACAGAGCGTCTGATGCTGAATATCATGCAGCGTATGAGCGGTATTGCCACGATGACCGACAAATATGTACAGCGTCTGAAGGGTACTCACACCCGTGTACTCGATACCCGCAAGACCACCCCTGGTATGCGTATGCTTGAGAAGCAGGCTGTGAAGATCGGCGGCGGCTGTAACCATCGTATCGGTCTCTTCGATATGATTCTGCTGAAGGATAACCATGTCGACTTTGCCGGTGGTATCGTGAATGCCATCGATCGTTGTCACGCTTACCTGAATGAGAAGGGCCTTGACCTTAAGATTGAGATTGAGGTGCGTAGTTTCGAAGAGTTGCAACAGGTGCTCGATCATGGAGGCGTTGACCGTATCATGCTCGACAATTTCAGTGTGCCCGATACGAAGAAGGCAGTGGATATCATCGGTGGCCGCTTCGAGACAGAGTCGAGTGGAGGCATCACCTTCGATACCATCCGCGACTATGCTGAACAGGGTGTCGACTTTGTCAGTGTGGGTGCACTGACGCACTCGGTCAAAGGACTTGATATGTCGTTTAAGGCGTGCTGAATCAACTGTTGATAAGCCTTCTGCTAAGTATATTTACCCCGCCAGTGGATTATGATATTTCTCTGGCGGGGAATTTTGGTGAGCCTCGTCCTAATCATTTTCATGGCGGTTTGGACATCTCGACCGACAATGTGGAGGGCAAGGTGATCTATGCCATCGGCGACGGTTATGTCAGTCGTATCACGCAAGGCATTGACGGTTTCGGCAATGCGGTTTATATCACCCATCCTTCAGGGCAGACATCTGTTTATTGTCATCTGAAATCATTTTCGCCCCGCATTCAGGCTGCGCTCCGTGATTATCAGTATGCCCATCAGACCAATGTGCCTGATGCTCGTCTGTCACCTTTGGTATGTCCGGTATCGCAAGGTCAATATATTGCGCTGAGCGGCAATACGGGACATTCTACAGGTCCGCATCTTCATCTTGAGATTCACGATACCGAAACGTGGGATATGCTTGATCCTTACGAGTTCCTGAATGACTTTATCAACGACTCTGTTCCCCCACAGGCACACGGTTTGATGGCAAGTCCGATAGCAGGTGAGGGCGTGTTCAATCAGAGCACCGCTAAGCAGACCTTTATGATTGGTGGGCATCAGATTTCTCAAGCCTTTACGGCTTGGGGAAAGGTGGGATTTGCCCTTTGGGGCGACGACTATATGCAGGGCACCTATCATCACTACGGCATTCGTGAGACCATCCTGATGCTCGATGGCAATATGATTTTCCGTTCAAACGTTGACCGTATTCCCGTATCCAGGAATCCGTTCGTAAATGCGTGGGGTGATTATGATCATTGGCGCCAGACCCGCCGTTGGTATATGAAATCCTATATCGAACCCGGCAACCAACTCTCGATTCTTTCTGCTGACAGTCTGCGGGGCATCATTCACTTCAACGAAGAACGCGACTATCACTTGGAATATATCTTGCGTGACTACAAGGGCAACGAGAGCCATTACACCTTTACGGTGCATGGTGTCAGACTGGAGATTCCTAAGCTCGAGATACCTATAGACGGGAAGATCTTTCATTGGAACCAGACAAATTCTTTCTCCTATCCAGGCGAGATGCAATTGGTGGTGCCTTACGGACTTTTGGCAAGAGACCTGATTCTTCAACCCGATGTCAACCGCCAGCCTGAGAAAATGTCAGATAGCTATTCGTTCTATCCTTTCAGTTGTCCGCTGATGGCAGAGGGAGAACTGGCAATCAGAGCTCGGTTGGATAATATCGGCGCCGATCGTATTCTGTCGACAGAGGCCGATCCCTCGAAACTCTATATTCGCTCTTCTCTCGGACAGTATATGGGTGGCGACTATCAAGACGGCTGGGTTATCGGACGAATCAAGGAACTGGGTTACAGCTATGCCCTCGATTACGACGATGAACCGCCAAGCATCAGTCTCGTTACCAATACACAGAGTGCCTCAGACGTGATTCGCCTGAGTGTGAGTGATCGGCAGAGTGGGGTAGCCACCTATCAAGGCACTATCGACGGACAGTTTGTGGTGTTCAATCCTCAGGAGAAAACCTCACAAGTGGTTTGTAGGTTGCGTGAGTCTCCCATCCGAAAGACGGGCAGGCAGCATCAACTTCTCTTTACCGCTACTGATCATCGTGATAATACACAAACATTTGAAACAAGTATAATATATTAAGATATGAAAAGACATTTGATTCTTTCCGTCATGCTCATTGCAGCTAGCTATGCGATGGCGTGTACCAATTTCATCGTAGGCAAGAAGGCCAGCGCTGATGGCTCTGTCTTCGTGACTTACAATGCAGATTCCTTCGGTGCCTTCATGCCCCTCTATCACTATCCTGCTGCCAAGCACCAGCCTGGTGAGATGCGTAAGATATACGAATGGGACACCGATAAGTATCTGGGTGAGATCCCTGAGGCTGCTGAGACCTGGAATGTAATCGGCAATTCCAACGAGTGGCAGCTTACCATCGGTGAAACCACCTTCGGAGGCCGTGAGGAGATGGTCGATTCCACGGGTATCATCGACTACGGTTCTTTGATCTATATTACCCTCCAGCGTGCCAAGACCGCTCGTGAGGCTTTGCAGATCATGACCCAGCTCGTAGAACAGTATGGCTATTACTCTGAGGGCGAAACCTTCTCAGTAGCTGACCCCAACGAGGCCTGGATGCTCGAGATGATGGGTTGCGGTCCTGATCGTGAGAAATCTAAGGAGCGCACTGTCTGGGTGGCTGTCCGTATCCCCGATGATGCGATTGCAGCGCATGCCAACCAGAGTCGTATCACCCAGTTCCTCGATGGCCGTTATACGCCCGTAAAGATGAAGGATCTGCTGAAAAAGTATCCGCTCGATGGCAAAAAGCCCGTGCCCAATCTCGTGGTCTATTCCGACAATGTCGTGAAGTATGCTCGCACGATGGGTTGGTTCGAAGGCAAGGATGCTGATTTCTCCTATAATGCCGCGTACGCATTCCCCGATTTCTCTGGTCGTCGTTATTGTGAGGCCCGCGTGTGGAGTTTCTTCAACCGCTTTGCTGATGACTTCTCACGCTATGTACCCTATGCAGAGGGTAAGGTGAAGGATGCTGAGCCGATGCCACTTTGGATTATTCCTAATAAGAAAGTGAGCCTTCAGGATCTGCGTGCAGCTATGCGCGACCACTATGAGGGCACACCGTTTGCACTCGACTCTGACATCGGCGGCGGTATCTATCAGATGCCTTACCGCCTATCTCCGCTGTCGTATAAGCTCGACGACAAGGAAATGTTCAATGAGCGTCCTATCTCTACCTTCCAGACAGCGTGGTCGTTCATCTCTCAGATGCGCTCCTGGCTGCCCCGCGAGATTGGTGGCTGCTTCTGGTTTGGTAACGACGATGGCAACATGGTGGCTTACACCCCGATGTATATGTGCATGAATCGCATCCCGAAGTGTTTCTCGGGCGAAGGTGCCGATGATGTCACCTTCTCGATAGATAATGCCTACTGGGTCTGCAACTGGGTGAGCAATATGGTTTATCCTAAGTACTCCCTGATGTTCCCGTCATTACAGGCCGTACGCGATTCGCTCGATGCTTCTTATGACAAACTTCAGGCACAGATCGAGGTGAAGGCGCAGTCGCTCGAAGGCGATGCCCGCGTGAAGTACCTGACGGACTACAGCTGTCAGAAGGGTGACGAGATGATTGAACGCTGGCGCCAGCTGGCATACTTCCTCATTGTGAAGTACAACGATATGGTCATCAAACCCACCAATGCCGATGGCACTTTCAAGCGTAACAAGTGGGGTGGTGGCGCAAGGGTAGAACGCCCGGGTTATCCGAAAGAATATGCCCGTGAGATCCTCAAGCAGACAGGTAACAAGCTGATTGTTCCGAAAGAGGAGAAAAAATAAAGGGATGCCTTAAAGCATCCCCTTTGTACTTGGCAGTTCGTAGTGATAGATATCACGTCGAACTGCCATTTTCAGACTCCGTGCGAGGGCTTTGAAGATACCCTCTATCTTATGGTGCTCGTTCTGACCCTCTGCCTTGATGTTCAGGTTCATCTTCGCTGCATCCGACAGACTCTTGAAGAAGTGCAGAAACATTTCCGTGGGCATCTCGCCGATTTTCTCACGGGTGAACGTTGCGTCCCACACCAACCAGGGGCGGCCGCCGAAGTCAAGGGCTACGCTGCACAGACAGTCGTCCATCGGCAGACAATAGCCATAGCGCTCAATGCCTCGCTTATTGCCTAAGGCCGTGAGGATACACTCACCTAATGCAATGGCCGTATCTTCGATGGTATGGTGTTCGTCAACCTCCAAGTCGCCTTTCGTATGAATCAGCAGATCGATGCTGCCGTGCTTACCGATTTGCTCGAGCATGTGGTCGAAGAATCCCAACCCCGTAGAAATATCACATTTACCTGTACCATCGAGATTCACCTTGATGTGGATATCGGTCTCTTTGGTGGTTCGGCGCACCTCAGCCGTACGCTCTCCGGCAAACAGCAGTTCGCTGATCTTATCCCACGACATACCCTCATCTGAGAGAATCAGCGCCTTGCAGCCGATGTTCTTCGCAAACTTACGGTCTGTCTCACGGTCACCGATCACATAACTGTTGGCGATATCGTACTCAGGGTCATTCATATATTTCTCCACGAGGCCGGTATTGGGTTTGCGTGTGGGTGCATTGTCCTCTGGGAAATGTGGGTCGATCAGTATCTCATCGAAGGTGATGCCTTCGCCCTCGAGCGTCTGCAGGATAAAGTTTTGAACGGGCCAGAAGGTGTCCTCAGGGAAGGCCTCCGTACCCAGACCGTCCTGATTGCTGACCATCACGAACTCGAAATCGGTATGCTCGCGGATGAAGTGCAGATTACGGAACACACCCTTGGTAAACTTCAGTTTCTCAAAGGCATCAATCTGTTCGTCGGCTGGCTCTTCTATCAGCGTACCGTCGCGGTCAATAAATAGTATTCTCTTCATTGCTGTTGTTTGTTAAAGTCTTGTTTCTCTTGTTCCTGTGCGTCTATCGAACCATACATATAATAGATGGGGAAGAGCACTGACAGCATCACGTAAGCCTGCAGGAATCCGATAATCAGGAAGGTGCCTGCGGCCAAGGCCGGCATATATGAGGGTAGGGCATAGGGATCGCCCATGGCCACACCAAACATCGACTGGGTATTGGCTATCGAGAGGATAGTGGCTGGAAGAGAGAGAAGCATCAAGAGCAGCAGCTCGACAATACAAGCGACAAGCACCACGATGAAGATAAACCCCCAGCGTCGCATGCCGACACCATAGCCGATCTTAAACTGCTTCCAGAAACCCATGCCGTCGTTGAGGATATAACGCATTGTGATATAGGTCAAAGGCAACAGCAGACAGATAATGACCAGACCAGCCAGTGAAATTGCGCCGATGGCGGTATAAAGCTGCAGGAACTTGATGGCAACATAGCTGATGCCAGCCATGATGGCAGCCACCAGAATGTAGATTATCAACACCCAAACCCAGCACTTGATGGTGCGTACGAAGATATGGGTATCAATGCTGAACTTTTTGGCGGGTCTGAGTATGCTGCCTAACGTCTGATGCTGCTTGAGCACACTGTAGCCATAGGATGCAAACAGACATTCCATAATGAGAATGATAGCTGCCGTGATAGGCATCAGTCTGGGTATCATAATCATCAGGGCGCCACTCACGCTGCAAAACAGGGCAAAGATGAGGGCTGCCAACCATGAGTATCTGAAGATATGCTTGAAATGACCCGTATAAAGTCTGTAGCCTGCGCTGATACAACCTCGGCTGCTGCGCACTTTCAAGAGGATATCGTCTTTTTCTTTCTCCATAATTTCGCGTTTTGAATCACTTTCGACGTGCAAAGGTACGAAAAAGAAGTGAAAAGTGAAGAGTGAAAAGTGAAAAATTTGCTGCCGCACTCTTAATTTTAAATTTAAATAAGTATCTTTGCACCAAAATTAGAATATATGAAGATATTGCAGTGGGGATTTATCGGTTGCGGTGAGGTGGTGGAAACCAAAAGCGGCCCTGCCTTCAGCGAGGTTGAGGGGTCGAGTGTGGTGGCTGTCATGAGCCGTACGGAGCGCCGTGCCAGAACCTATGCCGTTGAGCATGGGATTAAGAAATGGTACACCGATGCGCAGGAACTCATCGATGATCCCGACGTCAATGCCGTCTATATCGCCACGCCGCCATCGAGTCATGCCACCTATGCCATCATGGCCATGAAGGCAGGCAAACCCGTGTATGTGGAGAAACCCCTGGCTTCGAGCTATGAAGACTGTGCCCGCATCAACCGCATTTCAGAACAGACAGGTGTACCTTGTTTTGTAGCTTATTACCGTCGGTATCTGCCTTATTTCCAAAAGGTTTTCGATATTGTTAAAAGTGGTGCTATAGGTCGGATTATCAATGTCCAGGTGCGATATACGGAGCCTTTGAGAGTGGCTGATGCTGAAGCCATCAAGCATGGTGAAGACCTGCCTTGGCGTCTGCATCCGGATATCGCTGGCGGTGGTTATTTCTACGATATGGCCCCTCATCAGCTCGATCTGCTGCAACACATGTTCGGAGTGATTCTCGAGGCTCGTGGCATCTGTAGCAACCGTGGTGGGTTCTACGAGGCAGAGGATTCGGTGAGTGCTTGCTTCCGTTTTGAGAACGGCTTGCCTGGCAGCGGCTCGTGGTGCTATGTGGCTCATGAGAGTGCGCGCGAGGACTGCATCGAGATCATTGGTACCGAGGGCCTCGTCTGTTTCTCTATCTTCGACTACAAGCCCATCCGCCTGCAGACAAGCGATGGCGATCAGATGATCACCGTGCCCAATCCGCCTTATGTGCAGTATCCCATCATTAAAAATGTCATCGAGCATCTGCAGGGCATCGGTGTCTGCACCTGTACGAGTGTCTCTGCGACGCCCGTCAACTGGGCCATGGACAGGATCCTTGGCAAATTCTAAATTTAGGAAAACAAATGAAACATTATTCACATATCCTCATCACCCTTGCCATTAGCGCGCTCGTGTGGCCTTTGCAGTCGTGCGCCAATAGTGGCACCAAGGCTGAGGCACATGCAGAAGAACCAGCTGCCGAGTCGGTTGCTGAGCCTGTCGAAGAAGCATCTGCTGATTTTGCCGAAACATCTGATGGTAAGAAGCCTGGCTATCTCATCTTCATCGAGGGCCTGCTCAAAGACGCCAGAAAAAAGAAAGCCGATACCTGCTTCCCGTTGTTCTTTGCCCGCGAGTTCCTCGATGTGCCCTATGTGGCCCATACCCTCGAAGTCAACGACCAAGAGGAGTTAGTCTTCAATGTGCGCGAGCTCGATTGTACCACTTTGGTAGAAAACGTCACAGCTCTTACGCTCTGCGCTTACCAGAAGCAGTTCACTTTTGCGGCCTTCCAGAACAACCTCCGCAATATGCGCTATTATAATGGCGTCATTGATGGCTATCCCTCGCGCATCCATTATTTCACCGATTGGATTGTCACAAATCAGAAGGCTGGCATCGTCAGCGAGATTCAGCAGCCTAATCCGCCCTTTACGGCGATACAGACCGTCAATGTCAGCTATATGAGTGAGCACCCCAAGAGCTACAAGGCTCTGAAGGCGCACCCTGAATTTGTGCCTGAAATAAGAAAGGCCGAGGCACGTATCAGCGGACAGAAGTTTCGTTTCATCCCCAAGTCGGAGGTGAAGGATACAAAGGCGATGCGCGAAGCAGTCCACGATGGCGACATCATTGCCATCACCTGCAAAAAACCAGGACTCGACATTGCCCATCTGGGCTTTGCTGTCTGGAAGCAGGACGGGCTCCACCTGCTCAACGCCTCGCAGTTGCACAAGAAGGTCATTGAGGAGCCGATGACGCTCTATCAGTATCTCCAGAAGCATCCCACGCACACTGGAATCAGAATCATCCGAATCAACCATTAAATTTCAAATAGTAAATTGTCAAATTGTAAATAGTATTATGGAATTACCCGATTTTATGAATTATGGCGGTAAATTCTCGAAACGAGACTTTGCTGAGAAGATTGCCCGCATTGCCAAGCGCGCAGGTGCCAAACTCGTCTATGCGGCCCTGATTCTCTACTACACGCTGCAGAGCGACAAGGTGAGCAAGAAAGACAAGGCTATCATCATCGGAGCCTTGGGATATATGATCAGTCCGCTCGATGCCATTCCCGATGCCATTCCCATTGCCGGTCTAACCGACGATCTGGCCGTGCTGCTCTATGTGCTGAAAAAGGTGTGGTCTGACATCGATCCTGAGATTCAGGCAAAAGCCAAGAAACGTCTCTCGAAATGGTTTGATGAAGACGAGATCGCTGAAATCGGCAACCTCTTCGATAGCGAGTGATTATTTATGATAAAAAGAAATCCCCAACCTTTTCGGCTGGGGATCTTTTTTGCTCTGAGGTGCCTGGCGGATTCGAACCGCCGTGGACGGTTTTGCAGACCGTAGACTAAGCCACTCATCCAAGGCACCGAGTAAACGGGCGTTTTTTCAAATGCGGGTGCAAAGGTAGTTATTTTTCTCGACACCGCAAAATTTTACGACGACTTTTTTTCTTCTTCATACAATTTTCCGCCAAAGCACAGCCTTCGCACGCCTCATTATCGTTTGTAAGCGCCCTATAAATGCGCCAGGCAGCATAGCCCACAGCCAGAATCAGTATGATTATCACAATCGCCTGCTGCATCATTCCTCTTTTCTCTATTAAAGCTTCGTGAGTTTCCTGAGCATCACCTTGTTCACCCGCTGGATTCGCTTGCCACGTTTTTCGATGTCTTCACGTACATTATTTATATTATTAAAGAAGTCGCTGAAGGCATTCAGCAGGAAGTTCGGCTGACTGGCATCCTCGATGGCCTCTGGATTGGTTACAATCTTGATGCCGTTATGCTCGATATGCACGTCGATGTCGGCATCGGTCATTATGGGGTCGCCGTCGAAGTGGATGGCACCGGGTGCGTTGCGGTGGATATGAATCTGCTTGGCGCGGAAGGTCTTGATCTTCGAGTTGTTGCCGAAGGTTTTCATAAACAGGTCGGCGGCTATCTGCGGGGCATCGAGCACATCGAAAGGCTCCATGATCACCACATCCATCTCACCGTCCTTCATGGTGGCGCCAGGGGCGATATAGGCATTGTTGCCGTATTGCGACGCGTTGGCACAGGCTATCAGGAAAGCCTTGTAGCGCTTTGCCCCCGACTCGTCGGAAACCTCGTAGGTCTCAGGCTTGTATTTCAGTCCTTCCTTCAGCACATTCTCCACATAGGTAATCGGACCGCGCTTTCCGGCCTCTGCGAATTTCAGCGAGATAAAGGCATCGAAGCCCATACCGCAGGTGCAGAAAAAGGGCAGACCGTTGATGATGCCATAGTCGAAGTCCTCGATTTTGCAGGCATTGATGGTCTCTACGGCCTTCTTCGCATCGAGGGGCAGACAGAGATGACGGGCCAACCCGTTGCCTGAACCGCAGGGAATGATGGCGAGGGCAGTGTTGGTGTGTGTCAGCGAGCGCGCCACCTCGTTCACCGTGCCGTCGCCGCCTACAGCCACGACGATAGCCTTGCCCTCATCGGCACACGTCTTGGCAATCTCCGAGGCATGACCCTTGTATTCAGTAAAGCATAGTTCGGATGTGAACTGCTCATGGTCGAGCACCGTTTCGATGAGTTCTGGCAACTCATCCTTCGAGTGGGTGCCCGAGATCGGGTTGATGATGAATGTTATCTCTTTCTTTTTCTCCATATTACGATGCAAAAGTACGAAAATCTGGTGAAAAATACATGAAATATTCAAGAAAAAACGCTTAAAACGATAATTATTAAGATTTTCTTGCACGAATTGATAAAAAATGTGTAACTTTGCAGACTGAAACAAAAAATATAGTAAAAACTTACCTATCGGAATGGGACAGTTACAAGAAAGATACAAGCATTATCGTGAACCTCAGAAGTTCATGGAGGCTGATGTATATCCCTATTTTCGCGCGATTGAGGGAAAGCAGGGAACTGAGGTTGAAATGGGCGGCCACAAGGTGCTGATGTTCGGATCGAATGCTTATACGGGTCTGACAGGCGACCAGCGTATCATCGATGCAGCCAAGGCGGCGCTCGACAAATACGGCTCTGGATGTGCCGGCAGCCGATTCCTCAATGGAACGCTCGATCTCCACGTTCAGCTCGAAAAGGAAATCTCGAAATTCATCGGCAAAGATGACTGCCTCTGCTTCTCTACGGGTTTCTCCGTGAATCAGGGCGTCATCCCCGCACTGCTCAGCAAAGACGACTATGTGATCTGCGACGACCGCGACCACGCATCAATCGTCGACGGACGCCGTCTGGCATTTGCCAAGCAGCTGCATTATAAGCACAACGACATGCAGGATCTGGAGCGCGTGCTGCAGAAGCTGCCTGAGGAGGCCATCAAACTCATCGTCATCGACGGCGTGTTCTCGATGGAGGGCGACCTTGCTAAACTGCCTGAGATCGTTGAGCTGAAGCATAAATACAATTGCTCGATCATGGTCGACGAGGCTCACGGCATCGGTGTCTTCGGCAAACAGGGTAGGGGCGTGTGCGATCACTTCGGACTCACCGACGAGGTAGATCTCATCATGGGCACCTTCTCCAAGTCGCTGGCCTCTATCGGTGGATTCATCGCTGCCGACTTCGATACCATCAACTGGCTGCGTCACACCTGCCGCACTTATATCTTCTCGGCTTCCAATACGCCTGCAGCAACGGCTGCCGCTATGACTGCCCTCCACATCATTCAGGAGGAGCCACAGCGTATTCAGGCCCTCTGGGATGTCACCAACTACGCCTTGAAGCGTTTCCGTGAGGAGGGCTTTGAGATTGGCGATACCGAGAGTCCGATTATCCCGCTCTATGTGCGCGATGTCGACAAGACCTTCCTGGTGACTGCTTTGGCCTTCAAGGCTGGAGTGTTCATCAATCCCGTGATTCCTCCCGCATGTGCACCTCAGGACACTCTCGTGCGCTATGCCCTGATGGCTACACACACCAAAGAGCAGGTAGACCGCTCGGTGGTAGCCCTGAAGAAAATCTTCGTTGAGCAGGGAATCATAAAATAATCGCGGAAAAATTTGCAAGGGTCACAGAAAATGTGTACCTTTGCACCCGCTTAGAGAAAATCGAGGTGTAGCGCAGTTGGTAGCGTTCCTGGTTTGGGACCAGGCTGTCGCAGGTTCGAGTCCTGTCACCTCGACTTCAATTAATAGGAAAGACCGCTGATTCATCATGAGTCGGCGGTCTTTTGTGTGTTCAGAATGTGATGGGTCCGTGGCCCATGCAGCTCGTGGTTCCAAGGGCAGTCAGGGCTGCCGTGAGGATGCTGACGATGACCTGAATGATGGTCTTCCAAGTTTCTTTCTTCATGGTGTTTTTCGTTTAAGGGTTATACATTCTCGTTTCTAAAAGAGTGCGCCCGCAGGCGCTACTCTCTCTAATCCTTGTCGAGGCCGTCGTCGCCATCATCGTCACCGTTGTCACCACCACCGGTGTCGTCGCTACCACCACCGTTTTCACCACCTCCGGTATTGGTGCCGCCGCCTTGATCGCCGGTCTGGTTGCCACCGTTGCCGCTCTGAGAGCCGCCGTTGCCGGTATCATCGCCAGTAGAGTTGCCTCCGTTCTGGTTTTCTCCCTCCTTGTTCAGGAGCGAATCGATGTTGATAAACTCGGCCTTCTTCAGGAACTCTCGGCTGGAGATGTTCTCCTCCGTAGTCTGCTCGGGCAGGAATCGGATGTGGAGAGCCTTCAGGTGCTTGTTCACGTTGAAATCCTCCTTCTTCTGGGCTCCGTTCTTCTGGTTCTCGAGGGTGCAGTAGAAGGTGCCAAGCCCCTCAATCTTTACCTTCTTCGACTCCAGCAGCATCTCAACGAGACAGCTGCGGAACTTCTCCAGTACGCCGTAGACGACGTCGGGGGTGTAGATAGAGCCGTGCTCCGAGATGTGCTGCGCCAACTTGCGCGTGTTCAGCGTTTCGAGGTTCTTGATCTGTGCGTACCACTTACCGAAAGCCGCACTGAACGAGTTCTGGTTCTGTTTTACTTCATACAAAATCTTTGCCATAATAAAATGTGTTTTTCTTAGTATTAGACTCTTTGCGACCATCTACATCGGGTGGCCGACATCCCGCTTTGTGTCTCTCAATTCGATTGCGCGCCTGTCTTCTGATTGACAATGCAAAGATACAAAATTAATCGAGCGCCTCCAAATTTCCTGCCTCCAATTGGGGCGATTTTCAGCACAAAATCGCTGAATTGGAAAGAAACGTAATTTCGTGACATCGAAGCCGTAATTTTCGGGTCTCGAAGATTACTTTTCGCCGATTTCGGGCAAGATGAGCATTTTTCGGCCGCCACTTTGCCATTTTGCCACATTGCCACATTAAGCACCTTTGAAATTGCGCAAACCATCTATTATAAATTATTATATATTATAATATATAATAATTCTTATTACTATCCGTCACCCACCTAGCACATTTGCCACCACCTTAATGTGGCAAAGTGGCGTTGTGGCAAAGTGGCGGAATATGTCAAGAATGATTAAAAAATACTATAAATTTACGTCAAAATGATTGCAGAATGAAATAAAATGATTATATTTGCAGCCATAAAACCGATCAAAATATGGCACAGGTATCTATGACAGTGAGGATGGACTCACAATTGAAGAAGCAGTTCAACGAACTGTGTAACGAGATTGGAATGAGCGTCAATACCGCTATCAACGTGTTTGTAAATGCTGCGGTAAAGACTCGCGGCATCCCGTTTGAAATCAAGGCATCTCAGAATAGTGCTGACGAAGATTTCAAAAATGCATTTTATGCACTTAGGGAGTCTGCCCGTAAAAACGGACTTCAGGACATGACGCTCGAGGAGATCAATGAAGAAATTCGTCAGGCTCGCTTAGAAAGAGCTGAAAGAGAAAAGGCTTCATTATGATCTATGCTGTTATCGACACAAATGTTTTGGTGTCAGCATTGCTTACGCAAAATCACCAATCTCCAACTATCCAGGTGATGGAAGCGATGTTTGCTAATAAAATCATTCCATTGTACAACGAAGAGATTATTAGCGAATATGAAGAAGTGTTACATAGAGCAAAATTCAGCTTCCCTGAAGCTGATATTGAGCATTATTTGGAAGCTATGAAACAGACTGGTTTTCATGGTCAGCGTATTGCCAGTTCTGAACACTTTCCCGATCCGAAAGACGTTGTCTTCTACGAAGTCGCCCTCTCGAAGGAAGATGCCTATCTGGTAACCGGCAATAAGAAGCATTTCCCCAGGAAGCCGATTGTGGTGACTCCAGCGGAGATGATGGAGATATTAAGAACAAAGAATCAATAGTTTATAAAGACAGTGGAAGGCATGAATGAAAGAAATGTTTAGTATGAAAAAGATAGTATTGATTATATTATTGTGGTTAACAACCTTATCCAATCAAGTTAGAGCTCAAGCTTCATATGGTGACATAACATGGGGTAGTTATAATATGAAGATAAATGTCATTACAGATAATGACTCTATCTTCCTGAATATCGTATACACAGATGGGGAACGTAAACTCGTCGATGCACCGAAATTGCTGATAAAGCTGATGGACGATGAGGTTATTTCCCTCGAAGGTCAGTTACTTGGTAACATGAGCAAGTCTGACGGCGGTGTGGTCGTCTCTGGGATTTATGTTGCTTCCAGCCACTTCATCAGCGAAGCAAAGTTTCCCATCACCAAATACCAGATAAGTCATTTCTCAAAGGGAATAAAGAAAATTCGTTTGAATACATCCCCGAAGTATCATGAAAAGGAATGGAAGAAAGATAGAATAGGAAAGAAACTTTGTGAGAGCTATAAGAAGAGCAGTCCTAATTCTTTCGAAGATGGTTTTTGATGATCATGAAATACAGTGTCAAATATAAAAGAGTATTCGACAAAGACGGAAATATAGTCGATATTAGTAGCGTAAACGAAGCTAATCGGCTATCGGAATACTATAGTATTGGCAGCTACACTCCTATGATTGCTGCATTAGGGCAAACTAATCAGCATCATTTTCGTGCTAAGCGAGGATATCAATTGAATCCAGAAACCGAATTACACGAATACGTAAAGAGGGTTTTAAAGCACCGATTCGAAACCGAAGACCATTTCTATATTAAATATCAGCGTAAAGAGTATTGTCCCAATGAAAAGGAATGCATCTTTTATGACAAATTGGATATGGGGTGTGGCAAACTTTGTAGCCATTTGTATGAATATGATTTAAAAGAGTATTACGACACAGCTACCATAGAGGGAGGTTATGACGGTTTTGTGGCTGATGTGCTTCTTACAAGTTCGTCACATTATCGTAGACCTGTGTTTTTAGAAGTTGCTGTCACACATCTTTGCACGGAAGAGAAGAAGGCTTCTGGGCATAAGATAATAGAGCTTTTTGTAAGTTGTGAAGATGATGCTTATTACGAATTGAAGCAAACTGTATCAAGTGATTATTATCAGAAAGGTGAGAAAATTAAGTTTCACAACTTTGAGGATAGGATTTTGTTGCAAGAGTGTGCTCATTTTGTTAGAGAAAAGAAGTATGCACCGCAACCATATAAATTAATAGCAATTGCACTTCCCACAAAGTTTTATTGTATTCCGCAGCAAGTTACTGGCAACCCTCTACATTTATATTATGATAACGTGCAAATAGGGATGCTGTTTGCAAGTAATTCATACGCGAAACCCTTTGTATTTGATAAAGCAATGTCGCAAGATGGAAAGTGTTTTGTAATGATGGGGAAGGACATTTATGGAGCCGTGAAGCCATGGGTGATATATGCCATCACATGGAATGGAATAGATTACCATTACAGGGTATTTAGTCATTTCGATTACGTTAGCGCCCTAAAAGACTTTACGATTCTTCAAGGCAAAACTTGGCTTGGTGGAGAAACATTAAGCGATCAGTGCCAATGAATGGACAAGAGATGAGGATATCGCATTAGTCCCCTTTAGAATATTTAACCATAAATATTTTCCCGTTCATATAGGATTGAGCGGGATTTTTAGTACCTTTGCGACTCAAAACAGAAAGAGATGACAGAATACGAAGTTACTGGAATAACACATCGGATAGGCCGTGGTCTGCCCAGAGAGGAGGCAAAGGCTGCGGCACATGAGTTCATAACCGCATTGAAGCCTGGCACACCTTTGATACTGATGGCTGAGCCTAGCAATACTCACGACGAAAATGCCATCGCCGTGTATTTGGACTATACCAAGCATATCGGATATATCAAAAGTTCAAGATGTCTGGAACTGAAGGCTCTGCTCGATGAGAATGGGCAGTGTGATGCTGTGGTATCGGGCAACGACGGTTGGATAACCATGTTTATCACCATTCCTGACGCTCCTGAATCATTAGCCACAAGCATCAAGAGGGAACGTGCTCTGCCTCCGAATCCGCTTGAAAAAGAGTTGAGAATGGACTTCACTGATGAGGAAAAGGCGCTGCAGGTGATTGCTCCAAGAATCATAAAGATGAAGGTAACTGAAGAAAACATCGTTGCGTTTCTAACGATGGTTGAGCATTATCTCCCCCTTGCCACATATTCAATCTGCTATGAAGACTGCATTTGGCGTGATCAAATATTGAGTATATTGAGGTCTGCTTGCCGACTTGACGTAAATCCCGAGACAAAACGGCGTTTGGAAGACTTGAGAGACCAACTGCATGAAATCGAAGGCGACATGACCGACAGGCTCTGTCGCAGAAAACTGTGGCTGATGGAGCAGCAACTGCAGCAGCTGCAAGGATTGGCTGAGGCAGAGGACGGACTTTTTGTTCATTTCGAATGCCACATCGCCAATAGTGGTCGTGGGGTAAAAGAAGAATTGAGCAAACTGGATAGTTGGTTCAGGTTGATGCCCCATCTGAATCTTCGCGATTATAAGATACACGAAAAGTTGGTTGAGGGCTTAGGCTATCAACGTGTATCGCGAAAAGAACTTTATGAGGTTTATGCATCCTTGTTGATCTTAAATAGGTACGCACGTGAGGCAGATGCTGTCGATACGAACTTTTCGGACATAAAGGAATATGTTGGCAGAGTGAAGAGTCTGCTTTCTGCCGATTGGAAAGAAGAAACATACGACGAGCTATGGGATGCTATTCTGGCATTGCCCGCAGTCAAGGCGATAGCAAAGAAAACAGGTAAGCAACAAAACACCACCTTCAACCGCAATCTGATAGCCCACATCCTGCATTTGATGATGAATAAGGGTGTGTTTGGCACTAAGACTACTAATCAGGCGATGGCTGAGGCCTTAGAGGGTAATAAAGACCATTCCGTCAGAGATGCTGTAAGCAAGAGTATGGAAGATAGAGTGATGAAATCCTCCATCGAAAAACTGATAGAAGAAAAAAGACAATAATTCACATAAGACATAATTGGCTGAATTTCAGCAATGTAAGAAGAAAGAAAGTTGTACGGGCTTTCTTTCTTTTTTTCTATATCCGAATCTTCCGACCTTTGCATCGTCAAACTTAATCAGTGTCGCTTAAGGAGGCGACGTTAAACAAATAGACGATGCAGAAGAAGCAGATTTTCAAAGACAGGTATTGTGCAGACATGGCCAAGATGGCCCGGCGCCAGTTGGCTCTGATCAACCAGTGCCGGATGCACAAACGAGGAGGCAGGGGAACAGCGGACCAGCCTTTCTACGTACAGTTTCTTAACCGCTAAAATTTAAGTTTAATCTGAGACGAAAGCAGGATGCGGGAAGTCTCGCGAGTGAAAAGGATCCAATTTCAGCACTTGCCGAATCTCGCTAAAGTTTCAGAAAAATGAATCCACAGAAATTTCAAGAACAGATTTTACAGAACGCAGTCCAGATGGACGCAAGTGTTAACTTCCAGTTGAACGGCAACATGCTGATCGTGCCATGCCCGTGGGAGGATGACAAGCAGGTGACTGACGGCAGCCGGGTGAACTACAAGGCAGGTGTCTCAGTAGATGCCGACGGGCGTACCCGGGTGAAGCGCTACAATGTGGGCAAGAACGGCCCGATGCACGACACCCTCTTCGAGACGGCTCACGGAGCTGTGAAGATGACGCGCCCGCAATACGGCAAGAATGGTAGCGGTGAGATACGCCGTAGAAAGAACGACGAATTCGTGTACGTCACGTTCAAGTTCCCGAAGAAATACGGGCTGGCGCTGACCAAGGCCATGTATCAGGAGGAGGCAGAGGAGATTATGTCATACTTTAAAACAAGAAAGGAGGAAACGATATGGAAATGATTTTGGAGCAGATGAAATTCACATGTATAGGTAAGGGGCATGGTGCCCCTTGCCTCCCTGCCACCCGCCGAGAATGGGAAGCGCTGAGAAAAGAGCCCTGGCTGGCGCAGATGTGCGCACGTATTGAGAAAGGTGACTCGGAGTTGAAGCATCGTTTGCCAGTGTGGACGCCGGGCTGTGCTGAGTTCAAGGACAACCATCGGGCTGCGGCTGATGCCATCAAACCATTGAATCGGTTGATGATGGACTTCGACGAGAAGGGGCATACAGATGAAATCAAGGCCAGGCTGATGGTTCACAGTCCGCTGACAGTGCTACTGATTGAAGAATCGGTGCGTCGTGGTACGCATGTATTGGTGGAACTGCCTGCTGGTATGTCTGCCGAGGAGGCTCAGGCTCTGATGAAAGAAGCCACAGGTTTTGAGCCCGACAAGCAGGTGAAGGGGGTTGACCGCTGCATCTATATGGTGCCGGAGGATCAGACGAAGTATGTGAGCGACAAGTTGTTTGAGGTGAGTGAGGGCGACACACAGGGGTCAGGCACCTCAGTGACATCGCAAGCGACATCACAGATGAGCCAGACCCCGTGTGTCGCTGAGGACACGGGAGGCCGTTACCCGGGAGAGTTCAAGGGCGTGGCGTATAGCTCGATTATCGCTGAATATTGGCGCAGGACGGGTGGTGAGCCTAGTGAGGGTGAGCGAAACAAGAGGCTACATCAGTTGGCGGCAAATCTGAGAGCCATCTGCGATAATTCAGAGGAGTGGCTGCTGGAGGTGATGCCCCGGTTCGGGCTGTCGGAAGCAGAGATGAAGAGCATCATCCACTCGGCTTGTAAGGAGCCAACAAAGGGCTCTCGTCTGATAGACCAGATTGTGAGCGCCATCGCAATGGGTATCTCTTCGGATGAAATCGAGGATGCCGAGGTGGTGGCTGCTGAGACTGGTGTGAAGGTGAATGTCAAGGCGTTGCCGATCGGACTAAAAGAGTCGCTCGTTGGTGTTCCCGTTTCCATGCACATGCCTTTGCTCTGTGGCATTATGCCGATGGCGGCTGCATACGCCGACCAGGTAGAGGTGGAGTATTGTGACGGCAATAAACATCACCTCGGACTGATGAGCATCATTCGCGGTGAGCAGGCCAGCAACAAGTCGGTGGTGAAGAATGCCATCGATATTTGGAAGCGGCAACTGGAAGAGGAGGATGCTCTTGCCCGCAAACGAGAGGATGAATGGAAGGAGCGCAAGAAAGGGCGTAAAGCCAACGAGAAGGCTCCCGAGGACCCGCACGTGCTGATAAGGATGGTGCCGGTAACGGTTTCGTGTTCCACGCTGTTGAAGCGATTCAAGAATGCCAACGGACATACCTTATATAGCTTTGGCGAAGAATTGGATACCCTCCGGAAAACCAACGGTGCCGGCAGCTGGAGTTCGAAGTACGACATCTACCGCCTCTCGTTTGATAACGGTGAGTGGGGACAGGACTACAACTCGGATCAGGCAGAATCAGGCGTCGTGAAAGTGGCCTATAACTGGACGATGCTCGGAACCTATGGGGCCATGCGGAAGTGCTTTAAGTCGGACAATATCGAGAATGGTCTTTCAAGCCGAATCCTCGTGGCCGAGATGCCAGACTCCTCATTTCAGAAGATGCCGAAGTTCGGCAAGCGTTCGGCTGAGGATGAAGCCCGTATTCAGCAGGCGATCACCAGACTGCGCTCGTTTAGCGGGCTTGTGGATGTGCCTCGACTGCGCAAGGCCATCGAGACGTGGGTGGAAGAGAAACGTGTGGAGGCAGCCAAGGACATCGATCATGTAAAGGATACCTATCGCAAGCGTGCTGCCGTCATCGGGTTCCGTTGCGGAGTGATCTTCCATCTGCTCTCTGGGAAAGACAAGGAATCGAAGCAATGTCTGGACTTCGCCCTGATGATGGCTGATTATTGCCTGAGCCAACAGATCAAGACCTTTGGTGAGGCTTTGCAGAACCAGTACGTCGATGCCAGCGACGAATGCCAGCGCTATGGCGCCAATCACTCGGTGTTCGACCAGTTGGCACCCTCGTTTACGATGGATGATCTCCGTGCCCTGAAGCGAGGCTACTGCGGTGAGTCGGCTTTGCGCAACATCATCACCCGTTGGAAGCGCGATGGCTGGATTGAGAAAACCGATAGCAAACACTGGGCAAAGTGCCACAATGCCACAATGCCACTTTGCCACATTAAGGTGGTTTGAAGATTGAAAATTAAAGATTGAAAACTATGGAACTGATATTAGAACGTATCGCAAAACGCAAAACCTACACGATAGGTAGGCTCTACATCCGTCGCCAAGTGATGGATGAATATCTGCCCGGATATGAGGACCAGTATTTCTGCGACACGCTGGAACCCACTTGGCGCGACTACAAACACGGTGCCTATAAGGTAAAAGGTCGCTCGGCGATTCCTGAAGGCCGTTATGCCGTAGTCATCTCTTGGAGTCCGAAGTTTGGGGCATGGCTTCCCATCCTGCTCGGTGTACCGAAGTTTGAGGGTATCCGCATACACGCAGGCAACTGCTCAGAAGACACCGAAGGCTGCATCCTCGTAGGTAAGAACCGCGAAGTCGGTAAAGTGCTCGACAGTCGTATCTGGGTTCACCGTCTCAAGCAGAAAATCGTCGAAGCCAAGTGTAGGGGTGAGCCTGTCTGGATCACCATCCGTTAACTCTCAATTTCTTTTCAATTGCCCGGATATGACTCGTCTCGTGTCCGGGCTTTTTCAACCGTATCAGAAACTGGAATGACTATCAGGCCATCGATGGGGCAGGGAACGTCATCCATATCTTCAAAGAACCGCATAAAACGTAAACGGTTAAATGAGAAAAGATGCGATATTTCCGATTCTTCTTGCATTTCTCGTATATTTTTTCTAATTTTGCAGCGGAATAAAACTATAAACCAAAATGTTATGAGCGAGAAGTTTCCATACGGCTATGATTTGAATGCCTATATCGACAAGGCATTCGAGCAGATGAAGGCTGACTTTCCCTGGGCAACGAGGGACATGATTGCTGAGCATACCAATTTCGGTATCGAGAAAGTGGGGGATGACTATCAATATGTCAGGTATTTCGATCTGGATACCCCCGGCTCTTTCTACGTAGGCAGGGCCGACCTCGAACGCGACCCTCGCATTAAAGAGTTCCTGGGCTTCTGAGGAGAATAATTGTAATTTGACAGGAGATATGAAAAAGATGACAATCGTAATAGTAGTTATACTTGTTATAGCGGTATTTATGGGGTGTAAGTACGTCAGAGGCCAGATTCTCGATGGTCCTGGTATGGAGCGTGATTCAACTGACTATCCACAGGAAGAACCCGTGGACGGTCTTAACAAGGAGGCTATCCTTGATGGCCCCGATGGCACGTCAACGCATGCTTTTACGGGAAGCAAGGACAGCGTGGAAGTTGATTTGCTTGACATCAGTGAAATGCCGAAGACGGCTGTGCGTCAGGAAAATGCTCATTTCCAGTATGCCGTATATGTCAATGTGGATAAGCCTGCAAGCGGTGAGGGCGAGATGGATGATGTGAGATCGGTTTGGCTTGCCAACGAGCGTTCTGG
>JAEEGI010003427.1_pt1 | contig 37819 bp, 36 predicted proteins | sample 8958751 | NCBI WGS metagenome assembly JAEEGI01 (sample SAMN16246545, study PRJNA631951) | gut metagenome | biome: gut microbiome; feature: rumen; material: KS-attached | host: Bos | place: Iran: Karaj | collected 2018-10 | reverse complement strand
GCCAAACTTGTAAGCCGCATGTTCGCAGTCGTCAAAAGGGACGAAGCTTATCAACGAAACTATAAGATATTTACTCCTACTGAAAAAAACTTTCAAAAAACCGTTGCCAATTCATAAGAATAGATAGGGATTTTTTCCGCAATTAATAAAGATTTTGCCTATCTTTGTCCGCTAATTTGGCATTCGATGCTGTCGAAAAAAAAATACGCGATCCTGTTTCTGCTGCTCATGGCAGTGGTTCCCATGGCCTATGCCCAGTTCTATAATGGCATGAACATGCCCTTTGGGAAGAACCGCGTACAATGGGGCGATTTCCATTGGTCATATTACAGAAACGACAATTTCGACGTGTATTTCTACCAAGGCGGCGACGACCTCGCCCGCTATGCGCAAGCCTATGCCAAAGACCAAATCCCACGCCTTGAAACGAGACTCAATAGCCGCTTTGGCAAGAAAATCCAGTTTATCGTGTTCAACAGCAAAGGCGACTTCAAGCAAAGCAACATCGACCTTGAGGAAGAAGAGAACGGCAACACGGGCGGCATCACCAAAATCATAGGATCGAAGGTCATCCTTTACTTTGACGGCGACTACACTCATTTTGAGGCACAAATCCGAGAAGGCATCGTGAGTCTTTTGTTCAACCAAGTGATGAACGGCATCAGCATCGGATCGCAAATCCGCAGTTCATACCGCTACAACATACCACAGTGGTTCCAAGATGGACTCGTCGCCTTCATCGCCGGCAACTGGGACAGCCACAAGGAAGCCCAACTGCAGCGCGGCGTTATGTCGGGAGACTACAAGAAAATCAATCATCTGCGTGATGATGATGCACTCATTGCAGGTTACTCGTTTTGGAACTTCATTGACGAGCAATACGGCAGCAAGTCGTTCAACGACATCATGGCTCTTGCCGAAAACACGCAAAATGTCAAGAAAGCGCTACTCTACGTTACTGGCAAAGAATACAAGAAACTGATTGAGGAATGGTATGACTTTTACAAAGCACGCTATGAGACGCTTCTGGTCAACCAACCCACCGAGGTGATGCGCTTGAAATACAAGAAATACCGTACCTTCACCCAACCCTCCATCAGCCCAAACGGCAAATACATCGCCTATGTCAGCAACGACGAGGGCAAAATACAACTCTGGCTTGAAGACCTTCAAACGGGCAAGCGGCAAAAACTCTTTAAGGCAGGCTATCGTTCCGATGAGCATATCGACACTTCGTTCCCGCTCTTGGCTTGGCATCCCAACGGAGAGATCCTATCGTTCATCCTTGAAGAAGAAGGCAAAATACAACTTTATAACCTAGACATTAATTCAGGCAAACAAGCAAGTACTTATCTATTTGATTTTCAAAAGGTAAGTTCATTCTCGTATGCACACAAAAACCGCAAAATCGTGCTCGCTGCAACTCGCATGGGCAAACCTGACATTTATGTCTACAACTTGTTTTCCAACACTTTCGAGCAAATCACAAACGACTGGCACACTGACCTAAATCCCGTCTTCACATTCGACGACCGCCAAATTGTGTTCAGTTCAAACCGCGACAACGACACATTGAAAACAGACGATAAAATCGGTTTCCAAAACAAGCAATTCGACCTCTATGCCTACAATTATATTAATAAAGGTGAAGTTCTCCAAAACCTGACGCGACAGCGTTACTCTAACAACATCCTGCCTGAACCGCTGAAAGACGGCAGCCTGCTCTACCTGAATGACACCAGTGGCTATTATAACCTCTATCAAATCCGATTCGACAGTGCCATCAGCCATATCGACACCATCGTTCACTACCGATACTTCGGCAAGAAAGAGCAACTTACTGCCTATTCATCCAACATCATCGACTATGCCTACCAACCCCGCGACCACAAGGCCGCCTTGCTGATGGCCGACCAAAAAGGCGAAAAGTTTTATATGTCACCCATTCTGCACGGGCATGAAGAAACCATCAGCCAGATGAATCCATACGCCCAAAAGAGATTGCTCGACGAACTTATCCAAAAAGAGAAAGACACTCTAGCAGAACCCATCTCCAAGCACCGTTTCTCGACGAGTTACCGTTATGCGCGACGCAAACAGACCGTTGGCGGACCGCTTGGAAACGACTCCACACAAATGGTCAACGGTGAAGCGCCAAAGCCGAGACCGAAAGACACCATACAACGCCCGAACAACTATTACGTTGAACTCTTCACTGACGAACTGATGAGTCAAATTGACTTCACCAGCATGAACTATAGCTATCAGCCATTCACTGGAGGCTACTCCCCCATCTACCTTTATTCAGGCTTCAATATCTTCCTGGGCACCAAGATGAAAGACCTAATGGAAGACTATAAAATCGAACTCGGCGTAAAACTCAACACCAGCCTTACCAACAACGAGTATATGCTCCGATTCAGCGACTACAGCAAACGCACAGACAAGAGCATCACTCTGCACAGGTACGTCACCGACGATTATTCAAGCTACTACTACCGGACCTTCACCAATGAAGCCTTCTACACGCTAAGCTATCCTTTTAGTGAAATCCTTAGCCTGCGTGGCACGGCCATCTATCGTCTCGACCATCGGGTCAACTTGGCCATCGACGATTATAGCTTGACCGACAAAGACATCTATGAAAACTGGGGAGGTGTGAGAGCAGAACTCGTTTACGACAACTCAAAAAAAATAGGGACCAACTTGCTTGTCGGGGCGCGCGGAAAAGTGTTTGCCGAATATTACCAGCGCATCGCCCGCCACACCAACAACATGGTCGTTGTCGGCTTCGACTACCGCCACTACACCCGCATCAGCCGCAACTTCATCTGGGCCAACCGCATCGCAGGCAGCAGTTCATTCGGTCAACAGAAACTCATCTACTACATGGGAGGCGTCGACAACTGGATCTTGGCCTCATTCGACCAAGGCGCGCCTGTTGACTACACGCAAAACTATGCCTATCAGACCCTTGCCACCAACATGCGCGGCTTCAACCAAAACATCCGCAATGGCAACAACTTCGTAGTATTGAACAGCGAATTGCGCTTCCCGGTTTTCAGTTACTTCTCGAACCGCCCCATCAACATGAAATTCATCCGTGATTTCCAAATCGTGGCTTTCGGCGACCTCGGCACGGCATGGACCGGTTGGAATCCCTACGATCCGAGCAACTCGCTCTACAACACGCACATCAACGACGGCAACTTGAGCATCACCGTCACCGAGATGAAAGAACCCTTGGTGGGAGGCATAGGAGTAGGCTTGCGCACCAGCATCTTTGGCTATTTCGTGAGAGGTGACGTGGCTTGGGGCATACAAGACGGACAAATCAGCAAGAAACCAAGATACTATCTGTCGTTCAACTTGGATTTCTGAGTAGCTGCTTTCCGCATTGCGTGGCGCACAGTGAGGAAGGCAGAAGTGCAACCCACCACGAGAATCGTGACAAAAATCAGTAGTACGTCCTTGAATTTCAGCAAAACCGGATATGCATCCACGACATAGTTGCCACCTGTGCCGAACTTCACAAATCCAAACTGCTGCTGCAAAAGCACCAAAACGATGCCTAACAGCAATCCGATGAGACCGCCAGCCACTGAAATAAGCAAACCCTCGTTCATGAAGACTCGCTGAATCAACCGGTTGTCGGCGCCCATGGCCTTTAGGATTTCCGTGTCCTTGCGCTTGTCAATCATCAGCATGGAGAGCGATCCTACCACATTAAAGGTAGCCAAAATCAAGATGAAAGTGAGAATGACATAGACCGCCCATTTCTCTGAACGCATAATTCTGTAGAGCGTTTCTTGCTGTTCCTGCTGGTTTTTCACAGAGAAGTCCTCGCCCAAAAGGGCTACCACTGATTTCTGCACCTTGTCCACGTCAGCATTAGGAGCGAGAAACAGTTCCACGTTGGTCGCTTTATTTTCATATTCAAGGAGTTCGGAGAGCCAGTCAAAAGGCACAAGCACCATCTTCTCGTCTTGTTCCTGCTCGGTCGAAAAAACGCTTTGAATCGTCAACAAGTCGGAGTTGAAACTGTTTTCGAGGTTCATCAGTGAGGCATTGCCACGCTTGGGCACATAGACACGCACCATCGCATAGGGATTGTAAGCATTGATGCCAAGATACCACGCCACGCCCGCACCAGGCACCGCAAAATAATGCTCGTCCTCATCAGAAAGCACCAAATTGCCCTCACCGAAAACAATCTCATTGAAACGACCAATCTTTTGGTACTCCAGTCCAACGCCTTTTACCTGACCAATATGCTGCTTGTCATTGGCACGAAACAAAGCGTCTTCGGTTATTGAAGGAATCACATAGTCAACACCTTTGATGTCTTGAAGCTGACCCAATGGGAAAGTCGTCAAATCGATGGTTTTTCCTTTCACCACAGCGATTTGCAAGTCAGGCGCCAAGCGACTATTCATCGATGAGATGACCTTCTCCAAACCATTGAAGGCTGACAGCACCACAATAAGTGCAAAAGACCCGACACTAATACCAAGAATGGAAATCCATGTAATGATATTAATGAGGTTGTGGCTCTTTTTAGCCAGCAGGTAACGGTTCGCTATGAACAGCGGCAGTCTCACTTGTCAGGATGCAGCAGATTGTCGATATTTTCGATATAATCCAGAGAGTCATCCTCAAAGAAGCGCAACTCAGGGATAACGCGCATCTGATGGCGCACGCGGTTGCCCAACAAACCTCTGATCGCCCTGGCATTTTGCCCCACTTCCTCAACTACCTTCTTTTTGTCATCGACACCAAAGACGCTCAAATACACATTGGCATATCCGAGGTCAGAGGTGACCCGCACATGCGTCACGGTAATCATCAGCATAGGGACTGCCGGTTTCAGTTCCTTCTGAAAAATATCGCTCAACTCTTTTTGAATCAGTTTATTGACTTTTTCTAATCGTTTGTTATCCATTGTATCAGTTATCAGTTGTTCGTTATTCAGTTGAAAGATTTGCAAAAATAGACATTTCTTTTGACATCTTGCGTATTTCATTTCTATTGAGTACTTTTGCCGTCTCTGTCCGAACTAATAATTGATCTAACATGAAACACACAATCCTATTAGTACTGGTGCTTTTGTCCTTGTTGTCATACGCACAAGAACCACAAACACAACCTTCTGCCAACTATGTGAAGAACGAGTTTATCATTTGGTTGGAGCAAGGTGTTGACGCCTCTGCTTTTGCAACCAACACCGGTATTGACATCCAACCGAAAAGACTATTATCCGAAAGGCTGAACATCTGGCTTTTTGAAACCGCAGACGACAAAGAGTCCAGAGAAAACAAAATGCACCGATTGGCTGCCAACAAAGATGTCCGCGTCATCCAAAACAACCATACCAACATCGTGATGCGCGAGGCAATCCCGGACGACCCATACTTTGATATGCAGTGGGCGCCGGCCATCATGAGTCTCCCCCAAGCATGGGATGTCTTCACTACAGGCGGTGTCACGACAACAGGCGACACCATCGTGGTGGCTGTCATCGACGGTGGCATGGACTGGACCCATGAGGACCTGAATTGCTGGGAAAACCACCATGAAATACCCAATAACAGGATCGATGACGACGGCAACGGCTATGTTGACGACTATCGAGGCTGGAATGCTTACAACCACAATGGATATGTGGGCAGTCACTACCACGGCACCCATGTCTCGGGCATTGTCGGAGCCATAGGAAACAACGAGAAAGGCGTATGCGGCGTGAATTGGAATGTGAAAGTCATGCCCATCGCTGGCAGTTCGGGCGATGAGTCCATTGTCGTGGAGGCCTACTCATACGCTTTGGAAATGAGGGCACGCTATAATGAGACCCATGGTGAAGAAGGCGCCTTCATCGTAGCCACCAACTCATCCTTTGGGGTTGACTACGGCGACCCTAACGACTATCCCATTTGGTGCGCGATGTACGACGAGATGGGCAATGTCGGCATATTGAGTTGCGGAGCAGGTCCCAACATGAATGTGAATGTAGATGAAGTGGGCGATGTCCCTTCCACCTGCCCTGGTGACTATCTGATTGGCATCACCAACACCACCTCGGACGATGTAAAATACGGGAGTGCCGGTTATGGTATCGCCAATATCGACATTGGAGCCCCTGGAACAGCGATTTATTCCACCACGCCTAACAATAGTTACAACGGATCGACTGGGACCTCGATGGCCACCCCTCAAGTCGCTGGCACCATCGCGTTGATGTATGCGGCCTTACCCGAAGAAATGATGCAAGACTGCAAAGACGACCCTGCCCATTTCAGTCTTGCAATGAAATATCACCTTCTTAACGGTGCCGACCACTTGCCTTCGCTCGACGGTTTGGTGGCCTCGGGAAGAAGGCTGAATGCTTACGGTGCAATAGAAAGCGCTCTATACGATAGTATCGTACCCGAATTACTCGGAGAAGTCATTATTATAGGCGAACCTTTCTTCGGAGAGACTTTGGCCACAGAAACGAATCTGAGTTCCACGCCTTCCATCCCTGACCTTGGCGCGCTGAACTACCAATGGTGGAGAGGCACGACAGCCATTGAAGGCGCCGTTGACGCAACCTACACCTTGACCGAAGACGACATTTTCGAAAGGATTTGTGTGCAAGTCACCGCTGCAAACTGCACAGGGACCCTTACTTCGCCCTATTTCGGCCCCATCAAAAAGGCAGAACAGGCCATGCCCGATGCGCCGCAAATGGAGAGCAACACCGATACGACCATCACACTTGTCGCCATTGAAGACGGAGAATACAATATCGACGGTGGAGATTGGCAGTCCTCACCTGTATTTGAAGGCCTGACGCAGAACACTTCATACACCTTCACGCAACGCAAGAAGGAGACACGTTCGCATTACGCTTCGCCTTCAAGTCCCGCAGCGGTGTTTAGCACAATGCCCGACCAAATTGACGAAAACCACCGAAGCGTCTTCAAGGTTTTTCCCAACCCTTCCAAAAGCAGCGTGACAATTGAAGGCCAAGGGGTACTCGTCATCACCAATACCTTAGGGCAAACTGTCTTGACCAAAGAAATCGAGAGCAAAACAAAAGTGGAATTGCCGCAAGGGTTGTATTTCATGAAAATGGGAAGCGAAACGCGGAAGATTGTGGTGGAATAAGAGCTATTCGCGTCTTTTCGAGTCCATGATGATCGTCACCGGACCATCATTGAGCAATTCCACGGCCATCATGGCACCGAACTCTCCGCTTTGTACTTCGCGACCTGAGATTTCGGCCAGACGTTTCAGAAACCTTTCATAAAGAGGAATCGCCTGCTCGGGGCGGGCAGCACGAATGAAACTCGGCCGGTTGCCTTTTTTGGTCAAGGCGTGAAGGGTGAATTGGCTCACCACGAGGAACGAACCTCCGACTTGGTTGATGTCGAAGTTCATTGAGTCGTTGCCGTCGTCGAAAATGCGGAGTTTGGTAAGTTTCTGGCACAGCCATTCCACATCCTCTTCATTATCGGCCTCTTCAATGCCGAGCAAGACCAACATTCCCAAACCGATTTCCGATTTAACTTTACCGTCGATCGTGACGGAAGCATGAGTTACTCGTTGTGCTACAATGCGCATAGTTGATATTGAATACGGGCCCTTCGACAGGCTCAGGGGTTCTTAGATTAATGCATTAATTTGAAAATCATTTCTCTATACAAATCCTTCTCGCTCACATCACCGCTCTCGTAACCCTTCGACTTCATGTCAAACTCGCGAAGGATGGAAATGCAACGAATGCAAATCGCTGGAGGATAATTTCGTGCGGCGGCAAGATAATCCTTGACAAAAAAAGGGTTCACCCCCAACACGCTGGCCAAATTGCCCTGCGATTTGTCCTGGGTAGAATGCAACTTGATAAGCTTCGAAAAATAGCCATACAACGTTATCGCCGTAACCAACAACGGATTATCTTTGCCGTTGTCGCCAAAATAGTTGACAATGCGGTTGGCTTTCAGCACGTCGCGACTGCCGATGGCGTTCTGTAGTTCGAAAACATTATAATCCTTCGAGATGCCGATGTTGCGCTCCACGTCAGCGTCATCAATGCTTTTCTTCTTGGGCAATGCAATGATGAGTTTTTTCAACTCGTTGGCGATTTTATGGAGGTCCGTGCCAAGAAAATCAGCCAGCATCTGGGTGGCCTTGGGCGTGATGGAATAGCCTTCACCCTTCAAGTAATTCTGAATCCAACCTGGAATATTGTTGTCGTACAGTTTCTTAGATTCAAACCAAACGCCTTTCTTGTCAATCTTCTTGGCCAAGGTCTTGCGTTTGTCGAACTTCTTGTATTTATAGGCGAAGACGAGAAGGGTGGTTTCCGGGATAGTGTCAAGATATTTCTCAAACTCTTCCAAATTTTTCACGTCTTGCGCCTCTTTGACGATAACCACCATACGTTCACCCATCATCGGGAAACTTCGGGCATGGTTGGCGATGGTCTCCACGTCGACGTCACGGCCATAAAGAACGATTTGGTTGAAGGCGCGGTCAGTCTCATCCAAGACCTCGTTCTCAATGGTGTCCGAAATCATGTCGATGAAATACGGTTCCTCACCCGTCAGAAAATAGATTGGCGCGAAGTTTTTCTTATGGATGTCGGAAAGAATTTGATCGTAGGTCATCACAGATTTTATTTATCAAGAATTTGAGAATTAGAGAAATATAATCTTTCGTTGAATAATTTGGAATTAGAGATACAAATCTTGCGATTTGTTTTCTCCACATTAGAATTTCAGATGTTTCACCGTGATACCATTATTAATCAGTTGCCGCAGCGAGTCGATGCCGATACGGAGATGCTCGCCTACGTAATTCTTGCTGACCACTTTATCGCTCTCCTCCGTCTTGACGCCTTCTGGCACCATAGGGTTGTCTGACACGAGCAGCAAAGCTCCCGTGGGAATTTCATTGTGGAAGCCGACTGAGAAGATGGTAGCGGTCTCCATATCAACAGCCATACAGCGAATCTTGCGCAGGTAGTCCTTAAACTCATCATCGTGTTCCCAAACACGGCGGTTGGTGGTATAGACCGTGCCAGTCCAATAGTCGCGACCATAGTCGCGGATGGTGGTGGAGATGGCTTTTTCGAGACTGAAGGCCGGTAACGCAGGCACTTCAGGCGGGAAATAGTCGTTCGAGGTACCTTCGCCTCGGATAGCCGCAATGGGAAGAATGAGGTCGCCAACCTTGTTGATTTTCTTCACTCCACCGCACTTGCCCAAAAACAATACCGCTTTCGGCTGAATGGCAGTCAGCAGGTCCATGATGGTGGCCGCATTGGCGCTACCCATGCTGAAATTAATGATGGTGATTTCACCGTCGGTGGCGCAAGGCATCGAACGGTCGCGGCCAATGACTTCCACACCTTGCCATTCGGCAAAACGATCCACATAATTCTGGAAGTTGGTCAGCAAGATATATTTACCAAACTGATCCAGCGGCAGACCCGTATAGCGCGGCAGCCAGTTTTCAACTATTTCTTTCTTGGTCTTCATTTGCTTTCAATTATTTGCGCAAAAATAGGAAAACTATTTGAATTGTGCGTATCTTTGCAGCGAAATCGGAAGTTTAAGCGGAACGAAATGACCCACTACCCCGTAAAAATACTGATGGCTTTCGGTTGTACTTTTGAACCCGAGGGCGACGAATTCTTCGAATGGCTGATGCGCAACGGCTATCCCGAACTCGGCGCATTGAGCCATACCATACAAGGCGACACCGAGGCCAAGGACTGGCTGATGGAACACGGATTTCCCCATCTCGCCGCCATCGACAGCGTCATCGACAAGGAACCCAAAGCAGAAGAATGGCTGATCAAAAACCATTTTGAGGTCAATCTCGCATTCGCCAAAGCAATCAACCGCGATGACGACGCTACAGATTGGCTTGAAAAAAACGAGCTTCAAGTTTTCATCGTACTCGCCGACAAGATACGCAAGTATTTGGACGACAAATATTTAAACTTCCACAAAATCCATTTTTAATTTCAAGCGATTTTTTTTGGCCTACATAAAAGAAAAAATCCTAACTTTGCCGCCAATCAGAAGAAGCAAATAATTAGAAAATCATACTACAATGAAAAAAGGATTATCCATCGTCATCAACATCATTCTGTTTGCCATCATCGTGCTGTTAGCCTGGCAAGTCGTCAAGAGCATCCAAGCTCCCATCAAGTTCAACAATGAGCAAACGACGCGTGAGAGACAAGTCATCGAGCGCCTCATCGACATCCGCAATGCCGAGGTGCTTTACAAGAACGCCAACAACAAGTACACGGCCGACTTCGACTCGCTGATCCGATTCTGCCAAGATGCTGAAATCCCGATCGTGAAGATTGTCCCCGACCCGACCGACACCACCTTCACCCGCACCATCAACGACACCATCGGTTTCGTGAAAGTGATGGACTCCCTCAAGAGCGGAAGAGAGAACTTCAACATTGCCGATATTAAATTCGTGCCCTTTGCTCCCAACCATGAGTTGTTTGAACTTGAGGCTGGCACCATCGTCCGCAACGAAGTCATTAAGATCCCGGTATTCGAGGCAAGAACACCTTACGAGGTCTATCTGGCCAATCCAGGTGCCGGCTTCAGCGAGAAGGAATGGAACCAACGCCGCGACAATTCCAAGGCCGAGAAGGAAAGCATCAACCGTTACGCTGGCTTAAAGGTCGGCTCGATGGAAGAAGCCTCCACCGACGGCAACTGGGAGAAACTCTAAACCATCAGGATGAATGGCGGCATCATTGAACCCTTACATCTCCCAATTCGGCGAGGAGTATGATGCCGAGAAGTCATCGCAATACAGAATGGCCATCCAATTCTCATTGGGTGGTCTTTCTTTTGCACTTCTCGACATGGAAAAACAGACCCTCATCGCCATGGAATGCTACCAGTCGGACCTACTTGCCGACAGCAGCGACCTTTTCCACACCTTGGAACGAGCGCTTGAGTCAAAAGGCCTGAACAACGTGGCGTTTCATTCGGTGACTTGCCTCGTTGCAAATCGTCTGTGCACTTTAGTTCCCGAACCTTTGTTCAACGAAGCAGACCAAGCCAAGCACCTCGACTTTGCCTTCCAAATCCCAGATGGATACGCCATCACATCAGAACTGTTGGAGACAGTCCCTTGCTTCAATGTCTATGCATGGCAAAAGGCATTGCGCGATATGGTAACAGCCCGATGGAAAGATGTCCGCATTATCCATTCAAGCACCCTATTTATCGACAGCACGATAAGAAACGGCAAGGAAACTGGCATATTCGTGCATGTCAACAACCGCGACTTCGACATGATGATCAAGAAGGATAATAACTTGTTGTTCTTCAACAACTTTAAGTTCGTCACCAAAGAAGACTTCGCATATTTCCTGTTGTTTGCAATGGAGCAAAACGGTTGCACAGGCCAAGACTCATCCGTTTGTTTCTCTGGCCTCATCCGTCCTGCCTCCGAAATCATTGACCTTTGCGGACGCTATATCAAAGATATTAGTTTTGTGACCGACCCGCACCTGCTTCAGGTCAGCAAAACACTTGACGAGGTGCCCTTCTCATACTATCACCTTCTTTACCAAGCACTAAGATGAGAATCATTAGAGGAAGATACCAACGGCGGCAGATTACCGCACCCACCAACCTACCTGTACGCCCCACCACTGACATGGCCAAGGAGAGTTTGTTCAATATCATCGAAAACCATTTCGACTTTGAGGAAACCGAGGCCTTGGACTTGTTTGCTGGCACAGGCAACATCTCCTATGAACTGGTCTCAAGAGGATGCCCCAAGGTAGTGTCCGTCGACCAGGATTTCGGTTGTGTGAAGTTCATTCGGGAGACCGCCAACAAACTCAGCATGAAAGAGTTGCTCGTCGTTCGTTCTGATGTATTCCGTTTCCTCGACAAGCACCAGATGCAATACGACCTCATCTTTGCCGACCCGCCTTACGACTGCAAACACTATAACGAATTGGTCAACCTTGTTTTTGAGCGTAACCTGTTGCGCGAAGGCGGCATGTTCGTATTGGAACATGACAAGAATCAGAACTTCGAGGAACACCCACACTTCATGGAGCAACGGCACTATGGCAAAGTGAACTTTACCTTCTTTGCACAAACCATCGAAGAAGAATCTGAGGAATGAAATTTTTAGCACGCAGAATCCACAGAATTCCATGAAGCGTGAAATATTTCTTCGTGAAAATCAAATATACCCGAAGCGTTTCCTAACAATTTCTTTCTCTTCGTCGCTACTATCACGGAAGAGCGGCATCACCTCGTCCTCCGGGAAGTCAGTAAAGGTGAGGAACAACAGGCTGTCAAGTGTGTCGTTGAAGTCAGGATCCACGTTGAAACAGAGGAACTTGGCATTCAACTTAAGGTATTTCTTATATAAAGTGGGCAGACGGTATTCGCCGTTGCTGATGCGGAACAGGAACTTGTCGAACTTGTCGACGCCTTTCATGTAGTTTTGCATCAAAATATCGGGATCCACTTTGAGGAAATCGGGGGAGAAAGGAGTCTTGGGCGTGACCTTCCCTTTCAATTCGTCTTCAACAGCATGATTCTCAGACACAAACTTCGCAATCAAGCTCAAATAGAACTTTGGATACCACGAACTGATGCTCACAGGTCCAATGAAATGGTTGATTTCTGGATAACGCACCACCACGTCAGAGAGACCACGCAACAGCAGCATCAAAGGCAGCACCTCTTTTTGGTAATCCAACGGCACAAAGGAACGCCCCAACTCTATAGTGTGAGACAAATGCTCGGAGAACGACTCGTCAATATTCACCAAGGTGCTGACATAGAAACCTTTAACACCCATCTTGGGAATAATCTCACTACCGATGCCGAGACGATAGCAACCCGCGATTCTCTGTTTGACCTTATCCCAGAGGATCATCTGCTTGAAATGCTGGTCAAACTCGTCCTGGTCAAGACTTTTGCCCGTACCTTCGCCGATGGCGCGGAAAGTCTCCTCGCGAAGGCGGGCGATCTCGTGCATCAGGTTCGGTATATCCTCGTAGTCTGCCAAATAACAGTCGTAGTCGGAAGTAGAATACAAGAACGACTTCTCACGGATGGTTTCCAACTCATCTAACATGAGCGATAAGTCCGTCGGAGCCTCGATGTCTTCCATATCCGCCACCTTCTTCTCTACTGCTTGAGTTGGGATGTTGGCTTCAAGCGCATAGGAACGACTGCGCAGATAAGCGGCCAACTCTTTGGGATTCTCATAGAGTGCCACTTCAGCTGGCAGAATTGGTTTGCCGATTTGCAGGTTGAAACATGAATCGTGTTTATTGGCAAGTTCTCGTGTCAGGCGTGCTGTGCCGAGCATGGTATGGATCTTGTCGACCGCATAAAACAACTTTGAGTTGCGTCCTTCCCAAAACACGGGAATCACAGGCACACCTACATTTTTGATAATACGGGCGATGGAAGTGCTCCAAGGCAGGTCCTCGGGATAATTGTGCCCATGGTAGCGCGACACCTCTCCAGCTGGAAACACGCCCAATCCGTTGCCTGCTGCGATGTGCTGAATGGCACCTTTGATGCCGCTCACGCTGCTCTTCCATTCTGGGTTGTTCTCGAATGGGTTGACAGCAAAAAAGCAATCCTTAAGATTGGGGATATGCGAAAGGATGAAATTGGCCATGATTTTGAAGTCAGGCCTCACCTTGGCAATGGCACTTAAGAGCATCACGCCTTCTATGCCGCCGAAAGGATGGTTGCTGACCACGACAAAACCGCCTTCCTTGGGGATGTTCTCCAACTGCTCGGCATTGACATCGATAGTGATGTTCATATTCTCCAACAGATGGTCGGCAAACTCACGCCCTTGATAATCAGCGGCTCCATCGAACAAACGGTTGATTTTACCAAGACCTAGCACTCCATAAGCCAATCCTGCAGCACAAGTGCCGAAGAAGCCTTTCATGCCAAATGCTTTTTTCAAATCCGAGTTAGTTACGACTTTTCGCATAGTGGTTGAACCTGTCGCGATATTGGTTTTAAACGGCAAAGATAAAGTATTTTTCAATCCACAGAAATTTTAATGGCAAAAACCATCCATCCACTTAGTTTCCATCGCAGAAAACTGTATTTTTGCATCTCTTACGTCTGTATCAAGAACCATGGTGATTCTTTTCAACAAACCATTTGGCGTGCTTAGCCAGTTCACCCCTGAGGCAGGCCATCGGGCGCTTGACGAGTTTGGCTTTCCAAGCAACGTGTATGCCGCCGGTCGCCTCGACCACGACAGTGAGGGGGCCTTGCTCCTCACCGACGAAGGAAGGTTGGTCAAGAAGTTGCTCGACCCGAAATTCGAGCATCCACGCACCTATCTTGCCCAAGTGGACGGACAAATCACCCAAGATGCTGTCGACTTGTTAAAAAAAGGGGTGACCATCAAAGGCTATCACACCAAACCTTGCCAAGCGCAAATTGTGGATGCGCCAGACAACTTATGGGAACGTGTGCCACCCATCCGCTATCGGGCCAACATCCCGACCAGTTGGGTGCGCCTCACCCTTATCGAAGGCAAAAACCGCCAGGTGCGCCACATGACCGCCACTGTCGGATTCCCCACCTTGCGACTCATCCGAGTCCAGATTGGCAACATCGCTTTGGGCGACTTGCAACCAGGGGAATGGAGAATAATCAATGAGAGAGTGATTTAAAACTAGGCCATGTTATCCGTCGGATAGCCCTTCTCATTCCATGCTATGCTATAGTATTTCCCAAAATAGCGCTTGGCATGTCGGTTGGCGCGAACCTCCGTCCAGAAAACATTATGGTTGCCCTTGCCCATGGCGCTTATCAGGCTAGGCAACCCGATGACTGGGAGATACAGCCACCCAAAACGCTGGCTGTCGGCAGTATGACCGAACTCGTGCTGGCAAATCTGATTGCCAAGAATATAGCCCTCCCCTTCGCCACGCATCCAGTCGGCCGCCCACAGGTCCACAAAGGTGCCCAAGGAAACGCCCATGCCGTAATAGAAACCCTTCTTGGTGGCGAAGGTGATGCCGCCAAGCGTGTCGACGCGGTCCACCTTCCCTGCCAAGGCACGTATCACCGAATAAACCCACCCAACGAGGGTCTGGGGCAGTTCCCATGTGAAACGCGAAAACAACTGCCAGAAACGCCCCAACAACGAGCGTCGGGAATCGGTCAAGAAAAGACCCTTAGTGAGTTGAGCGGCAAGTTTTAGGCGATGCATTGTTTTCTGTATTACTCGGCAAAGATAGGGTTTTCAATGACGCAACAAAGCCACCAGCTCATCGCTGATATTGTTTCCTATCTGGCGGCATACATCTTGGCTCCAGCATTGCGCCATACCAATGCGTGAGGCCTGGTCGTCCATCCCTTTCAGCATGGCATAGATATAGCCAGCGTTGAAATTGTCGCCCGCCCCGACAGTGCTGACCGTCTCTATCGCTTGCACAGGAAAGGTCTCGCAACCTTCTGGCGTATAAACACGTATCAATTGGGCTCCATCCGTCAGTATCAATGTGCGGCAATGGCAACACACCCGTTCATAGATGGCATCTCCCTCATAAAGGCCATAGAGATAACCGAAATCTTCCATCGACCCACGCACCACGTCCGCCAAGCGCATATTCTCCTCGATATTAGTCATCACATTGGGCAGGTCGGCAATATGAGGCTTGCGGAAGTTGACATTATAATAGAGCCACGCACCCACCTCGCGTGCAGCACGCAGCAATCCGCCTACGACAGGCCGAATGGCAGGATTGATGGCAAAAAAGGATCCAAAGAGCACCACATCATTATCGTTCATCTCAGGCAACTTGCCATCCAACGAAACCGATGCATGATCCTTATAGAACACGTATTGCGCATCATTGTTCTCATCCAAGAAAGCCAATGATATATGCGACTTGACATGCTTATGGCGGCAGACGTAATCTGCCGACACTCCATTGTCAACTAGAAAGTTGCAGATTATGTCGCCCACATGGTCGCCACCCGCCTCTGTGACCATGGCGCAAGGCACACCCGCCCGTCCAAGCGAAACAATGCTATTGAAAGTTGACCCTCCCGGCACGGCTTTTAGCGTTTGGTCATTCTTAAACAGGATGTCCAACACAGTCTCGCCTATGCCTATTACACGATTTTTAGTAAGACTATTCATTTCGTTGCAGCTATCAGATGACGGCAAAGGTACAAAAAAAAGCGGCAGTCAATGCGACACTTTGGAAAGCGACTGCCCATTCCGGTACTCCAACGGTGCCAGTCCAAGATGTTTTTTGACATATTTGCAAAAGAAACTGACATCGGGGAAATCCAGTTTGAAGGCAATCTCTTTAACAGAAAAATCGGTCTGCAACAGGTAGTATTTGATGCGAGCGACGGTGCTTTCCGTAATCCAGTCCATAGCCGTGCGACCGCTCTTTTCCTTGCAGACCGCGCTAAGGTACTTCGGCGTGACCAACAATTGCTCGGCGTAGCCCCTGACTTCACGCTCGGTGTTTTTCGGGTGACCGAGCAGGGCTATGAAACGCTGGAACAAGCGGTCTTTTTGTGAATTCTCATGTTTCACTTGGCCGGCAGCATCTCCTTCAAACGGGTTCCAATTGTCAAGTTCGTGAAGGATTTCGACGGCTGCCGCTTGCGAGGTGATCTTGATGATGCGCTGTCGGTAAGGGTTGTCGCTGTCTTCCATGCAGGTCTTCAAAAGGTTGAAATAAGCCAGAAAAAGCTTGCTTTGGAATTCGGTGGCGTGCATGACCGGATTTTGCCGCAGGTAAAGGAGCTTCTTCCACCAGTTGGGGTCGATGTGAAAAACACCAGGCATGGTCTCGTCATACAGCGACTCGCCCATACAAATCACCTTGCCTTGCAAGTCGGGAGACCGCATAAACAAACCAATGATATTGCGGGGCGCGTATGCCACCAAGTCACCTTCCTCGGCATGATACGTTTTCCCTTCAATGGAAAACTGCAACGCGCCCTTCTCGCAATAAAACGCGAAAACACAGTTGGTACTTTTCAGTTCATGTCAAGTAAGAAAAAGTTACTTGCACAAAAAGAAAGTTGCGCAAAAATTACGCAACTTTCTTTGTTCACAGGCAACTTTCAGAACATCTCAATTAACGAGTGCACAAAAATCATTTTTCCAAATACTCGTCAACCAAATGTTCATCTTTGAGTAAAGAATACTTTGTCGCAAATTTCTTCATAGTCTCTACTTCAGAAGAATCAAGCTTATATTCGGCAACGAGTTTTGCGAACAACTCATTCTCTTGCGAGGACACATTCTTATCTACCGCCATACATTGCCAAGCAAAGGTCAAAGTCTTCTTTGAAGAAAACAACGAAGAAATATTTTTTCTCAAAACCTCGTACGGCATCTGTGAATTATATGCCTTCAACTGCTCCTTCAAAGCTTCCTGTTTGGCAGGCTTCAGTTTCAATGCCGTAATAAACACATCCAACACATGAGATTCATCCATACTCTTACCGTCACATTGGAAAATATAGGCAGCCAACTTTATATAAGCCAAATGCCTTTTCTTTTTTGTAAAAGTCAGTTTCAGTTTCTGGAAGAACGTTGGCTTATACATCTCCACCTTGACAGGTAACTCCTCACACATAACAACGCCATTGTCGCCCATGACATACGCGGTATAATCTTTATTGTTTAATGAAAAATCGATTTTTGTAACAGGCACACGTTCCATGTTTAGAGACTTTTCATACGGAGTATCCTTTACACCTGATGCGTTAATGGCTTGAGTGTAGGCTTTTTCAAAAGTCTTATACGAGTCTGCATTGCCAAAATCTTGATTGGACTTATTTATCACATCGTCAATTCTATCGAATTCGACAACGCCTCTGCTTCTCCATTTACGATAGATGTCTTTATAAACAGGACGAGGAGTCGCCAACCTAAGACCTTCCTTGAGCTCCTCCAAACTAACAAACTCCCATTTCTTGACATAGCATTTGGTTTCATACATACTGAATGTCTGATACCAACCACTGCCTTCACATCTTCTGCAAGTCACTTTGCCTGAGCCGTCACAGTTAGGGCAGTCGCCATTCCCATTGCAATGCGAACAAGTCTCTCTACCGCTTCCATTGCAAGCGGTGCAATTGCCAGAACCTTCACAAGTCTTGCACACTAGTTCGCCGGTGCCGTCGCATTTGGTGCATCTTCCAGTACCAGCAGCATTCTTAGAAGCACCAAAGACAAATCGTGTAGCATTCATACCCGTTGAAGAACACTTGGTACATGGCGCATAACCTGCTCCTCCACATTTTTTGCACTTTACCCATTGTGCTCCGCTGCTAATCCATATTTCTCCTTTACCATGACAATCCCGACAGAGAATTTTTCCCGATCCGCCACAATGTCTGCATCTTCCGTCGCCACCACATTCTGTGCAACGTGTACGGCCATGGCCTCTACAGTCCCTGCATCTTCCATCGCCGTGGCACACATGGCAATCCACGTCACCACTACCATGGCATTTCGTACATCTCCGATCACCTCTACATTCAGGGCAATCCTCCTGGGGATCACATTCATGGTTTTCAATGGTACCATCCAGTAATCCACGATGAGTACCTTCTTCTATAGTATTCCAATTGTTTTCCATATTGCTTGATTATTTGAATTTAAAAGCATCTTTAAAGGCACGACCCGTTTCCTTGAAAGCCGAAGAGAATTCCTTCCCGACTTCGCGGAAAGCTTAGGAACGATCTTCTGACTTGGTGGAAGATGCTGGTGATTCGACTGCCTTTGTTTCGGCTATTATTGGTTTATCAACTTTTGAAAGAAACGACTCCAAAATTGATGGGATATTGGAACCTTTCTTCCCTACCAACGTATCCAGATCAAACTGATAGGGGTCTGCCACATTGGTTGTGACAACCAGGTCGCGATGAGGCTTCTCGTAACGTTTGGTGCTTACAGTTACATACTTGTCTGCCACATTGGCAATCATTTCATTCGACTGGGTCACCGAGGTAATGTCGGCGAAAACACCCATGTTCGACACCCCTCCCATGGCATCGGCAATCTTGTTGAGGACTTCCACAAAGTCCTTCGGGTCTGTTGAATTGTAATTCAAAGGGAGGCCCTCAACCACTTTTGTTTTTAGTTTACTCATATTATTACAATTTGTTTATTACGTCTTATTTCTATCTTGTCCACGAATGTCCGCAGTTCAGGCATGTGATTTTTATCTTATTGCTTCCGAGGAAGTCTCCAAGCATACCGACACCGCCGAATCATGAAGCGAACGATGCCGTTAACAGAAAAAAATGCGGCTGCGTTGATAAAGATGTTACACATAATGCTATGATTTAATTGATTAGATTTCAACATCTTCGCCTACTCTATAAGCTTTTCGGCTTCCGCTGCATCGTTCGCGTTTTGGGGAAAGGCAACAAAAAAAGCCCGCACCCCAATCCTATCTTGAAGTGAAGGCTCTCGCATGCCCGAAACAAAGATAAGGAAAGCAGTGCGTGCTTTATGAGCACGCAGCGCATCCGGCCTGCCTTGTTTCGTTCAAATTTGCGAGATTCTCACTTTCAAACAGGTGGTATCGCTACCGATATGTGCCGCAAATATACACATTTTTCATTCTTGCAAAGAAAAAAATGCCACTTGCCCCACAAAAAACGGTACTGCTTTTCCCGTTACAAAAGTAGGGGATTCGGCTAAATTAAAGTTGGTACTTTTCAGTACTTGTTTTTAGTTTCCTTGTAGCAGTCTTTCTAAAGGCAAGTCCTTATTTACGTTGAAATAAAGCTTTTGGCACTCAATCCGCAATGAATCCGCCTTTCTTGGATTGTCCTGCCCAATCCATCCAATCGAAGGTAACTTGTCAGCATATAATCCAACCAATTTGGATACTAGTTTTTCCGAAACCGTATTGAAATCAATTTCAAATTGAGCTTGACTTGCCATATCCTTTGGCATCATTGAATTATGTAATTCTTTCATTTCAAAGACAAAACGGTCTTTATAAATCTCGCCATAGTCCCAATATGCGATTTCACCGCTTTTCATCCCATCTTGGATTTCTTTTTCAAACCTGCTATATAAAACCTGATAGGCTTGATGTATGGAATCCAAATTCAACACACTTGCTGGATGGCCAACAACAGGCTCCTCTAGTTTAGTTTTTGTGTGACTCTGTTTTACAGGATTGCGATGTTCCATCACAACCGTATCATGATGCTCTTGAACAACAACTAACGTGTCGGGTACCGCAACAACTTGGGGGACGGGTTCCATTTGTGTCGGAGCCATATCTTCTTCAACCTTTTTCTTTGGCCAACTCAAAACAGCCAAAGCCATAACCAAAGCCACCAAAGCCAGCCATATACCAATCTCACGCCAGCGAATGGCCTTGCCAACTTCCGAAACTCGCTGATACCGTTTTGCAGCCTCCTTTCGCTGACACTTACGAACAATCCAACCATAACGGCGTGGAAACAGCAACTTGATGATAAAACCCAGGGAATAAATGTCGCTTGTGACATCCGTCGTTCCCTGATGAACCAATTCAGGAGAAGCATAGGCCTTCGTGCCACCTGTGGCCTGGTTAATATCGGAATCGCTGTCGGCATAACCGAAGTCTATCAACTTGACATTGTGTCCATTATGGGTAATAAGGATGTTCTCGGGCTTTAAATCATTATGAACTACTTGGTGTTTGTGGATAAAACCCACCGCGTCGAGTAATTCATTCAGAATACGTCTCTTTTCTTTGTTGGAGGGATGGGTTTTCAGATAGTCGGTCAGCGTCTCGCCATCAATGTATTCCATGACAATACACGGCCCTACTTCGGCATCCTCACACCAACCGATGCACCTTACAACATGCTCGTTGCCATAAAGCTGTTCAAAGATCTTGTATTCGCGTTGCAACCTCGCAAGGTTCTCTGCCGAGGTACCTTGCTCTCGATTCAAGGTTTTCAGAAACAGTTTGCGCTCTCCGCTGATGACCGTAAATAAAATGCTATAGCCCGCACCTCTATAAGGCAATTGCTTATAATCGTGGAACTTGGAAAAGCCATCCGACATTTCCCCGAATGATCCAGAAGTGTAACTATCATCCATACAGGCACACATTATTGATGCAAAAGTAGGAATTTCCCGCCTTATCTGACCGATTATTGTAATTTTGCCAGACCAAACAAAGCCACAACCATGACAAAGACTTCCGTTTCAAGAAACGCAAAAGAGCTTGACAACTTGCGCGATGACATCAGAAAACGCGCTGGTTTTCAAGATAAAACCTTGTCTCCAAGCGATTTTGACTTCCTTGTGGAGGATATCAAAAAGGAACTACCTCAAGCGGTCATTAACGCGAAAACACTGAAACGATTTTTTGGTTATGACCAGACAGATGAGGGTTCCACTATTAGACTCTACACCTTGGATGTCTTGTCACAATATGCGGTTTATGAAAACTGGAATGCCTATCTTGTACATTTACAACTTTTGGAAGGTAGTGGCTCTGGAAATCTCAAAGAAGCTGAAATCAAAACAGATGATATGAACATTGGCGTTACTCTGCAAATCGCATGGCAACCCAATCGAAAATCCACATTGAAATATCTTGGCAACCAACAGTTTGAAATCGTTGCAACCGAAAACTCCAAATGGCAGGTCGGAGACACTTTCTTTTGCAGGCATTTCATTTCGGGCAAGCCGCTTTATGTCGATAATTTGACCGACAAAGATGGCGTATTGAAATCCTCAATGTATGTTGTTGGGGAAAAGAACGGAATTTATTTTCAATCGCCGATATAAAAAAAGACCCTCAGTCACCTAAGGGTCTTTTTTCTGTTTACTAACTTATTTAGTACTCATCTTCGTTGAAAAAGAAATCATCCTTCGAAGGATAATCAGGCCAAAGGTCTTCGATGCGTTCGTATATCTCGCCTTCGTCTTCCATCTCCTGAAGGTTCTCTATAATCTCTTCCTGTGCGCCCGTACGCAAGGCCCAATCCAGCAACTCATCGCGGGTGGCTGGCCACGGGGCGTCTTCCAATTTTGAGGCTAATTCTAGTGTCCAATACATTGTATTTCCTGTTTTTGTGTTACTCTATTTTGAGGGCGCAAAAGTACAAGTATTTTCTCAACTAGCAAGGACTTTTTATTAAAAATTATGATTTTTTATTTAACTGATTCCCAATTGTTTTCGTGAACTTTGTCTAAAAAGTCAAAAAATCTTGCCAAAACAAAGAAATAATCCGACAACCTGTTCAGATATTTCAAATCGAGAGCATCGACAGGATGTAGTGCAGCCAAACGCCATCCCTGACGCTCAGCCCTGCGGCACACCGTGCGGCAAACGTGCGCATAACTCGACTTGAGATTGCCGCCTGGGATGACAAAACTCCTCAACTCGGGCAACTGTTCGTTCATCACGTCGATTTCATGCTCCAAATAGGCCACATCATCAGGCGTAAGCACTGGAATCATCTTCTTCACCTCAGCGTTCTCATCCAAGGCAAAATGCGACTCGATGGTAAACAACTTGTTCTGAATGGCATCCATCACGACACGCATCTCGGCGGAAACACCTTCCTGGTCGTACAACACGCCGATGAAAGCACTCAACTCGTCGACAGTGCCGTATGCCTCCACCCTGTCGTCATATTTCGCGACACGCAGTCCCCCTATTAACGAGGTCTTGCCTTCGTCGCCAGTTCGAGTATAGGTAATATTCTTCATTTAAAATTTATAGATTCAAAATTTAAAGATTTAAAATTCCTCATTCAGCATTCAATACTTGAGAACAAAGTCCTGTTTCTCAATGCCTTCCCTGAAAAAGACCATACCCACACAATACAAGTCGAAAGTCACCGAAACGTCCTCATTGGTCTTGATCTCCTCCCAAGCGTCCTCCATGTCACGGTTGCGGTGAATGCCCTCAAAGACAAACACTGAATCAGAAGACTTATGATTCAAGCAATCAGCAAGATAATCCCAAGTGTCACCCTCGAAAGAGTCACGACTGAAAAACACAAAGCCCGTATTGAGACGCTTGAAATGCTCAGAGTCGAACTCTTCGGGTTGGATAAGGTTCACATTGACGACGCCCATCGAATTGAGAAGCTCCAAGAAGTCATCCGACTCCTCAAGGTAAACCTTGGTCTGGAGGTGTCCCAACGCCATCGCCGCGGTGTTCAGCGCCGAAACCTTGCCAAACGACACCACCGAATCAGGCTCAAAATAGCGCACCATTCGATAGAGCAGACGACACTGTTTCCGCAGGTTGTAGTTGATATGCTTGCGTTTGTCACGCAAGCGCGCAATGCGGTAGATAGTATCATAGTCGCGATTGGAACCGCTGTCATTCAACACCTTGCGCATAAACTCGTAAACAAATGGCGAATGTATGCCATATTCGCTTTTGCGGTGCAATAAGTATTTCAGCCAACTTCCGACCATAACTCAATCATATTGAACCTTTTGCAAATAATACACTGTCCGCCTAGGTTTGGGTTGCACACTGTTTTGGATAATCTGTGAACCAAAAATGAGGAAGCGGTTGCCATACCACTTAGCGAATTGTGCAAAGTATTCATCCTCCACATAGTCAGCGCCGTAAATAGGACTCAGTTTCTCCTCCTGCAGATTCATCAGAACTTGGCCTTGGGCATCAAAAGCCGTGTAACGCAACCTGTTGCGATAGGGCGAGGCCACCACCAGTTCATTATAGCACGTCCCTTCGCCCGCATGGGGAAAGAGGTCGTTCGTCAACTCATTGTCGAATTTCACCGACTGCTGCCATTGCAACTGCCCATCACGGTCGAAGGCAAGCAACACTTCGCTGAAGAAATCATAACCGTCGAATACCGTATAGGTATAGGGATAACCGCCATAATAACCATAATAGCCGTAGTTCATGCGTGTCTCCGTATGATAATACGGCATAAATGCCTCAACGGCAAAAACGGTCAAATCGCCAAAATCTGTCAGGCGGGGCGTAAACAATTGGAAAGCAATTTCGCCTTTTTGTGGATTGTCTTTCTTTTGGTTTTTCAACTTCTCCTCGCGCAGACGGACCCGGTCAGAAGGGGTCAAGGCATGTTCAATATCTGGCATATCCTTGAAAAGATACACCTTGCTATCGGGCGTTGCAGAGGCAAAACGCATCCACACCACGCCAATGCTCTCCTTGTCGAAGTTTTCGGTTACGCCTTCAAGACTTACCTTTCGTCCCGTTTCGCGTTCCAAGGTGCCAATAACAATAAGGTTCCTGTTATCATCAAAGCGAAACACCATGCGACCCAAAGCAGCATTGGGAATGTTTTCATACCGATTGTTGCCCAGCAGGGTACCCGTTGGCGAATACATCATAAAAGAAGTCGACACAAAACGCTTGTTTTCGAACTCCTTGGCAGCCACCACAAAGCAGTACTCCTTCTTGAAAGCCTCGGTCTGGAACAAAACAAGACTGCTAGATGACGACGGCGTTACCAAACGATATTGCTTATTGCTCAGGTCATAGAAATACAGCCCTCCATTGTCATTTTTGTTGTTTAGGACCAACATCATCGTGCCATCGACAACCTCAACAGAAAGCGGCACCGACTTCTCAGGCCATTTGTTCCAAAAAGTCTCATAGGCAACGTTCTCCTTGTCGAAGGAAACAACGATGAAATCAAGCGTATCGGCGGCTTTTTTGTTGCCATCGTTGACGAAAAGGAAAGCAGCAAAACGGCCATCGCTACCCGAAGCAGAGAACTTGACCTTTTCGGGCAAAGGTATCAAGTCATTGCGAGTCTCAAAGAGCGTGCTGTCGAGGCAGGCGAAACTCCACAGGCGATGTCTTTCCTTGTCAGTCTTGTCGGTTTCGTAAACCATGATGCCATCGGACGGACCAAGGGATTGAAAATGGCAACCTTGCTCCCTATTCCAGCGACTCACCTCATAACGCACGGGCTCGACCTGCTGGGCAGAGGCCCAACTGGCGAGGAATAAGAATGCTATGAGGAAGAGCTTTTTCATCTTGTTGTCGCTTTGGTCATTGCGAGGAACAAAGCAATCCAGAGAACCAGTATCCCCTGGATTGCTTCGTCGTTTTCCGTTTTCACGGAATGAGGCTTCGCAATGACGCTATTGCGTCTGTATTAGAATTTCACGAACTTCGCGGTTGCCGTCGTGCCGTTGGTATAGCGGAAGTTGAGGAAATACACGCCGTTCTCAAGTTCGCTCACGTTCCATTGGGCATCGCCAGCGACCATGTTCAATTCATTCACCTTGCGGCCCATCATGTCAAAGACACTAACCAAGGCGTCGCTTTCAAGCGTGAAGGTCACCTGTGTGCTGGCGGGATTGGGATAGAGACTGACAGCTTGGGCATTGTTCTCGTTCACCGAGACCAAGGTTCTACCCGTCATCTTCACATAGTCAATCTCCCACGATGCAGCGGCCTCTTCCGTGCTGTAGTACACGAAAGCGACGTGGTAATGGCCAGGGGCGACGTCGGAAATAAGAAAAGTTCCTGATTCAACCCACTCATAGTCGCCTTGTGAGAAATCGAAAGCATCGGTGATTTCTTCCCACTCATAATCGCTGGGTTCACCCTCGCCGTCGTAATCTGTGGAAATCAGCACCTGAAGGTCGGGACCGTCAAACTTTTTGGCAGTACTGAATTCTAAGGCAATCTCTTCATAGGCATTTACCGTAATCTCAATCGTCGGGCTGATCAGCCAGTCTTCATTCTGATGGCTGGCTGAACTGGCATAACCATTCATGTTGGCGTAGGTCGTGCCCTGATAGACACCTTGATGCCATTCCTGCTCGCCATAGGCGTTGTAAGTCGTGAACACGCCGAGACCGTCATCGAAGTCTTCGAACAACAGCACCTCTATGTTCTCAGTGGTAGCAGTGGCGGTCGGATAGCTGCCGCTGGTCTTGTAATCGATGTTACTGCCGCTGTTGGTGTAAGGGAAAATGGCAAAGTGATAGGTGGTGTTGGCCTGCAAACCGCTGAAGACGACACCATTTTCGCCATAGGCCACATTCTTGGCCAAGTCGCTATCGGGAACTGGGGTGCCATCAGTAGGCACGGTGATATTACCAGTCGAAGCCAGGACCAAATACTTGGAAGGCAGCTGCTCGCCCGTGGCATCTTGCCATAAAACGAACACATCCTCACCATCGGGATAAGCCGAAAAATCGGTGGGGTAGTTGCTCGGTTCCGGATCGGGTTCGGCAGCGCCACCAGCCTTGAAGAAATAGACAGGAGCGGCCACATTCGACGACTCCTTGTAGCAACCGAACAAAGTCGATGAAATGTTGTAGCGCATGTAGCACTGCTCAACGCCACCATTGCTCACGGGCACCATACCGCCCTCTTCCCCATCGGTGATGGTCCAACGGCCTTTGTCGTCAAGAGTGCCTTGTGTACGTAAGTAGTTGCCACCGCCGGCAGCATAGAGATACCCCTCATTAAGCGCATCATAGAGGGTCCAAGCACCCGGGGCGCCTTCGAGAGTGAACTCGAAAGCCTCCGTTTGCGAAGACGGATCGGTGGCCACGGTAGCTGTGATAACACCACCATTTTCATCAATCTCGATGGCATGGCGGTTGTTGGACTTCTGGTAACTCATGACAAAGGCTTGTCCGTCGTTGTCATAACCCACCAGGATGTACTGGCCTGGCTCAAGTTGAGAGGCCGTGTTGACCATAGTGTAGGTCGTTTGAGCGATGCCACTCACCGAAAGGAGCAGCATGACCACGAATGAGAATAGAACTTTTTTCATTTTCGTTTGTTTTTATGTTAGACAAATAGTTTGATTTTCATTCAATATAACTACGAATTACACGAATGTAACGAATTAATCAGAAGAATTTGGGGCGCAGCGCCCAAATGAACACGAATGAGATTCTCGATTGGCTCATTCGCACCCATTCGCGGCCTTGCCTGCCAAATTCCAAACCATATTCGCACAATGTGTTCAATTCGTAACTCCTTCCATTATAAATCCAATGTTTCGACTTGTTCCACCGCTTTAATCTCAGGGATGACTTTTTTCATCACGGATTCGATGCCGTTTTTGAGGGTCATCTTGCTATGCGGACAATTACCACAAGCCCCTGTTAGTTCCACGATGACGGTGTAGTCGTCTGTGAGTTCCACAAAGTTGACGTCGCCTCCGTCCTGTTGAAGGTAGGGGCGCACCTGTTCAAGCACGTTTTTGACTTTTCTGAGGATGGTTTCTTTATCCATATCTTTTTCTTTTCTCACGCAGAATCCGCTGAAATCGCAGAATCTGCCGGACGTTTAGTTTTCGTCGCTTTGCGCTTCTCAAAATTCTGCGCATTCTGCGTGCAACATATTATTTCGCATTAATGATTTCCAGTGCAATCTTGTCAAATGCCTTCGTGACGGGAGAATCGGCATCCAAAGCCAGAGGAGTGCCGGCATCGCCGCATTCGGCTATCTTCTCCGTAATCGGGATTTGGCCTAAGAGCGGCACGCCCAATTGCTCGGCAAATTCCTTGCCAGTTTCCTTGCCAAAGATATAGTATTTCTTTTCGGGCATGTCAGTTGGGGTAAAATAAGCCATATTCTCCACCAAACCGTAGATCGGAATCTGAAGGGCCTCTTCCTTGAACATCATCGCGGCGCGCAGCACATCAGCGAAAGCGACTTTTTGAGGCGTAGTCACGATGAGGGCACCCGACACATTGTATTGTTGCGCCAATGTCAACTGGATGTCACCCGTGCCCGGAGGCATGTCGACCACCATCCAGTCCAACTCACCCCACAGGGTGTCATTCATCAACTGGTTCAAGGCGCTGGTGGCCATGGGACCACGCCAGATGAGCGGACGGTCAGCATCAACGAAGCTTCCAATACTCATCAACTTGATGCTAAAACGCTCGATGGGTACCATCACGGTCTTGCCGTCTTTTTCGAAAGCAGCGGGTTGCTCGTTGCCGAGTCCAAACATCATCGGGACGGAAGGACCGTAGATGTCGGCATCGATCAAACCTACACGCTGGTTGGCACGCGCCAACGCTATGGCGAGATTGGCGGCCACCGTCGACTTGCCCACACCACCCTTGCCTGATGCTACGGCGATGATGTGCTTTACCTTCGAGAGGGCGGTCTTCTCCTCCACCACCTTAATCTCAATCTCTGTGCCCTCTCCAAACACCTCCGTCAACGTGCGCTTGGCACCGTTCACCAAGATTTCATTCTTCGGATCGTTGGCATGTTCCATAACAAGGTCGAATCGGATGGCATTATCCTTAACCATCAGATTTTCAACCATATTCAAGGCAACAATATTGTCACCTTTCGGAAAATAAATGACATCCTTCAGGACTTCTATAACGTTTTCTTTATTCAACATAAAACGATTCTAAATAGTTTACGCTGCAAAGTTAGCAAATAGTTAGAAGTTAATAGTAACGAATGAAGAGTTTTTTCACAAATTATTCAAGTGAAACAAGTTTCTGAACCGTCCCCTTCGTTGTAGCAACCCGCAACAAGTAGAGACCAGGGGTGCAACGATGCAAATCGAGAACGATTTCGTCACTTGAGCATTTTTCTTGTAAAACGGACTGCCCCATGGCATTAATGACTTCCACAAGGCGAATGCCCTCCGCTTCAAGGGTAATCCTCCCGCTCGTCGGGTTGGGATAGACCTTTAACATGGCTTCGCCTTCATCCATTCCCGTTGGCGAGTAATAGACGTGCAACTCAAACTCATTGGGACGGTATTTGCGATTGGCCGGCGATGAGGTGCAGTCCATGGCGCCATAGTAGGCATAGAGACGGTAATAGTAGTCTCCTTCTTCCTGAACGCCGTTGTCAACATACTTGACCGCCGAAGCATTTAACAACTTGATGCGATGGTATTCTCCTTCGCCATCTTTACGGAAGAGATAGTAGCCCGAAAGGCCTTCGTGGGGTTCGGGTTTCTCCCACTTCAGTCTCGGCTTAAAGTTGTTGTTCAACTCGAAATCAAGGTCTCGAGGCGGATAGCAAGGACCTACCGTGGCACACGATTCATTGGAGTATTCTCCACTCTCGCCACCTTCGCAAAGCACAGCCACACTGTAGCAATGGCCACCCATCGACACTGATTCGTCCAAAAAATCGTTGCCTTCCTGAATGAGGCGATACAATATGCCATCACGATACACATTATAACCGTATCCTGGATGATCAACGGCATCCCAAGTCAGCAGGATGGCATCGTCTTGGGGCGCTGCCACAAGGTTCTCAGGCACGCCACACGACAAATCGCCGCCGCAGGTATTGCTGACCTCAAAGAAAATGCCCGAAGGCAAGTCTTCCGAAGAACCAGAATAGGAATATACGGTCTGACCGTTTGCGTCTTTGATGACGAAGGCCATCTGGCTGACGGGTTCTTGGGGGGCCGACCAACCGAAACTCAAGCGACCCAAGGGCATGTCAGGCTCAACCGAAATGGTGGACGAAGAGACCATCGTGTATTGTCCCAGTTCCCTACCACCCATAGTGTAGGCGCTGATATAGCCTCCACGCCATCCTTGCAAAGAATTGGTAGTCATGATAATCTTCCATGGGCAAGTGGGACCCACCAACACTTTCATGTTGTTGGCGTGCTTGCCGATATGTCCTTCGGCGACAGCATACACTGCATAGTGGAACACATCGTAGCGCGGCACGCTGGCATCCACAAACTCCATGACAGCACCAGGCGTGACATCTGTCAACGTTGCGATGATTTCGTTGTCGCGCAAAACGACAACACGTTCGATGTCGGCAAGTGTCGTCCCATCCAAGGTAGAAGCAGGATTAACCCAGTTGAGGCGCACCTTGAGGTCTGTGTCGCTCACAGCAACTGCGGTGAACTCCGTAGGAGAAGCAGGAGTGTGGTTGTAGACCTCTGCTGGCACAAAGTTGAACATGGCGTCGGCGGGATGCGTGTAGGGCGCGTCATCGATAAGATACCAGCCATCGGAACTGCCGCCCCAACCGAGATTGAAATGGAACATGTCGTAGTCGTCGTAGCCATCGCATACGAAGGCGTGGCAACCGCCGTCCTCGCAACCGCCATAATACATCGGCCAACCCATGTCGAATTGCTCACGCACCATGGCTTTCCAAGTCTCGGTCTCGAAATCATCGCGACGGAGTTGCACGATGGCGTCACAATAGTCGAAATAGGCATTCATGACACCAGGGATTGGACCCGAGGCGCCACCGCTGCCATCAGGACCGTAACCCATATCGATGGTCACGCCGCAATGGAAGCACAAGGTTCCAGTGGCCAACTTTTCGGCCTCGGTGGAAGTGTTGTTTAGCACGTAGGGCATGTTGTCCCAGTCATAGTTGGTGTTGCCGAAGTCGGCACAAATCTCACCATAATCCTCATGATAATAGCAATGGCTGCCGAAACCTTTGGCAGGATAGGACCAAAAGCGCATCAACTGCGACATGGCCGTAGCGAGGCAACCCACAATGGCATGACCGCCCGACCCTGCTGGGTCTTCAGGGCAACAATAATTGTAAGGATAGGACTGGTTCCATTTCGTCTGGCAGAAATAACCCGTCCCGCGACCATCATGGCGCGAGATGAGACGACCATGAGCGAGCACGGAATTCCACTCTGCCTCCACATCGGGAGTGGCAACAGCATGGCGCAACTGCACTATGCATTCGGCAACGCCATCCAAATAATAGGCCAACGCTGGAGGAATGTTGGACGCATCAAACGACGATTCGTCAGAATACCCGATGACGGGGCGATGCGCATCGTCGCCAGAAATAATGACGAAACCATGGTCTCCGACATTGAAAACATAAAACGCCCCTTCAGCGGCAGTATAGACCAATTCAGGATTGGCTCTCTCAACTGCGAGTTGAACCGTGGCAAATTTCTGGGCAGCAGAATACGCCAAACTGCTGTCAATGGGCTTGGCTTGGATGGAAGACATAACCCCCATCAGGATAACCAATAGTGGAATAATGATTCGTTTCATCAGTCTTGCTTTGTTCGTTTGCTTTTTTGGACATCGTATACGCTGACAATCTTGAAGTCGCTGTTCAACTCCATGTGCTTTTCAAGAACAAAAATCGAATACTTCGAATTGTCATAGCGATCAATAGTATAGTCTTCAATGTAGGTGACAATATAACGGTTTCCCGACTTGTAATAGGTCAAAGTGTTCCACCTTGGTTTTGAGTGCTTTCCATAAACACCAAAAACATCGTCGTATTTGGCATAATGCTGCGCCACCTGGTCAACGGTCTCGTTTCGACTGTCGTGGTAACGTTCAACATTCGGGGCAAACAATTGATGCACCATGCTCCATCCTGCTCCGCTTGCCAATTCTGACAACACTGAATAATCGGAAACGAAACCACGGATACGGCGCTCAGTCGCCCAATCGTCACTTGGCGAACCCTGCACGCAGTAGGCGTACTTCCTTGAGACCCAATATTCTTTTCCATCATAGTATTCAACCTTGTAGAAGTCAGAGGACTCGCCCTTGTATAGGAACTTCTCGTCACGTGTGGCATAGCGCTGCGTCCCGTCGGGTTTCTTAAGCATGTCATAGTCGGTGGAAGGGCCAAAGCGCAACCGCAATTCGTGGGCATTGATGAACACATATTGTGGCGGCGTTTCCTGAGGCATAACTCCGAATTGCTCTATAGGCGGCTGCGTGTTGCTGCCGCTCTTGCTGAAAACCAAGAGCAGCACAGAAACAGTGGCGATTAATAGCGAAACGACTACCACGACAATCCACCACGGCTTCTTAGTACGTTTGAGCTGGTAACCGCAGTACTCGCAAAACGAACTACTTGGATCAATTTCTCTTTTGCAGTTTGGACACTTTTTCATCTTAACACGTTTTTGGTTAGCAAATATAGTAAAAGAGCATTTCGTTTTTATGGTAAAAGAATTATAGAACAACCTTATTTCTTGTCTTCTGAGCGACCGTCAGCATACAAGAACGGCAATTTCGTTTCACCAAGAGCCTCAGACTCGTTATTGACATCAACGACTTGAATCCGGCATGCCAACGTATGAAGCCATTCCTTGCCAAACATCTTCAACCTATCCTCGAGATGAAGTTCATGATAAGGGATTTCTGCCGTACAACTCATCTTTTGCTGGTTCTCTTCAACCAATACAGGGATGCATTTTGCAGCAACAAGTCCGTTGAACAAGCAATACTCGCCATTGCTGTCTTTCAAGTCTTTCCCAAACAATTTGTCATTGTCCTGAAACGTACAAATTACATCCAAGAGACAACCTTCGGAATCTTCGGCAATAAAAGTGCAATGGATTAACAATGCTCCATTAACATTATGCTCCAACCAAGCATTGCCCATGGTAACTTTCGGTGACTTCAAAGAGTCAGCTTGTTTAGCAGCCTTATGATACCATTCGGCAGCCGCATCTTCATCGACGCCAACGCCTTGCCCCGATTCATAAAACATCCCGACATAATACTGTGCTTTTTGGTAACCTTGCTCAGCCGCCTGCTTGAACCATTTAAACGACTCCTTGTCGTTTTTTTTCACTCCTTCGCCATTGTAATAGCAACTACCAAGACTGTATTGGGCTTCCGTTTGTCCTTGCTGCGCTGCTTTTTCATACCATTTAACAGCCTCCTTATAATTCTGCTTCACGCCCTTCCCTGAATAATAGCAATTTCCGAGCCAACATTGCGCTAACTCATCACCCTGTCCTGCTGACAATTTCATCCACTTAACTGCTTCTTCATAACTCTGTGCCACTCCAAATCCATAATAATAGCAACACCCTAGGTGTTCCTGAGCTGCAGCATGACCCTGTTGAGCAGACAGGGTGAACCACTTCACCGCCTCTTCATAGTTCTTGTCTTCTCCCTCAAAACAGCGAAGCCCTGCTTCATATTGAGTCTCGGCATCGCTTTTCTCAACAACTTGCGCAATACTGTCTTTGACAAATTCGTCTATCTTGTCTCGTGCCAACGACGCAAGTTCACCCTCGGGATAACTCTGAAGGAACTCCCTAAAATCGTCAACCTCTTGGCAGTTTGTGAACATTTGTTGCTCGACATCCTTTGACTCATGTATATAAACATAACGTATGACCAGAGCCAAAACGACACCCAAGACAAGTGCAGTTGCCACAATGAGCCGTGGCCGTTTGGACTTCTTCAGTCGATAACCGCAATACTCGCAGAAAACGCCATCGTCTTCAATCTCTCTCTTACATTTTGGGCATCTCTTCATAATTCAATAATTCGTCACCAACGACAGCTGGAACTCCACCGTCCCGCCTCTGTAATTGGAAAATGTACCTGAATATGAGTATTCGTTCACTACAATTCCATCAAACAACCCAATATATGCGCCACTTGTATCATACCCCTCTATCAATAGCCGCCCCGTTTCCCTGTCATAGTTCTTGACTTTAATTGATCTAGTAACCGGTTTGCCGCCATATTCTACCGTGTAGTTGCCTCCGCCTTGGGAATCAATGACCAACGAACCGTTTGATCCTATTGTTCCTGTAAAATAGGTGTTGTAAGGAAAACCTGATGACTGTTGGGATTCATTTGATTTTGAACCACCTGAGAGACTGATGGCTAGCACAACGATGCCAATGATAGCAACCGCAGCCACCACGGCCACCCAAACAGGCACGGTCTTCTTGGAACGCTTGAGCTGGTAACCGCAATATTCGCAAAAAGTGCTGTTTTCTTCAATTTCTCTTTTGCATTTTGGACATCTATTCATAGAAACTAATATTACAATTAGTATATTTCATGACAACTGCACTCTTTCAATCAATTCATAACAAGGCGAAAGCCCCACTTGTCATAATGTTCGTCCGGTTTTTTGCCACATCGGAACGTCACGCGGCAGTCTGAAGTGCGACTGCACCATCCTCCACCACGCAGCACATGGTTCGACTTCGAATCCCCTTTATGTGTGGGATTGTTTTCCGAATTGCTTTTGTATTGATACCATGCATCGCTGCACCACTCCCACACGTTGCCGCTCATGTCGTAGAAGCCCAATTCATTCGGGGACTTGCTCTTCACGTTATGGGTCCTGCCATTGTTGTTGGTTATGCTGTTCCAATCCCAATTGTCATCAGAGCCTCTCAGGAACTGGTCACCGGTATTCTGCCAATACCAGGCCACATTGTCAATGTTGTACCCTCCGGCATAATCGGACCCCCTGCCTAAACGGCCTCCCTTTGCTGCATACTCCCACTCCGCCTCTGTAGGCAGGCGGAAATTTCTGCCTGTCAACTGATTCAGTTTTGGCAAAAATTCATCCACGATGTCATTATAGCTAACGTTCTCTACAGGAAGGTTGTCGCCTATGAAATGGCTGGGATTGTAGCCCATTACCGTCTTCCACAAGCCTTGAGTGACCTCCGTCTCGCCCATATAGAATGACCTTACTGTGACATTGTGAACCGGGTTCTCCCATTTGTAACCAGCATCATTGCTGCCCATGGAGAAAGAACCTCCTTCCACTTCCTTCATCACAAAAGAGACGCCATTGACTGTGATGCTCAAGCCTCCTTGGGTTGATGGCGAGGTGCCAGTTTCCATATTAGTGAGCTCTTCGTAATAGCCCTCCTCGTTTTGCATCTGCATCTGATTCAGACTATCTTGCTGCAAGCGGCCCAACAGTTGCTGCACTTGGCTCACATACTCGCCCCTCGGATACTTTTCCAAGTAGGCCTTGCAATCTTTTTGTGAAGTGCAGTTGTCATAGGCGTTGCGTTCCGCCGCCCTATCGTCAAGTTGTTGCCGAATGCTATCCAGTTTCAACTCTTCGACTTTGTTTTTCGCCATGGCAGCATATTGCCCATCGGGATAAACAGACAAAAAATGCCTGAAATCTGCCGCCGATTGGCAATTCTTGTACAAGCTTTCCTCTTTTCTGTCAACGGCCAATTGTTTTTGCCTATTGTTGATGATCACACCCAAGATGACGCCAACAACGACTACCCCACCCAAAACAAACCATGGCCACCGAGGCTTTTTGATCTTATAGCCGCAATATTCACAAAATGTGCTATGTTCTTCAATTTCTCTTTTACAATTTGGACATTTTTTCATGATAATGTTCTTGTCTTATGTCATTTGATTTCTACGCCAATTCCAGAATCAAGCGTTTTCACCTTGCCATCATTACCGCGCACCTGTATGGCAGTGAAGAGGAAGATGTCACCAACATTGGAACCACTGATGGCATTCTTCATCTCATCGGTGAAGGCGCTGCCATTAGCCTTGACCTCCTTGGTGGTACCCGCCTTAGTCTTGTAACGAAAAGTGTAACCCACCACATCGTATTTGACGCCATCGAAGTCGAAGTCTTTTATCTCGGCCTCCACACGGTTGGCGGCAAGCAGAGCACTCTTCGAAACCTGACTATTCACAACGTTACGTATGACGGCCACGGGCTTGGGCAAATCTTTCACACGGAATTTCATGCTACCAAGACTAGAGCCACCCGAACTGACGCTGATGGTCACTTCATTGGCCTCACCAGGACGCAGGTTATAAATCCCATTACCCATTCTAGTCAACGAACCGTTGCTGACCGTGGCATTGATTTCGCCACCGACACCTCCGCCAACGGCGATTGGGTTGTCGATACCACGATACACCACGTTCATCTTAGAGGCTGACACGCTCACCATAGGAGGAGCCACTGTGAAGGTGTTCTCAAACGGGAAGTCCTTCAATTCGTTGGTCGAAGGATCGAGCATCTTGATGTAACCCGTGTATTTGTGTTGGCCCACACCGCAGTTGAAGTCGAGGTTGATGACACCTTGGCCGTCGCTGGTGTATTCCTTTTCGGAGCCACCGTCCAACTTGACGTAGGCTTTGGTCTGCGTGTTCTGCCAAGCAGTCACCATGGCCTGAGCCCTATAGGTCTGGCCAGAGAGGAGATAACCGCTTTCAGCAAATACCTTAGCACCCACCTCGTCGTATGAGTAGTCTTGGGTGTGGATATTAGTCATCAACTCTTCGATGCCGTTCAGCGCAGTTACCTGTGTTTCAAGCGACATTCTATTCAACCACGCCATATCAGAAAAAAGCGTTGCGTCAAACGCCCTATTTCTTCCGCCAAGCATCATAGTGCTCCTACTTTGAGGGACTAACTCTTGAAACTGCTGTTGGCTTTTCTGCAACACTTTGAAAAGCGATTCATCCGGCGCGTATTTCGCCTTGTTACCAAAATGGGTCCACAAATACTGTTTCAAAGAATCGACTTGGTTGACCATGTCGAAGGCAACCGTTTTCATTGCCTGCGCTTGTTCCCAATACGGACCTGCTTTTTCTGGGTCCAAAGCATACTGTTGTTCAAAAGAAGCGATTCTACTATTAATTTGTTGTGACAGCGCATCGCTTGACAATCGATAGTCGGCATCCATGGTTTCAAAAACATCGGCTGACATTTTCCCGCTTTTGCCTTTGGGAATTATAAACAACATGATGGCGACAGCTAGAACGATCAAAGAACCAACTAAAAACCAAACAGAATTTGATTTCTTTTGTATTTTTTGACCACAATGCTCGCAATATACACTATTGCTTTCTATTTCTCTTTTACAATTTGGGCATTTTTTCATATTGATAGTTGTTAAAAACCACGATGATTGTATCGGAAATAACTATAGAAAATTATACTTTGACGCGGGACACGAGACTTCGCGACGTGAGACGAACCAAACGTCTCGCGTCTCGTGTACAATATGTAAACTAAATATGCTCATCTACTTAATATCAAACAGATTACATCGGCTTATATTCTTTGCCATAGTCCTTCTGATAGGTATTAATCAAAGTGACATTGGCCTGTTCCGTTTCGTTGAGCACAGCACTCGTAACGCTTGGGTCGGGATGATACCAGCCAAACTGCTTGAAATACTGGTTAAGTTCATTGGACTTGAAAACATAGCCGTGCCTGGCATAGACGCTGTTGCGCAGGTAGGTCAACTCACGAGGCGTGAGCGAATAAAGCGCGCTTTCTCTCAAAACATTGTACCGCAAGTCAGACTCGAGCAGTTGCTCGTATTGGCTTTTGGCAATAGGTTCATTATAAGCGACTCCTTCAAAATAGACCTCCTCGTATTGCATTTGCAGCTGGTTCAAACTATCTTGCTGCAAACGACTCAACAACTGCTGCACTTGACTCACGTACTCGCCACTCGGATACTTTTCCAAATAGGCCTTGCAATCCCTTTGTGAAGTGCAGTTGTCATAGGCATTGCGTTCTGCCGCCCTGTCGTCAAGTTGTTGCCGAATGCTATCCAATTTCAACTCTTCCACTTTGTTTTTCGCCATGGCAGCATATTGCCCATCGGGATAAACAGACAAAAAATGCCTGAAATCTGCCGCTGATTGGCAATTCTTGTACAAGCTTTCCTCTTGCCTGTCAAGAGACAATTGCTTTTGCTTATTGTTGATTACCACGCCTATGACGACACCAACGACTGCTAAGACGACTACCGCGGCCAAAACAATCCATAGCCAACGAGTCTTTTTTATCTTATAGCCGCAATATTCACAAAATGCACAGGAATCGTCAATCTGTCGATTACAATTGGGACATTTTCTCATTTCAATCTGGTAGGATAAGAATCACGTGGCAAAAATAATAAAAAAAACAGAACGCCACGTGCGCAAAAGGCATTTCCTATCACGTTACCTGAGCACCGCAACGGTTGCAAAACACAGACGTTGGCTTGAGGTGATTGCCGCATTTAGGGCAAAACTTTTCGGCACTTACCAAATACTGTTTGCCACACCACATGCA
>JAEEGI010003426.1_pt1 | contig 37822 bp, 28 predicted proteins | sample 8958751 | NCBI WGS metagenome assembly JAEEGI01 (sample SAMN16246545, study PRJNA631951) | gut metagenome | biome: gut microbiome; feature: rumen; material: KS-attached | host: Bos | place: Iran: Karaj | collected 2018-10 | reverse complement strand
GGATATAACGGCATCCTCTTCGATCTTAGAGGTCATGGAGATAATAAGAAGTCAGCTTCAACCTGGGGAAGAAAAGAAAGTAAGGACCTTCTTAGTGTTATCGATGATACTGTAAGAAGATTTGGTGATGATATCACAATAGGTGTTCACGGAGAATGTCTTGGCGGTGTTACAGCGCTTACTGCTCTTAAGTATCATCCCAACATTTCATTTGTAATCGCTGACAGCTGCTACAATTCACTTTATTCTCTTCTATGTAAGCTTGCTCAGCAGATTGCTCATGTATCACCGAAGCTTTTTGATCCTGCTGTTGTCTTCTTCAGACTTATGTTTGGATATTCTTATAAGAAGATATTTACTAAGGACAGTCTTAAAGGCAATACAGTTCCGATCTGTTTCATTCAGGGAGACAGCGACTGCGTAGTTCCTGTAGAAGATACCATGGAGCTTGAAGGTTCTACTAACGGTTATACAGAGATGCATATCTTTGAAGGAGCTGACCATACAAGAAATATACTTGCAGATTCCAGACGTTATGAAGAGATCGTGGAAGGTTTCCTATATAGGGTTAACTGCCTTGAGCTTGCAGCAACAGCTTAATAGCCTATTGCTTCCAGTATTTGCCAAGGCAGCAAAACAAGAAATCCCATTCTCGTCATAATCTGTCATTTTCTCATATTAGTAAATCTTTTACTTGCAGGACTTTTATAGTGTGTTTTTGGTGCTATAAAAGTCCTGTATTGCATTTTTTATAGGACTTTTATGTTTTGGTAATGGAAAACTACCGCCTGGTATTTTGTGTATACAAGATATGGAACCCACATTTATGATAAAATCATTAGTAATAGCGATCAAAAACATCACAAATCCAATGCTTAAATGCATTCATTTTCAAGCCTTGAATTGATGCTTTTTTGCCAATACTAAAACAATACTTAAAATATACTCGGTGTATGAGGTTAACTATGAGAGACGGAAGCGCTACTGAAGAGAAGATCTTAAAACTTGCCAAGAAGATGATCATAAAGGACGGCATTGCCAACCTTGATATGAAAGTCCTTGCAGAGAAAATAGGCTGCAGCAGAAGTACCCTTTACAGGCACTTCTCAAGTAAGGGCGATATCATGATAAAGCTTGTGGAAGAGTCTCTTCAGATCATAAGCAGCTCTTCACAAAACCTTCCAAAAGATATACATTTTGATAACGGATTCGAAGAGTTCTCATGGTATGTTAATGAAAGAGCCAAGGCCCTTATCAAAGAAGTAGATTCTGTAACTTTTATAAGAGATTATGACTGCCTATATACCAATGCTTATCCTCAAAGCAGTCACTTAGAAGGGTTCAAGGATTTCATCAAGGGCGATTACCTATCTGATCCATGGTTTATTGCTTTTAAAAAGGGAATGGAAGATGGAAGCATCAGACATTTCGATGATCCTAAGCTTCAGGTCCTGACTATATCCAACGGCCTTTTAGGAATAGCAGAAAGAGTAATCCCAAGAGTCCCATTCTACCTCCAGGAGCAGGGATACGGCGAAGAATTCGTTCTCAACCAGGCCAAGCTCTATCTTAATAGTATCAAGAATCGATAATTAAACTTTAACTGAGAAAATATCCTCCAAGTTTCTGACAGGGCCTTGCACGATCAAAGCCCCAAATTAGAGTTAATAATAATCCTCCCGGCACAATCTAATAATTATTATTGTAATTGTGTTATAATGTTATCGTATCTATAGTTTTTATAGTAAAACTACTAAAACTTCTAACTTACATCAAGAGGAGGAGAATCCATGCTTAAAAAGTGTATCGCCGAATGTCTTGGAACCTGTGTACTTGTTGTCTTTGGATGCGGAACTGCTGCCGCCATTGGATGCGACGTATCGGGAGGATATGTTGCAACCGCTCTTACTTTTGGTCTTGTTATTGTAGCTATGGCATATTCAATCGGTAACATATCAGGATGCCATATCAATCCCGCTGTATCTCTTGCTATGCTTATATCAGGCAAGCTTAGCGTATCAGACTTTATCTACTACATCGTATCCCAGTTTGCCGGTGGTATAATCGGTGCCCTTATCCTTAAGATATTTGCATCATCCGGTGCAATCGATGCAGGACTAGGCTCCAATGGCCTTTATAACGGCAATGTAGGATTATCCATCCTCATCGAGATCATCCTTACATTCGTATTCATACTCGCAATCCTCGGTGTAACATCAAGAGATGCATTTTCAAATGTAGCAGGACTTGTAATAGGACTTACACTAACCCTGGTACACCTTCTTGGAATCTACTTCACAGGCACAAGCGTTAACCCTGCAAGAAGCCTTGGACCAGCAATCTTTGCCGGCGGTGATGCTCTCTCATCCGTATGGGTATTTATAGTAGCTCCCCTCATCGGCGCCGCCCTCGCTGCCCTCTGCTACAAATTCCTAGACACCGACAAGTAATCCCCATCAAGCTTTAACTATACGCACAATCAACGCGCCATCTTCCCATTACATCATTTCACAAGGACACCAATATCCTATCTTTGATGAATGATAAATGGAAAGGTGGCGCTTTATAATTAATCGGCGATAGTCCCACTTGGAAGGCGAAGTATCCGCTAAAGGCTATGCGAAGGTAAGTGGCCCTCGGACGGATAGTATATAAATAATTGGCGCGCTTTTAATTGTTTTACAAAATTTATGAGCGTGATAGATGGAGATTTTTATTCTGCATGGGGTCCGCATGTCTGAGCGTCAGCGAGTTTCGGACCCCAGAATAAAAATTTCCAGATATCATGCCATGAATTGTAAAACAATTAACAGCGCGCCAATTATTTATATACTATCCGTCCGAGGGCGACGTACCTTCGCATAGCCTTTAGCGGATACTTCGCCTCCCGAGTGGGACGTTTCCCCCACTCACCTATACAGGACATCGTTCACGTTGTCCAAAGTGATCTTGGTGTGGGGGAGCCTTATGTAGTGGCCATCTTCTATGCCAAGGCCATCCAGACTACTACCCGTTGCAAGCGCCATTGCAAGATCATACATCGCATGCGCCTGCCCTTCCTTGTCATTGTAGACAGTACCATGCATATATCCTGTCTTAACAGCTTCAAGCCCGCCTATAGTACCATCTATACCATATATAGCCGGAATCTTACTCTTAGCATCCTCTCCATACATATTAAGATAGGCATCTATAGCTCCAAGCGCCATATCATCGTTATTGGCCAGGATCAGCTCTATCTCGGTATTGGACGATATCAACTGCTCTATCTTGCTCTGAGCCTGCGTCCTGTTGAAATTGGCAATAGCAAGACCCTGCCTGTCAAGCTGCACTCCCTTATTTATAAGAGTCTCTACGCAGTATTCACTTCTGACTATCGCATCCTGATGCCCTGCTTCGCCCTGGAGCATTACGTATTGTATAGTTCCATCATTATTAGTATCTATTGCAGAGCCCTGTCCCAGTATCTCATCCGCTGCAAGCTCTCCCTGCATGATCCCTGATTCTACCGCATCTGACCCTACGTAATAGAAATTACTGGATCTTTGAAGATCCTCTTTGGTAAGCTCTCTGTTAAAGAAGATAACAGGTACGTCATACTTAAGTGCCAGGTCTATGATATGTTCAGGTTCCGTCCTGTCTACCAGATTGATACAGATAACATCACAACCTGTATCTATCATCTCCTGCATCTGATTGTTCTGCTCTTTTATACTCTGACCGGCGTTATAAGTCACAATAGTAACATCGGTATCTGCATAACTGTTGAACTCATCCATAAGCTGAGTTATGAACGTATCATGAATATCATATACAGATACTCCTATACGTATTGTTTTGTTATCCATACTTTTAATATTGCCGCATCCTGTCAATGCTGCTGCCATAAGCGCAAGTATCATATATACAGATAACAGCTTTGTTCCAATTCCGTTTTTTATTCTATTTTTTATTTTGTTTCTGATTCCTATTCTAATCTCCGATTGGGAAAAGAATCTGCTGATTCCCTTCATCATACATTGTTTCCCCCGTAACATATGCATATCCTACTGTATAGTCGCTAACCCTAAGATGCTCATCTTTTAGGACATCCGAAAGATTACTTATCACCATATATCCCATCTCATATTCATTGATGACAACCATCCCTTTTATAATTCCCTGATCAAGGTCATTTAAGTTATCGGGAGAGCACCCTACTCCGTACAATTTCAGGTTCCCCAGCTCATTGGTAGGATAGGCATTATAATTATCTACCATCTTGACATAATCAGCTGCCGTCTCTGTGACATCATTATCAAGTGCCACAAGGATATCAGCTTTGTTACTTTTTACAAGCTCTCCAATCTCTCTTTCAGATATCTGCGTTGCTTCCACGCTGAACACTATCTGTGCTCCGGCCTCATTAGCCTTTTCCTTAAAAGAGTCCACGCGTTCCTGTACAGATACAAGTTTAAGATTCCCTGCAAGTATACCTATCCTGACACCTTTTAGCTCCCCGTACTCTTCTATGATCCTTGTGGCAAGTTCTGTTCCAACTTCCACACTGTCAGCTCCTGTATAGCCCAACTTACTGCTTGCAATCTCATCTTTGTCTACATTGTTGTCAATCAGTTCTATGTAGACATTCTGAGGTATATCCGTCAGTATGTCTGATGCACTGCTGCCCGAACACAGCTGCACTATCACTGCATCGGCCCCGTTTTCTATCTCCTGATCTATAAGATTTTTCTCTTTTACAGGGCTACCTTCAAAGTCAGTGGTAACATAGTTGAGCCTTATTCCATTTTCTCTTGCCGCCTGCCTTAGTCCTGTCTGAAAGCTGTCCCATCTTGCGCTGTTACTTTCATCTACTATTACAGATATCTGATACTTCTCAGAAGGCCCGTCTACTTTGATAACATCTACAGCACAGACCACAATACCTATGACTATGACAGTTATGATAGCAAAGAGCCATTTACTTTCATTAAATATATTCCGCGGATTCAACATCTCTGGCGTTTTCCTCCGAATATTCTATATAAGGCATATGAATAGTAACCTTAGTACCCTCATCGGCCTCTGTATCTATAATAAGTCCGTAGTCTCTGCCAAATCTTAGCTGGAGTCTTCTATGTACATTGATAAGACCTACTCCTGAGCCTCTTGCCCTTGTCCTTCCTTCTTCAGTGAGAAGCCCCTTGGCCTGTTCAGGACTCATACCATATCCGTTGTCTTCAACTTCTATATAGACATTGTCACCTTTCCTATATCCCCTAACCCAGATACTACCAGGATCTTCCATGCCCTTAACTCCATAATAGATGGCATTTTCCAAAAGAGGCTGTACCACAAGCTTAACAATACAGCAGTTCATTATATCCTGGTCAATTTCATATTTTACGGAAAAAGAGTCTTTGAATCTTACCTTCTGAATATTGGTATAGTTCTCTGCATGCTTTATCTCTTCACTTACTCTTATGATATTCCTTCCGTTTGAGAGGCTTATTCTGAAAAGTGATGACAGCTGGGTTATCATATAAACAGCTTCCTTGTTCCTGCCATCTTCTACCATCCATACGATAGAATCCAAAGTATTGTAGAGAAAGTGAGGATTGACCTGAGACTGAAGAGCATCCAGCTCACTTTTTCTTTTTTCCTCCTGCTCCTTGATGATGTCCGCCATAAGAAGTGATATCTGGTTAAGGAGTTTTTGAAGCGTAGTTCCAAGGTAGCGGACTTCATTGGAGCCGCCTATATATACAAGAGGGACACTCCTTTCTGTAACTTCAATATTGTGGATAGATGCCGTAAGCTTCCTGATAGGACTTGAAATCCTTGCAGATATGAGCCTGTTAAGAAGTAGTACCGCCAGCATTACCAGCAGTACTATCAGCACCATAAAAGATCTGGTACTTCTAAGTCCTACCGAAAGGTTCTTAGTAGGTATGACGCTTACAAGTTTCCAGCCGGTATAGCTTATGGTATTGACTATCTCGATCCTTTTTTCACCGTTGAATTTCTCCTCATAGACGCCATCAGAGTATGTTGCCACAACCTGATTGTTTTCATCATAAAGTCCTGAAACTATCTGCATGTTCTGAGGATGATATATGATCCTTCCCTCTTTGTCGCACAGGTATATATAACCCTGTGAAAGGGAGTTGTTAAGAATATCGAACATCTGATACACAGTCGTGTAATCCATATCTACAAGGAGTACGCCCTGCTTGGGAATTCCTCCTCTTGTATACATTACAGACCTGCTAAGAGATATGACCCAGTAGTACCTTCCTGCCGAATCGCTAAAAAGGTTCTGAACATGCGGCGTTGAAAAGTGCATGTTCTCAACCTGCGTTGTGGCTTCTACGAACCACTCCTGACTTGTAACATCAATATTATCTTTTTGAATCGCAGATGGCGCTGCACCAAGCTGTCTTCCATTGGATTCAAAAAGTGCCATTGATACTACATTATCTTTATTGGACTCATAAAGAAGGTTCATCTGACTTCCGATCTTGTCTACATGGATATCAGATGTCTGAATAGATGTATAATAAAAGGCATCAGAAAGCTGCCTCATCTGCCGCAGGTAATCTTCAAGCTTCTCACCTGTCTGAGAGAGGATTGTCCTTGCATTGTCTGTTGCAACCCTTCTGGATATAGATGCAAAACTGCTATATAGAACTGCCCCCAAAAGGCTCATGGACAATATTGAAACTATCGTATATGAGGTCAGAAGCGTTATCTGGATATTGCGAGATTCCAGCTTTTTTCTAAGTTCATGATGACCTTTTTGTTTACCCCCATCTTTGCGCTTGAATAATCCCATTAAAAGTCCTTACATTTTGTGACTTAAAATTAATCCCTGTATTTCCGGACATTCCTTTTTACATCCTGCATTTCTGTAAATAAGATCATGTATATTGTCACAATACAAAATATTCTTTTAAGAAATCTCGCCTCTGGTTCTGAATTTGGAAGGTGTTATCCCGTATTGGCGTTTAAATACATAGCTGAAATAATTAGGATCGGTAAAACCAACTTCCGCCGCGATGACATATGTCTTTTTGTCGGAAGTCATAAGAATCTCTTTTGCCTTGTCCATACGATAATCCGTAAGATATGTGACAAAAGTCTTACCGGTCTCTTTCTTAAAAACTGTTGAGAAATATGCAGAACTTACCCCTAAGTTCTTGCAGATCTTTTCTATAGTAATCCCCTCTTCGTTATAATGAGCAGCAACATATTCCTGTGCCTTAAGTACAAAAGACTTCTGGCCCTTGCTTCTCACATCCCCTATCATCTGCTGCATCCTTGACAGGATATCTGTCAGCATGATCTTAAATTCAAGTACATCCGGAAGCGCCTTGCCTATAGTATTGTCTGCAAATACATCTTCTATGGCAAGATGGTTCTCCTGAGCAAATCTATAGAGCCTGCTCATGGTATCTGTAATAAAAAACTCATACAACTTCATAGTACCCAAATCCTGGCTGTAACTGTCTACAAATCTGCCCGCTTCCAAAGGTATATCAATTGTATCTTCTACCCTGATCCTTCTAAGGATCTCTGAAAGCGTCTTACCGCTTTCATCCATAATTGTCTCACTATCGTGCTCAGGCTCTATCTCCATGATATTGATAGCTTTGCCCGTTCCGTATATAGCCCTTGATGATACAGCCTGCGATGCTCCCTCAAGTGAGTGAACCGTATCCATCGCATCGGTACATACCATCCCAAGACCTACTGTAACTACTGCTTTGCAGGCAATCTTGGCAAGCCTGCAGAAGCTGTCACAATCATCCGTAAGTTCTATAACCTGCCTTGAATCATCCATCTGAGCTATCATCACGGTATCTCCCTGATAGGAGAAGAACTTACCGCGCCACTTCTCTTCAAGCCTTTCCTGCGCAAGTCTTCTTACTGATATACCCAGAAGCACCGGATTAAGGCCTTCCGGCGCCAATGTCGAAGACGTGTGTATAAGGACCACCTCATATACAGGCCCCTTTAAGTCTATCTGATAATTAAGAAGATATTCCGCAAGATGCTCCTGGGGTATCCTCCCTGATACAAGTTCTGAATAGAAAGTCTCCTGAAGAAGCGGAAGGCTCTGGGCATAGTATCTTGAAAGCTTTCTGATACTCTGACGTTCTTCTGCCTCCTTATCAAGGGATTCTCTTATCCTTGTAAAAAGACTGCTAAGCTCATCAGAATTGACAGGTTTTAATATATACTCTTCTGCCTCAAGCTTGATAGCTTCCTTGGCATATTCAAATTCGTCATATCCTGAGAAAATAATGATCTTGACACCAGGACACAGCTTTCGAAGCTGTCTAGAAAACTCAAGACCATCCATATACGGCATCTGGATATCCGTCATGACAACGTCAGGAGTATCACCCTCTGCCATCTCCAAAGCTTCAAGTCCGTTATGAGCATAGGTAGGGACCTCATACCCCAGTCCCTCCCAGTCTATTTTTCGAACGATGGCATTTATAACCTCTTCTTCATCATCAACAAGCAGACATTTGTAACCCAATATACCGCCTCCATTAGATACTCTCTATTCATTATACTACACAGATGCAGTATTCCCCTAGTGTCTCATTATCATGTTACAAGAATAAAATGACAGCACTAATATACTAAAAAAATATTTTTCCAGAAAAAAGGCGTAGCCAGATCAAAGGCCACGCCTTAAAACAGTCAGTCAATTACTTTTTCTTGGCAGCCATTCTTGCTGAGAAGATATCAAATGCAACTGCAGCAAGCAAAACGACACCCTTGATAACTTTCTGATAGTTAGGATCTATAGTCATAAGGCTCATTCCAAGGTTGATAACACCTATAAGTGTAGCGCCAATAACTACTCCAAATACTGATCCCTTACCACCGTATGCAGATACACCACCTACTACGCAGGCTGAGATAGCATCCATCTCAAAGTTTGTTCCTGCTGTTGAGTTAGCAGCCTGGAATCTTGCTACTACGGTCCATGCACTGATTACAGTAAGAACTGCCATGTTAAGGTATGCAAGGAAAAGTATCTTTTTGGTATCAATACCAGAAAGTCTTGTAGCCTCTCTGTTACCACCAATTGTGTAGAAGTAACGTCCGATAGTAGTCTTCTCTGTAATAAAAGCATAGATAAGAACTATTGCAAGAGCCCATACAAGAGCTGTAGGTATACCACCTGCATATGCAAGCTTATAAGCAAAAAGCATGATGAATGCGCCAAATACTACGATCTTAGCAATCATAGCAGTCAATGAATCATGTGCATATCCCTTAGAGATCTTAACGCTTCTGCTTCTGATCTCAAGAACAGCTATGATGATAACACTGACTATTCCAAATACCATACAAGGAATATTCATTGTCTTGGCGGTTGTCTCAAAAAGCTTACCTGAGAAAATCTTAAGGTATGCAGGCGGGATAGGAGCAATTGAACCTGTTGTGCTGTTAGCCGAAAGGATTGATGTTCCTATTCCTCTGAATGCAAGGTATCCAACAAGTGTTGCGATCCACGGCGGGATATTAACATAAGCAATAAGTGCTCCGAGTATGCATCCATAGATGATACCTATCAGCAGCATTGCAACGATAGATAGTCCGACATTCCATTTCATTACTACCATCATCACACCGCCAACGGATCCTAAGAAACATATAAATGATCCGCAGGACAGATCGATGTTACCACCTGTCAGCATACACATGAGCATACCGCATCCAAGGATATATACATATGCATTCTGAACTATCAGAGCACTAAAGTTAAGTGGTGAGAAAATACCACCATTAGTAGTAATACAAAAGAAAAGATATACGGCGACAAGAATTAGAAGTCTTGTATTTGATTTTAAAATTTTCTTAACGTTTTCCATTTATTCTCGTCCCCCCTTACTGCTTCTCTCTCTTGGACATGATATCAAACATAACTGCCAGAAGGAGTACTATACCCTTTACTACTCTCTGATAGTTAGAGTCTACACCCATGATACTCATGCCCTGGTTGATTACGCCAAGAAGAGCCGCACCTATGAATACTCCGGATATCTTACCTGTTCCGCCATAAGCAGATGCACCACCTATGAAGCAGGCAGCAATAGCATCCATCTCATATCCCTGACCATATGTAGGCTGAGCTGATGAAGCTCTTGCTACTGTAAGGATACCGGCAAGACCTGCTAAAAATCCCATGTTCGCATATGCAATAAAGTATACGAGCTTGGTATTAACACCGGAAAGTGCAGTAGCCTTCTCATTACCACCTACTGCATACAGATAACGACCTATAGCAGTGTTGTTAAGTATATAGTTGTATATAAGCATTACTGCAGCTATCCAGACAAGGCCTGAAGGAATGCCCTTATAGCTTGCAAGGATATATGCAAATACCATAATGATAATGCAGATGACAACTGCCTTTACAAGCTTGATCGCAGGGTTCTCTGAAGCGATACTAAGTTTCTTTTCCTTGATAACAGCGCTTATTGTTGTAGCCAGATAGATAAGTGCTACAATAGCACCTGCTATAAGACAGGTCACATTAAGTGATACGCTCTCTACCTTGAAAAAATCAGGAACATAGCAATCAGCACCACCGCCGAATACATCAAGGAAAACCTTATCATTGATAGCAACTGCATATCCGTTAAGTACTACATTGGAAAGACCTCTGAAAGCGTACATTCCTGCAAGTGTTGCTATAAACGGAGGTACACTGATCCAGGCAATCCAAAATCCCTGGAAGTATCCGATAAGAAGGCCTATAACAAGCATTGCAAGTACTGCGATCCATACATTAAGGCCGCTCTTAAGCATTACCGCGCCTACGCCGCCCGCAAAGCAGACTACAGATCCAACAGCAAGATCGATATTACCACCTGTAAGGATACACATGAGCATACCCGTCGCAAGAACGAATACATATGCATTCTGTGATATAAGGTTATTGATATTCTGTGCATACAGAATCTTGCCGTCTGTTGTAAATGCAAAGAATATAACTACTACAATGAGCGCAAGGATCATTGTATATTTCTGGAAAAAGGAAGAAACGACACCTGTTTTCATGCTGTTGCCTCCTTCCCTGACCTAAGAATTGCAGCCATTATGTTCTCCTGTGTAGCCTCAGCTGCCGGCATCTCTCCGACAATCTTTGCTTCATTCATAATATATATTCTGTCACTCATACCCAGCACTTCAGGAAGCTCTGAAGAAATCATAATGACAGTCTTACCTTCTCTTACCATATCGTTGATGATGCAGTAGATCTCATACTTGGCACCAACGTCGATACCTCTTGTAGGCTCATCAAGGATCAGGATATCAGGATCTGCAAAAAGCCACTTTGCAAGAAGGACCTTCTGCTGGTTACCACCAGAAAGATTACCAACGTTCTGTTCTACAGAAGGACATTTGGTCTTAAGTCTTTCTTTGTAATCAACAGCTATGTTATATTCCTTATCCTTATCAATAACATATTTACTTGATATGCTATCGAGATTAGCAAGAGTTGTATTAACCTTGATAGACTGTGACAGAACAAGTCCGTTGCCCTTTCTGTCTTCTGTTACATATGCGATCTTGTGCTTGATGGCATCACTTGTACTCTTCTTCATGTGTACTTCCTTGCCATCAATCTTGAGCTGTCCTGATATATTGATACCATAGGACTGACCGAAGATACTCATGGCAAGCTCTGTTCTTCCGGCTCCCATAAGTCCATATAGGCCTACAACTTCGCCTTTTCTTGCATACAGTGATACGTTATCAACAACTTTTCTTTCAGGATAAAGAGGATGATATACATTCCAGTTATCAACCTCAAGCTCTATGTCACCAACCTTAACATCGGGACGCTTAGGGAATCTGTCTGTGATCTCACGACCTACCATTCCCTTTATAATACGGTCTTCAGAGATAGGCTCCTTCCCTTGGTTACTGATTGTCTCTACTGTTCCACCATCTCTCAGGACCGTAATATTATCTGCAACATAAGATACTTCGTTGAGCTTGTGGGTTATGATGATCATAGTCATACCCTGCTTCTTAAACTCAAGCATAAGATCAAGAAGTGCCTTAGAATCTGTCTCATTTAGTGAAGATGTAGGCTCATCCAGAATAAGAAGTCTTGCTTTCTTGGCAAGAGCTTTGGCAATCTCTACGAGCTGCTGCTTACCTGTTCCAAGAGCTCTTACAGGTGTTCTTGAAGACTCTGACAGTCCTACCATCTTAAGATATTTATCTGCTTCGGAATATGTCTCATTCCAGTTGATTCTTGATTTGCTACCCTTTTCATTACCAAGATACATGTTCTCACCGATAGACATCTCCGGCACAAGAGCAAGTTCCTGATGTATTATAACTATACCTTTTCTCTCTGAATCCTTGATCTTTGCAAACTGGCAGACCTCACCATCATAAATGATATCCCCTTCATAGGAGCCATATGGATATACTCCACTTAGTACATTCATAAGTGTGGACTTGCCGGCACCATTCTCGCCTACAAGAGCATGTATCTCGCCCTCTTCGACCTTGAAATTTACATTATCAAGCGCCTTGACTCCGGGGAAGGTCTTGGTTATGTTTTTCATTTCCAATAATGTCATAGCACTTTTTACTCTCCCTTTTTACCTACTCTGAAACGTGCCCGGGGCACCAACAACATAATGAATCTGTAAAAATCCATTATTCAAAAAACGGAGTGAACGATCTCTCAGAAACCGCTCACTCCGAGATTATGACTTAATTACTTAAGCTGATCCTCTGTGTAATATCCGGAATCAATAAGAAGCTCTTTGTAGTTAGATGCATCTGCAAATACAGGCTCGCAAAGGTATGAAGGAACTGTGATCACACCATTGTTGTATGTATCTGTATCATTAACATCAACTGTCTCGCCGTTAACGATCTGAGAAACCATCTTAACAACCTGAGAAGCAAGTGTACGTGTATCCTTGAATACTGACATTGACTGTTTAGGAGGATTTGCGATCATGTTCTTAGTATTCTCAATATCGCAGTCCTGACCGGTTACGATAGGATATTCGCCGTTGTAGTTAGCTGCAAGAGCGTTCTCAACACCAAGTGCTGTAGAGTCGTTGGAGCAAAGCCATACATCAACATTGGTTCCATCTGCATAGTAGGATGAAAGAATGTTCTCTGCTCTTGACTGAGCTGTCTCTGTAGCCCAAACTGCTGTAGCTACATCTTCGAATTCCTGCTGACCGGACTGAATTACAAGCTTGCCCTCTTCGATGTAAGGTTTAAGAAGATCCATAGCACCGTTATAGAAGAACATAGCGTTGTTATCACCAGGATCACCTGCTGTAATCTCAAGGTTGAATGGTCCTTCAGCATTGTCAAGATCAAGCTGATCGATGATGTACTGACCCTGAACTGTTCCTACCATGTAGTTATCGAATGTTGCATAGTAAGAAACTGCATCTGAGTTCATAAGAAGACGGTCATAAGCGATAACAGGAATACCTGCTGTCTTAGCCATATCAAGAGCTTCACCAAGTGAAGAACCTTCGATAGCAGCGATAACGAGAACGTCAACCTGATTGTTGATCATGTTCTCAACCTGAGAAAGCTGCTGCTGAACATCGTTTGAAGCATACTGAAGGTCTACCTTATAGCCTGCAGCTTCAAGTTCTGCCTGCATGTTAGCGCCATCCTGATTCCATCTCTGGAGATCCTTAGTAGGCATTGATACGCCAACTGTTACATCACCGGCATCTGCTGCACCAGCATCTGATCCGCCATCAGTCTGCTGTGTCTGATTATCATTACCACCATCTGTTGTTTCCCCACCGGTTGATCCGCCTGAGCAACCAACAAGAAGTGCTGCAGCCATACCAAGGCTCAGTGCCTGTTTGAGTAACTGTTTCTTCATAATTTACCCTCCATTTAAAAATAAATTTCAGATGATCACCTGCCGATTGGCCGGGGTGACCCTCCCTCTTTGTGATAAGTGAATTATAATAAACCGTTAATCTAAAAAAAATTGAAAATTCTTCTATCTTTCTTCAAAATTCTTTTACAATTTGGATACAATTTTTAGATTAATATAGAAAAACATGGTTAAGATGCAATAAAAAAACATTCCAAAATCATTGATTCCAGAATGTTTTTAGTTATTATGGATAGGATTTTTATATAAAAATTCTTCTATGACGTCATATTGCATGTTGCAAACATAAATGAAAATGTCCGGATATCGTACCATGAACTTGATAAAACAATCAAAAATCATGGCACTGACCTATATACTACCCGTTCCTGAAAATCCTTTGATTATACTGCACTATTCAAGTAGGACTAAACCGATCACGATGCCAGATGCCTTACGCCGTTTAATGAACCATCTGTCGTCCATACACACCATTCATAATTACAAAACGGTCCATCGTCTTCATCAAAACCAAATCCATGATTACATACATTGGTATAATTGGGATCGTACATATATACATAACCGCCCTGAAGATATGCCCAGTTCCTGATATCTGTCTCTATCTCTTCTACAGTTATGTAGTCCTGAATGCCATAGGCTGTGATCTGCTCGTATATATGAGCAGCAACATAAGCGGTATTGTCCTGCCTCACACCTTCTATAGAAGTATAGGTCAGGTCTCTGTATTCGAACTCTTCAAGTACTTCTTTGATCTGCGATTCGACCATTATACCATTTTCAAGGCCATTTGAATATGTACCTGTTGTAATATTAGTATACAATCCATATACTACTTCAGTTGCTGTTCCGGATCCGTTTGGAAGATCATCTGCAAAGGTTCCTTCGAAGGTGTAATATCCGGTAGCTTCTCCTTCATCATTCCAGGACCAGCATAATATAACTCCTTCTCCTGTCCTTAAGCCGCCAGCCATACCTCCGTAATAGAAATATATGGAAGGATTGCCATCAGGAAATGAGTCAACTCCCTGATACAGTCCGCATCCTGTTCCGTCTCCGTTATCTTTAATTAAAGGAAGGCCGGATGATACTCCAAGACTGTATATACTTTTATCTTTATAAATATCATGTAGGTATTCTGCTGCCTTGCCATAATCTTTGTTCGCAGCATAAGTTGTTAGAGAGCCAAGGACATTTTCAGCAGTGCCCTTAGCACAAGATGTAATATAAGACCCGCTCCACAGAGCTAATAATATGATCGCCGATGATACTAATATTACGATACTCTTTTTGATAGTTTCAGTTATTCTTATCATAGATAACCTCCTCGTGCCTGTACATGTTGCCAACTACGAAGACCGTATATTAATCATAAGGCATATTCGATATTACGTCAAAAAATAATTATCTGACAAAGCCTGCCTTTTATACATAATTTACAATAAATTAACATCATCAATTATTATTTTGTGATAAAATATATGTGTTACATTGTTAATTCAATAACAAAAACTATATAAATAACCAGGAGGAGATTTTATGGCACGTTTTACTTTACCCAGAGACGTATATCACGGAAAAGGCGCTCTTGAAGCCCTCAAAACCTTCGAAGGCAAAAAGGCCATCGTATGCGTAGGTGGCGGATCCATGAAGAAGTTCGGTTTCCTTGATAAGGTTGTATCCTATCTCAAAGAAGCCGGCATGGAAGTAGAACTTTTTGAAGGTATCGAGCCCGATCCGTCCGTTGATACTGTTATGAAGGGTGCTGAAGCTATGCAGAAGTTCGGTCCTGACTGGATCGTTGCTATAGGCGGCGGTTCCCCGATAGATGCTGCCAAAGCTATGTGGATCAAGTACGAGTATCCTGATACTACCTTCGAAGATATGTGCAAGGTATTCGGTCTTCCAAAGCTTCGTACCAAGGCTAAATTCTGTGCTATATCATCTACATCCGGTACTGCTACAGAGGTTACAGCCTTCTCCATCATCACAGACTACAATAAGGGTATCAAGTATCCTATAGCCGACTTCGAGATCACTCCTGATGTTGCTATCGTAGATCCTGAGCTTGCTCATACAATGCCTCAGAAGCTCGTAGCCCATACAGGTATGGACGCTATCACACATGCTATCGAAGCTTATGTATCAACAGCTAACTGTGACTATACAGATCCTCTTGCCCTTCATGCCATCGAGATGATCCAGGCTGATCTTGTTGGATCTTATAACGGAGATATGGACAAGCGCGATGCTATGCACAATGCTCAGTGTCTTGCAGGTATGGCATTTTCTAATGCTCTTCTTGGTATAGTTCACTCTATGGCTCATAAGACAGGTGCTGCATTTGCAGATCATGGTGCTCACATCATCCACGGCGCTGCCAATGCTATGTATCTTCCTAAGGTTATCGCATTTAATGCAAAAGACCCTGTAGCTTTAAAGAGATACGGCAAGATCGCTGATGTTATGAACCTCGGCGGATCAAGCGATGAAGAGAAAGTTAAGCTCCTTATCGATTATCTTCGCAAGATGAATGATGATCTGAACATACCTCACTGCATCAAGAACTACGGCGCAGACAGCTATCCAACAGAGCAAGGCTTTGTTCCTGAAGATGTATTCCTTGACAGGCTCCATGACATAGCAGCTAATGCTATCCTTGATGCCTGCACAGGATCTAATCCCCGCCAGCCTTCTCAGGAAGAGATGGAGAAGCTCCTTAAGTGCTGCTACTACGATACAGAAGTTGATTTCTGATTTCCTATAACAATTACAGCCTCTATACGTTAGGAATTAAACGTATAGAGGCTGTTCATTTTCATTACAGATATTACTTTCTTTAAAAAGATAACTAATGTAAATGGCCTAATGATCAAAAGTCATTTTGCTTCGAGATAGCTATAAATCGCTCATGCAAACTGCCTTGTATTAGTTACGAAGCTGTCGCAATAAGGACACTTAACTGTCTGTCCCCTAGGGATCATAAGATTTGCACCACAGTGAGGACAGTAATAAGATTCCGGACGAAGCTGATCTATGGAAGTGGCTCTTGAATTATATGTCATTATCAGATTCTCTTCTCCAGGGATCCTTCTGTTTTCTGATCTAACTCCTGCTATTATAAATTTCCCTTTGTATTCACAGATATGAACCGTCTCTCCAAGATTATAACCTCTGGCACTGCCTGATCCTGTAGATACCTGTACATCACGTATTATGTTATTTTGATCATAGTACCTGACTTCAAGATACAAAAGAGGCCTGTTATTTACTCTTACAGTATCACTTTTTTGATATGAAACAATCTTGCCATAATAATGTATTCCATGTCTGATAGCCATCTTCCTCTGAAATGAAATATATGCACCGGCTCCAAAAAAACCGATTCCAATAAGAGAAAAAGGTAATCCCATAAGAGCAACTGCGGCAGAGTCGTCACCACCCATTGCCAGCAAAGGTATAAACACAGAATAAGAAATAATTATCCAAAATCCGCCAAAACCCATAAAAAATAGCCCTATAAAGTTATTCATCTTATACTAACTCCTTGTATTAAAATATGCTGATATGTTAATGATCTCATGCGCCAATGATATATACTGTCACGTTTACTATACTCTCGCGCCAATGATATTATATTATAATTTCTATTTTAGGCAACTTAATCTTGACACAATTACAATTATAGCCGACGGTCTGCATTTTACATTAAAAATCACCCTGCTAACCTTACACTGATGTAACTACTCGACCCATTCCAGCAAAAAAACTACGATCAAACTATCTTAATCGTAGTTTTTTACAAATCTTGTTTTTATTAACTTCTCTTTTTTACTATTACATATCTCAAACTTCCCACTTGGCCGGGGCCAAGTGGGAAGTTTGTGCTTTACACTACTACTTTTATTCGATGCTCTGCTTTGCTTTTTCTAGAGCAGCTATAACATTATCGCACCATGCATCGAATTCAGGATCTTCTCTTTGACATTCTTCAGGGTGGGACAATATGTAATCAAGAGCTATCCTTACCCCTTTGTGGAAAGGAATCGTCGTAGTCATATTAGGTGCAAGCCTTTTCAGCTTAGTGTTATCAAAGACTACAGATACAGCCTTATCTCCGATAAGCCCGCCTTCAAAGTCGTATCCTTTCTTAGCACCAGCTTGTGCCAAGAAATAAGATGATACGTGATAAGCATTTAACTTAACACCAAGAGCATCTGCTATTGTCTGGTATATCTGATTCCATGTAAGAATCTCATCACCTGTTATCTGGAAAGCTTCTCCGATTGCATGTCTGTTGCCCATAAGTGCTGTATAGCCAGCCGCAAAGTCTTTATTAAAAGTAAGCGCCCAAAGAGATGTTCCATCCCCGTGTATGATAACAGGCTTACCTTCCATCATGCGCTTAATAACCTGCCAGGAACCCTTACTTCCGTGAGCACCAACAGGGATATTTCTTTCGTCATAAGTATGGCTCGGACGCACTATTGTAACAGGGAATCCCTCATTTCTGTACTTGTCCATAAGGAACTCTTCGCAGGCAATCTTATTCCTCGAATACTCCCAATGGGGATTAGCAAGAGTTGTACCTTCTGTTATCACATAACCAGCCGCTGGTTTATGATAAGCAGATGCTGAGCTTGTATAGATATACTGCCTTGTCTTATCTTTAAAAAGGCGATAATCCCTTTCAACCTGATCTTTAGTAAAACCAATAAACTCGCACACACTGTCAAAATACAGATCCTTAATAGCATCAGATACAGCCTCTTCATCGTTGATATCCGCTATTATCTGATGAACCCCTTCAGGAACAACCTCACTTCTGTTACCTCGATTCAAAAGGTATACTTCCCAATTTGTATCTTCTGCAAGTCTTCTGACTATAGCAGTACTTATAGTTCCTGTACCTCCAATAAAAAGCGCCTTCATTGTGCCTCCTTCAATATATTCTTATGAATGATTCCCTATGAGCTTTACAGTACATTTCCCCTTAATATTACTTTTTTAAGTTCAAGTGTATCCTTATCTATGATCAGGGCATCTGCATATTTGCCCTTAGTAATACTTCCATACATCCTGTCCATGCGAACAGATCTTGCAGCATTGATAGTCGCAGCCCTGACTGCGCTCTCTATAGGAACCTTGATATCTTTTATACAGGTTATCATGCATTCATACAGATTAGAAACGCTGGCAGCTATAGTACCGTCAGATAGTGTTGCTCTTCTGCCCTTAACATATACCTTGTGGCCTCCAAGCTCATACTCTCCATCCGGCATGCCGACAGCACGCATACTATCACTTATAATGACAACTCTCTCATCTCCAAGCAGTGTGAAAGTCGAGCGATCAACTGTACTGTGATGATGGATACCATCTGTTATAAGCTCTGCATAGCACTCTTTATTATCAATTACAGCGCCCACAACTCCCGGCTCTCTGTGATGATAGGGACTCATGGCATTATATAAATGAGTTACATGAAGAGCGCCAAGTTCCATGGCTTTAACTGCTGTGTCATAGTCAGAAGCTGTATGAGCTATGGATATGACTACTTCATCTTTTAACTCTTTGATAAAATCCATAGCACCGTCTCTTTCAGGAGCAATATCTACCATGCAGATCTTACCACCGGACAGATCCTGCATCTTTCGTACCAGAGACACATCCGGAAGCTTTATATCAGCTAGTTCCTGGGAGCCTTTTTTCTCAGGAGATATAAAAGGCCCTTCCATGTTGATACCAAGAAAAGAAGCTTCCTTCTTATGAGCTTTGATCGCATCTTCATCTTCTACTATCTTGTTAAAATAATCTCCTGTTACTCTTGCTACATTTAAAAGCTTATCCTCAGGAACCGTCATAGTAGTAGGACATATGGATGTGACACCAACTGATGCTTCATAGCTTAAAAAGTCACTTATGGATTCATAGGTAGCATCGCAGAAATCGCTGTTGTGGCATCCATGTACATGAACATCAATAAGTCCCGGGATTACGTAGTCTGACTTGGCATCTACTATAATGTCATCATCTAAAGAATCCGTGTCCGATGTCTTGTCACCCACTTTTTGACGATCTGTTATTCCGTCAAAATATTCTCCTTTGATACAGATATCCTTTGGACTAAATCTATAATCTTCTGTATATACAGATCCATTAATAATTTTCATATGACCTCTTTTATGATTTTATAGATCATCTCAAAACCGTATAATTATCCGTAACAGGTGACTTGGAAAGTGCATCCTCATCAGCGACAATGATAAGGTTCTTGTGAAGCTGAAGTACAGACGCCGGAACTTCCGGAGTTATCTTGCCCCAGAATGCATCCCTTACTATATCAGCCTTGTCCTTGCCGCTTGCTATAAGCAATACGATACCTGCCTGCATTATAGTCCTTATACCCATTGTTATAGCCTTTTTAGGAACATCTTCTTTACTTTCAAAAAGCCTTGAATTAGCATCAATAGTACTCTGAGACAAGCTTACTATATGAGTTCCCTTTTCAAAGCTCTCACCCGGCTCATTAAAACCTATATGGCCATTATGGCCAAGGCCAAGGAGCTGCATGTCTATGCCGCCCAGCATATGAATAAGGTTATCATAGCTGTCGCACTCACCCTCAAGGTCTGCCGCCATACCATTAGGAACATTGGTATTGTGAATATCAATATTGACCCTGTCAAAAAGGTTGGTGTTCATGAAGTATCTGTAACTCTGAGGATTAGCAGCATCAAGTCCTATATACTCATCGAGATTGACTGTCGATACCTCACTAAAGTCAAGGTCTCCTTTTTCATACCATTCGGTAAGCTGGTTATAGATACCAATCGGTGAAGTACCTGTTGCAAGGCCCAGTACGCAGGACGGCTTCATAATGATCTGGGCAGATATTATGTTGGCAGCCTTTCTGCTTAATTCTTTGTAGTCTTTAGCTTTGTAAATACTTATCATATAGTTTTTATCCCCTTAGTATAAATTATAGTTTATGCCCCATTGCCCGCCAGAGTTAATAATAAAACCACCGGCTATATATAAGTATTTTATTCTTTTTATCGTTCTATGTTATTGTCTTTTATTGTTTATTATTGATATACTTTGCTGACTTTTTACCATTACATATGATATCAAAGGCTTAGATGCTGCCTTGAGTCAAAACCGTTTTTCTTAAAATCTGAATTCAGAAAGTCGATCTCTTTGGGCACTACCTTGATAAGATTGATAGGCTCCTCCATCTTCTTAACAGCATCAAGTGGTATCTTCTTGTATTCAAGGAGTTTATTATATTCACTTGTAAAGTGCTCCACCACCTGAGCTACTCCGTATATCTGCATGCCGTGAAGACTTCCAAAATCAGAACTTTCTTCATATATTGCAAGACATACATTCTTGTTATCCTTAAGAGCTTTGAATTTAAGTCCTCCTTCTGAGAAAAACCAGAACTTGCCGCCAGTGTAGTTGTATTCTATTGGAGTGTTGCGAACGAAATCGCCGCTACCTGTAGCCAATGCGCATATCTTATGCCTTCCTATAAAGGCATCAACTGCGCCTCTAAGCTCCGATTCTTCCATTGGGAATTCTGATGTCTTTCTTTCCCAAAAAGATGCTGCCATATCATAGTCCATAGTCTGTAAATCCCCCTTTTAATAATATATTGAAGAAAAGCCACTTTCTTCTTTAAAACTATCAAAATCCTGCCACTTTTTATTATACGCTCTTTTTGGTTATCTATTATTATGAAAAAAAGAATACCCGGGCTATGGGAACCACGGGTACTCTTTTACTTGTGTATAGGATCATGGGAATGAATCACAAGTCATATTAAGTTTAATCAGCGTCAAGCTTTAGTAAAATGCAGCTGCACAGATGGATATACTCCGTACATAGGATCAAAAGCAAATCCTGCATTCATAAGTGCTGCTCCTGTAAATGTCATGTCCTCAAGTTTGGATCTCCTGATACCTACGTCTTCAGGTGTATCCTCTACTGAAGATCTGCAATAATCAACCTTGTATACAGCATCCGCATCAAGACCTCTTAGTTTAATATGAGGGATCACAGGGTTAGCATGCACATCCTTCATTACAAGGCTTATAAGAGCTTCATCCTTACTATCAGATACAAACTCCCATGAAACAAAATACTCTTCTGTCTCATTATCTGTCAGTCTAAAGTATCTGCCTTTCTGGATCAGGAAGTAGAACCTGTTAAAGTCCCTGATCTGCTGCCTTATGATATCCTTATCAGATTCTGAGAGCTTCCTTGGGTCTAGCTCATATCCAAAGGTTCCTGACATTGCGACTATACCTCTTGTAATAATAGAGGTCTGTCTTCCGTTCTGGTGATTGGGAGATGCAGATACATGTGCTCCCATAGTGCTGACAGGATATCCGTAAGATGTGCCCTTCTGGATACTAAGCCTGTCTATGGCTTCCGAGTTATCAGAGCACCATATCTGAGGTGAATAGAACATGATGCCTGCATCAAATCTTCCGCCTCCTCCTGAGCAGCCTTCTATCATGACATTGGGATAATGCGAGCGAAGTCTGTTCATAAGATCATACGTTCCGAGCATGAATCTGTGCGAAGCTTCGCCCTGCCTGTCAGCAGGAAGTACTCTGGAATATACATTACATACAGATCTGTTGAAGTCCCACTTGATATATTCAATATTGGCACTGTCAAGGATCTTCGAGATCATATCATAGAGATAGTCTACGACTTCTCGCCTCCCCATATCAAGGACCAGCTGATTGCGCCCCATTACAGGATCTCTGCCTTCATCTGTTATAGCCCAGTCAGGATGATTTCTATAAAGATCAGAATCTTCATTGACCATCTCAGGCTCAAACCATAGGCCGAATTTCATATTAAGGCTATTGGCATGATCTGCGATAGCTTTGATAGATCCCGGCAGCTTTTTGGTATTGACATACCAGTCACCAAGTCCTGCATTATCATCATTTCTTGCACCAAACCAGCCATCATCCAGGACGAACATCTCGCAGCCAAGATCTGCTGCAGCATCCTGGATCTCCATAATCTTCTTTTCATCAAAATCAAAATATGTACCTTCCCAGTTGTTGATAAGGACAGGTCTCTTCATATCACGAAACTCTCTGGGGCATACATTCTCTCTTATGATCCTATGATACAAAAAGCTAAGATCATTAAGACCCTTGTCTGAATAAGCCATGATAACTTCCGGTGTCTGGAACGACTGACCACAAGGTAGCTTCCATCTAAAATAATCTGATCCGATTCCTGCAGTAAGTCTTATAGTTCCTGCCTGATCAACCTCTATCTCTTCAAGATGGTTACCGGAATACATAAGCATGAAGCCGTAGCATTCGCCGTAGTCTTCTGTTGCATCCTTGTTACATAGTATCACGAAAGGATTGTTATGATGACTGCTGGCACCGCGCTTTGATCTTATCGATTGGATATCGTGAGTAAGCCTCTTTCTTTCAGGCTGTCTCTCCATGGCATGACGTCCATGGAAGTGGATATAGTCCATATTTTTATGAAGAAGGTCTATGGACATGGACTGAGCCTTGGTAAGAGTCACTTCATCAGATGATGTATTGGTAATACGTGTGCTTCTGACTATAATATCTTTGTCTTCAAAGACTTTGTAAACAAGAGATACTTCAATACCTAAAATCTTATCTTCAAGGACTATTACAAGTGTAGATTCGGACTTAGATGAAGATTCTGACCCTAAGTTTCCTTCTTTGCAGCTATCATCCTGCGAATCCTCCTTCATGGGCTTATATTCTGAAGTTCCTTCATATGAGGATCTGACATAAGGCATATTATCAATTGTATATATTCCATCATATATAGTATGTGATTTATACCTTAGATCACTTGTCCTTGCGCCCTTAGGATCTTCTATTCCAAGTGCATTTATCCTATAGTCTCCTGCACCTTCTGTAGAATATTCAAAAGGAAGCGTATCAGGCGATAAGCCTCTTCTGTCTCTGCATTCATAGCTATTGCCGGAGAATCCTCTGTCTATCTCTTTGATAAGATAAGACATATCAGCATCTCCCAAAGGCGCCCCGTAATAGGTATGAAGTACCATGCCATACTCGTTTATCTTGATCTGGTACTCTGTATTTTTAGTTTTTAAATGGAATACTTTACTACTTCTGTCTAATATAATGCTCATGATGGCCCTCACGTAAAAACAATATTACTTCTATTAAAAATTAGTGATCAGTTCTCGAAGATAAGTGATATCTTTTTATATTTATCATTTCTCAATGATCACAGCTTACCGCCTGATGTTGCGATTCCTTCTACGAACTGCTTCTGGAAGATTATGTAGATCACTATCATAGGTACGATAGCAAGAACTGCTGATGCCATCATGGTAGGATAATCGTTGCCATACTGTCCCTGCATCTTGGCAAGACCTGCGCTAAGTGTTGTGGTCTCAGCACTAGGGCATACGATCATAGGCCACATAAGATCCTTGAAAGCAAAAAGTGCTGTGAAGATACCAAGAGATATCATTGCTGACCTTGTAAGTGGCAGCATTATGAAGAGGAATGTCTGTCCTATATTGCATCCGTCTATCTGCGCTGCCTCTTCAAGATCTCTTGGGAGTCCCTGATAGCTTGTCTTAAGAAGGTATGTACCAAAAGCTGTTACAAGTCCGGGGAATACAAGTCCTGCCGTTGTATTCATCCAGTGAAGCTTTGAAACCATAAGATACTGAGGGATGATGAATATCTGAGAAGGGATCATCATCTGGATCAGTACCAGCGAGAACATAAGCTTCTTGCCCGGGAACTCAAGTCTTCCGAATGCATATCCTGCCATTGTTGCAGTAAGACATGCACACACAACTCTGAAAAATATGAAAAGTATAGTATTTTTATAAAGAGTAATGAAGTTATAACTCTTCCATACTTTTCCAAAATTCTCCCAATGCCAGTCAACCTGTGGGAATATATAGAAAGGATTGACCGAAATGGCTTCCTGATTGGTCTTAACCGCCGTAAGGATCATCCATGCAAAGGGGACCAGCATTACAATTGCCATTATTGTCAGAACCAAATATGTAAAGAATCTGTTTATTCTGTAATTTCTACTTAAACTATCCATATTCAACCTCATGTCGCGAGTGAAACAAGTGGCTAAAAGTCTTGTATTGGCGTAGCTCGCAGCACCAATTAAACTAGTCATTTGGAATTAGCCACTTTGAAAATGTCATCATTTTCAAACTAATGCTTCAAAACCGAAGCTATTATTCTTAGTTATAGAAGACCATCTTCTTCTCAAGTTTCTGAAGGAAGAAAGTTACTATCATGATAAAGACCACAAGTACTACTACAAGTGTTGCGCCATAGCCTCTGTTAGAGTTTGTAAAAGCATATGTATAGAAAAGATATACTATGGACTGTGTCTTATTAAGAGCCTGATTGGTCTTGTCCATAACCATGAACATAAGATCGAATACTGTAAGTGCTCCGATTATCCTGGTCTGTACGATAAAAAATGTCGTAGGACTAAGGAGCGGTACTGTGATACTGAAGAACTGTCTAAGTCCCGAAGCGCCGTCAATCTCTGCGGCTTCATAATAGTCTTTAGGAATCTCCTGAAGACCTGCTATAAATAAAACCATGTTGTAGCCTATGATGGACCATACACCGATGATACCTACACTGATCCATGCTATCGCCGGATTGGATATCCATGCTACATTGGTATGAAATACATTGTTAAGAAGGCCGAACTGCTGATTGTAAAGCCACTTCCAAACCATGGCAACTGCAGCAGGTGCACACACCATAGGAAGGAAATATAAAGTTCTGAACAGGGTCTTGCCTGCCAGTTTCTTCTGAAGAAGGACTGCAAGAATAAGTGCGATCACGATTCCAAGCGGAACCTCTACTATCATGTACTTGACAGTGTTCCATAATGACTGCCATGTCTCTGTATTTGCAATTACTTTCTTATAGTTCTCTATGCCAACAAATATGTTGCCTCTTCCAAAATCTCCGGTTTTACAAAATGACTGATATATTGTATTGATAGCCGGATAAAAGTTAAGAATTATAAGTCCCAGCATTGTAGGCGTAATAAAGGCCCATCCCCATATTGCCTGTCGTTTCTGCGAGGGAGTCATTTTATTTTTTCCCATATAACCCTCCTATACACAATTCATATACACATGAATCACTGGTTGATTCGTAATCTAAATTCATTCCCATATTTGATAATGATCAATAAAAATCAAAAATAAAGATAAAAGCAAAGATAATAATTAAAGATACAATTTAAAAAACGTAAACCCAAAATATAAATGATATTCTTTTTTTTCTGTGGAATTTTTTAGAAATGGTCTGCACAATAGCCCTCGGCCTACGTGCAGACCATCTGATCTGATAAAAAAGGATTTCTTAAAGCTATGCAAGATCAGAAAAGGTACCCTTCTCTAAGTTACATAGCTTATAATTCATTATTCTGCTGCAATAGCATCTTCGATTATCTTCTGTGCGTTATCACAAGCTGTAGACATAAGAGCCGGATCTTCAGGATTCTGCCATGCATCAAGGAATCCGCCAGCCTGCTGAAGTGCATCTTCCCATACAGGAGTCTTTCTTGTGTAAGGACGGAAGTAAAGGTCTCCCTCTTCCTCTGCTCTTGTGAATGCAGATACGTCCATTCCTTCGAAAGCGTTAGCAAAATCTTCTGATATGCCCTTCATACCGCCCATTGTTACGCCAAGCTTAGCCTGCTTGAGCTGGCCTTCTTCTGAACAGAAATAAGAGATAAGATCGTAGCAAGCCTGAGGATCTGACACACCAGCATTAGCAGCCCATCCAAGTCCGTTGTAGCAGGAATATCTCTCACCTGAATCGCAGGATCCGTTGCCGTTGGTATCAGCATATGGCAGCATAGCCCATGCATAATCTGCGTGATTCTCAGCTGTGTAGAAAGAATTGATCATCCAAGAGCCCTGAGTAATCATACCAACCTTGCCTGACTGGAAGAGTGAATCTGTACCGGTCTCAGCAACTACTGACTGAGGAGCGCCAACTGTAAGGAGCTTTCTGACCATCTCCATAGCCTCTTTGCCCTGATCAGATCCGATTGTTGTGCCTTTGTGATCTTCTGTGATAACCTGTGCGCCGTAATCATATACAAGATTGTACCAGCCGTCCTGGTTGTTGGATGTGTTAAGAGCAAGACCATAGATGTCACCATTAGACTTCTCTGTGATAGTCTTAGCTGCTTCATACATATCTTCCCATGTCCAGTCATCTGTAGGAACATCTACACCATATTCTTCAAAGATTGCCTTGTTGTACAAAAGAGCTATAGTATCATGATCCTTAGGAAGCGCATACTGCTTGCCATCGCTATTATAAAGATCCCATACACCTTCATAATAATTGTCTTTAACTATAGCGCTGTCTGCTGCTATATAGTCTGTAAGATCAAGAAGGATTCCATTCTCCATATACATCTGTGCTGTATTGGAGTGCATCCAGAATACATCCGGCATATCTCCGCCTGAAGCACCTGCTTCAAGAAGTGTCCAGTAGTTATCCCAGTCGATAACTTCTATAGATACTGCAACTCCGGACTTAGCTGTCCAGTCATCAGCGATCTCCTGGAGTCCCGGCTGCTGATTGCTATCCCATATGTTTATTGTGATTTTGTCAGTTGAATATGTCTTAGAGCCGTCATTAGAAGTCTGCGGAGCATTACCGCCATCTGTTGTACCTGCACCGCCTGAACTGCAGCCTACAACACCAGCTGCCAATACAGTGCACATAAGTAGTGACAATACTTTCTTTTTCATTTTCTTCCCTCCGTTTTTTGAACCCTTTACTTTAGTATCTTGTGCCTTTGATATTTTAAGTTTAGACTTATATCAAAATAACAAAAATGTTATTTTGTTATTTAAGTTTGTCATTTTGTGAGGTGGACATGATAAGAAATAAGTCAGAAGGTGTCGGTTTTGATTTCTGTGCATTCGTTGATTTTGATTCAAGTTCGGACGTACGTCTATACGAAATCGGTGACTATATATGTGAACCGGAATACTCTTACGGACCTATTATAAGGCCGCGTGGAATCATCCATCTGGTTACTTCCGGTAGAGGAAAACTTACAATTGATAATACTACCTACAATATTCACAAGGACCAGATATTCTTCATTCCTGCCGGTGTCAGCGCCTATTATATAGCTGACAAGGAAGATCCATGGACTTACAAATGGCTGCATATCGGGGGATCGAGGGTTATAGAAGTATTAAAAGATGCGGGTATCGACGAATATAACCCTGTATTTACTCTCTGCGATCGTGGAAATAGTACAAAAGAAAACTTCTATAATATATTTAATGACATTTTTGCAAACTTTACAAGGGAATTTATATGTATATCAAAACTATACGAATTATTGGATTACTTTAGTGATTTTTCTTTAAAAGATGATGAGAGTTCTGAGAGTCTGCAGCTTCAATATGTGCATACTGTTATCAAATATATACATCTAAAATACTCTGAGCAGCTTCGGGTTGAGGACATATCAAGGGCATGCGGTCTTAACAGGAGCTATCTGTCAAGGCTGTTCCATGATGCGACGGGGTCGACGATCCAGGACTTCCTTATGACTTATCGTATCAAGGAGGCTGCAAATATGCTAAGAAACTCGGATAGTACGGTATCCTATATCGCATTCGCTGTCGGATACTCTGACATTTACACTTTCTCCAAGGCCTTCAAGAAAAAGATGGGGCTTACGCCTTCGGCATATCGTGAGAATGTGGGATGACAGTTGCTCATATAGGCAGGCTTTGCCTTCGGGGCTTTGACAAATATGCATATTGTTTTTGTTAACTATATTCCGTTAATTACTTGTAGCTTTTAGACAATTTCTGTGGTATGATTTTGTGTATATTTACAGAATATAAAATATATAATTAGGAGGAAACATGAAATCTAAGGTCATATCTTTCTTCTTAGCTACAGTTATAACTACAGGCGTTCTTGCCGGCTGTAGCAACAATTCCGCAAATGGATCTGCAACTGATCAGTCTAATGCTTCTCAGGAATCAGGCGAGGAAGGGGAAGGCAATGCTGATAATACTGCAGATAACTCTGCAAGTGGTAATACGGGCACAGATGTTGATGCATCAGCTAATGACGCATCTCTTCCGGCATCTTTCGATGAGTTTATAGCTTCGCTTCATGCAGGGCAGTCATATGCTTATGCTCCTATATGTGAGGGAGAGGATGCTCTTCTTGTCACGAGTTATACATTCGATGATCTTAATGGTCATATAGCTACTTATGATGCTTCTATATATATAGAAGAAGGTGGCTCTGTTAAGAAGATTACTACTGTTCAGAGCGGGGGCACTGCTTATCCTATTGCTGTAACTGCAGATAATGAGCTTATTGTAGGTAACAGGAATTCTGTTCAGGTCGCACATATAGACAAAGCTTCAGGTAAGTATGTGATAACCAGGGAATCAGATGTAGAATTTACAACTGATGAAGAGGGCGCTTATCATGACTATATAGAGGGGGAAGATGTCTCTATCGGAACAGATTCTACTCTTTATGATGAACTAGACAGTTTGTACTGGAATTCGGAAGTTATTAGTTTTAAAAGTGCCGGTATAGCTTCAGATAACACTCCAAATCTTGAGGGAGCTGTGTACGCTGCTTATGAAGGTGATGACTTATATAACATCTCCTGTTATATAGGCTTTGAATCTGACACTACAGGTTTCATGCAGACTCCGGATGGATTATCAGGAGCACCTTTTGATTATGAGCTTAAAGGCTCTGATATTGTATTCCATATAGCATCCGCTGATGATAATACTGCTGCATCCTTTAGTTTTGATAATGCTTCATTCCCGGTTCTTACTTTTTCAGGTGAGAGTCCTTTTGAAAATCCAGAGGTTACGCTTACCTTCCTTGACAATGCTGATCCTGAAACTTTTGAGGCTTCAACCTACTACGAAGGAGACAACACTCTTTTAATGCAGGTTTCAAGCTATGACAAGACTTCTCTAACTGGTGATCTGTACCGCGAAGAGAAGATCAAAGAAGAGTATGTAGACGGCGCGGTAGAAGGCGATATCCTTTCTTCTGTCAATGGTACAGCATTTACCGTTGTATCTTTTGAAGATGTTAACAAAGAGCTGGAATACGGAACAGATGATGAGTTCAAAAAAGACGTTGTTGGCACAACACGTTTTGACAAATTCCTGGTACGATCAAGCGATGATGACTTCTATTATGCTCTGCAAAAAGAAGACTATGAGACATCCTACAAGGTAGTATCACTGATGACAGAAGGCACTGTCAAAAAGCTGATCGCAAAGGGTGTAACTTTCAATATCAAAGAAGACTGTGTCATAGTCCTTCTTAAATTCGTATTAAACGATGAATCAGGCGAGCTCAAAGAAGACTATATTATAGGCAGAGAGTTTGATCCCGAAAGCTATCCCGGCTGGTCTGAAGATGCTACAGAGTATTATCTCTCATCAGATATGCTGGTATCTATCAGTGTTGTAGATAATGAGCTGTCATGCATCGTACAGCAATATGTAGAATAAAGAAAAAAGTAACTCAAACTACCACTTGTATGGTGCATGATCACCAGGAAAGTTTGAAATACTAAAGTATAAGCCGCAAAAGACCGGAGCGAGAAGCTCCGGTCTTTATGCGTGTTAGAGAGGATTTAGTGTCCGACTCATTTATATTGAAAATAAATGAGCAAGCACTGGTAATGGGTGTATGATTATTTTGGCTTTTGAACATCAAGAGGTCATTGACCATTAACTATTTCTCTTATTTTGTCAGGTGATACTTTAAATTCTCTGTCGTAGGTCATGAGGCCGTTGATCTCCTGCTCTACATCAGTCAGCTGTGTATATACAAAGCCCTGAACATTCTCTGACTTAAGCAGCGGTTCTACAACATCTCTAAATCTCTTAAGGTAGTCTTCTTCATCTCCAGCTGCAGTATAGCCCCAGCCTTCAGTTCCGTCTTTGCAATATGATATACCTCCGAATTCCGTTACCATAACGGGTTCGCCGTGATACTCATATCCTCTGGCAAAAAGGGCATGGCCTCCGGGGAAGAGTCTTTTGATATTATCAATATCAGCATATCTGTCTGTAAGTTCTTGTCTGTCTCCGCTATAATCATGGATCGTGACTATGTCAGATCTTGTATGAGTCCAGCCGTCGTTGGATATAACGAGTCTTGTTCTGTCTATGGACTTAATAAGATAATACAGCGCCAGTGAATGAGCCTGTTCGTCTTCTCTATCCAGAATCTCATGAACTCCCCAGGATTCATTGAGAGGAACCCATGCTATGATACAAGGATGATTGTAATCACGTCTTAGTATCTCAAGCCACTCCTTAGTATGCCTTTCTACCGCCGTCTGTGAATATTCATAGGAGCTTGGCCCTTCGCCCCACACAAGAAGTCCCAACTTATCTGCCCAGTACAGGAATCTTGGATCCTCAACTTTTTGATGTTTACGAACTCCATTAAATCCCATACTTTTGGTATACTCTATATCTTTTCTAAGATCATCATCTGTAGGAGCTGTAAGGAGTCCTTTCCTAAAATATCCCTGATCCAACAGCATCTTCATGGTATAGGGTCTGTTATTAAGAAGGATCCGGCCATTAACTACATTTATCTTTCTAAAGGCAAAATATCCTTTGACCCTATCCTTATATGCATCTTTATATGAATCGTTATCAAAATCCGCTTTAATATCATTAGTATTTTGGTCTGAATCCGATTCTAAATTTTGGGGCGAATCATATTTAGGATTATCTTTAAAATCTTCTAAAGAACCTACTTCAAGATCCTTATTCAAAGCTTCTATCGTATACTCTACATCGAACAGTACAGGTGTCTCCGGGCTCCAGGTCCAGCTCTCCTGATGGTGCCAATCAAGAGTTACTGCAGAGTCAAGCCAGTATTTGACTTTAGCTCTTCCATTTCTTATAACGATCTCATCTGACAACAGCTTAGTACCTTTAAGGCTTATTGACACACCGGCTTTGGCATCTTTGGAGCCTTCTATCTTCATGTCGATCTCTATCATTCTCTCATCCAGATCCGGAGTTATGCGGACACTTTTTAAATATGTACCCGGAACTTCCTCGTACCAGACGCTCTGCCAGATTCCTACAGTTCTTGTATAGAAGATGCCGCTTGATCTTTTTTCCCAGAACTGCTTACCTCTGGTAGATTCAAAGTCAAAAGAGTCGTCGAAGGCTCTGACCGTGATAACATGCTCCTCTTTGTTAGATACTGAATCCGTTACATCGATATCTATAGGAGTGTTCCCGCCTTCATGATGGCAGACATGATCTAAGTCTATCCATATGTCTGCGATATGGTCTATAGCACCAAAGTGCAGGATGAATCTGCTGTTTGTCATAGTCCTTTTAAATAAGACTTTGCGCCTGTACCATACGATATCGTGAAAGTCATGATCATTGACCTTAGATAACTCACACAGATATGTGTATGGAACTATTATCTTCTTGTCAAAATATTGATCTATAGTTTCGTTACCAGATGCTCTTTTATCATTACAGGTATTGTCATACCATCTCAGCCTAAGTCCAAGATCGTCATCATCGAAAACAAAATCCCACTCTCCGTTAAGTGTGGTATAGTTATCCCTCACAAAGTCCGGTCTTGGATATTCTTCTCTTGGTATATTATTCATAATAGTTATTCCTCATCAGTTATATAGTCATCCTTTTACTGCAGACTGCAGCTGCATTCCTTTGATAAAATATTTCTGTGCGAACAAGAACAGAACAAATGTCGGGATTACAGATACGATACCTCCTGCCATGGCATGAGAAGGATATACATCATAAGTACCTTTTAGAATCTGCATACCGGGAGTGATCGTCATCTTATCTACATTACTTATTACAAGCGTCGGCCACAAAAAATCATTCCAGGAGCCTGTAAAAGCGAACATTCCAACTACCGTAAGAACCGGCGCGCAAAGCGGAAGTATGATCTTATAATAGATCTGAAAATAGTTTGCTCCGTCTATTCTTGCAGCTTCGTCAAGTTCTTTGGGAATTCCGAGCATGAACTGTCTTATCAGGAAGATATTGAAAGCTCCGCTTGCTCCAGGCAGGATAAGCGCCCATTTGGTATTGATCATATTAAGAGCAGCGCAGATCTTATAAAGCGGTATCAGATTGATGACTGAAGGGAATACCATCGTAGCCATGAGTATACCAAATAAAAGATTTCTTCCTTTAAACTTAAGTCTTGCATATGCAAATGCTGATGTTGATGATATAAGGAGTACCAGCGCAGTTGACGCAGTTGATGTTATAAGTGAGTTAATAAACCACTTAATAATAGGAGTAGAATCAGACCTTGTTGAGAAAAGGTCTGTATAACTTTCAAAAGTAAAATTTTGCGGCAGGAAAGAAAATCCTGACATCTTGATCTCTTTTTCCGATTTAAGAGATGTAAGCAGAGACTGCGCAAGAGGCGCAATCCATATGAGAGCAAATATGAGGCAGAATATAAATGCCAGAGTCTTTACGATACTTAATTTTTTCTTCATATATACTTTTCACCCCTCATCCCCTACAAATTTGTACTGAAGCAGTGCTATAACGATCATCACAGCGCCCAGCATAAGTGCCATTGCAGATGCAAGTCCCGATATCGATTTACCTCCAAATGAAGGAAATGCCAAATCTCTTATGACCATAAGAAGTACATTGGTAGAATTGTTGGGGCCTCCGCCTGTGAGCATCAGAGGCTGTCCATAGATATTGAACTGGGCAACAGTAGTAAGAACTACAGTATATGCCAGCTGATTCCTTATAGATGGAAGCATTATGGAGAAAAACTTCCTGACAGGTCCTGCTCCGTCTACATCTGCTGCCTCCAGCACATCCTGAGATACTCCGTTGAGAGCCGCAAGATATATGACCATGTTGGTTCCTATAGTCCACCAGACTGTGACCAGCACTATAGCAATCCAGGCATAGGGCTGGATACCAAGCCAGTTGACCTTGGTTCCAAGAACGTTATTGATAAGGCCAAGGTTCTTATTGAACATGTAATACCAGGTCAGGATTACTGTTGATATAGACAGTACTGTCGGCATATAAAATAGCGACTGGAAGAAGCTATGCCCAAAAGGCTTTTGATTAATTGCAATTGCCAGTAGAAGCGGAAGCACTATACCTATAGGTACTGATATAACAACGAATATAAGCGTATTGGTAAAACCCGTTCTAAAGAATCTGTAATATGTGGATTCTTCATTAAAAAGAATCTCTTTGAAATTCTCAAATCCTATGAACTCAGGAAGCTTAGGACTGAAAATATCCCATCTGGTAAAAGCAGCATATATACCCATTACAGCCGGGATGATGAAAAATATCACGAACAAAATGATCTGGGGCGCTATGAACAGATAGGGTATTGGGTCAAATTTCTTCTTAGGTACCTCTTTCATACAACCTCCTCAAACTATCCGGGAGAGCTACCCCTCCCGGAAAATGGATTACAGGGATGTAATCCGGACATGTATAGAAGTGCACGGATGCACTTCTATGTCCTTATTATTGGTTCTTTATGTTGTCGCTTATCTGCTGATTGTATGTAGATAGCGCTTCGTCAACATCCATCTTGCCAAATACAACTTCACCTACAAATGCATCAAGTGCACCAACAAGGTATCCGTAATATTTATAGTCAGAGATGAATGTAAGACTAGGATCATTTAAGAAAAATGCCTGTGGCATATCTGCAAACTCAGGATTCTCTGTGATAGCAACTGTTGCAGGGCACTGACCTACCTGAGCCCATGGGAGAGAATTGTCCTGGAAGAATTCAAGGAAGTCCATGATAGCCTTGCCTTTTTCAGGTGTCTGGTCTTTCTTTGGCATTACGAATTGATGAGAAGAAGCCCATGAGATAGGATTAGCAGCATCATAGGATATTGCATAGGTTGCACCATAATTAACTTCCATTGAATTAAGGGTTCCGATCATCCATGTTCCTTCAGGAAGGAACATAAGCTGACCCTGTCCAAAGAGGTTTGTAGGATCGTCTCCGTCCTGTGTACACCAGCCGTTGTCTACTGCATTTTTCCAGTCAGTAAGGACTTTTTTTGCAATATCATTGTCTATAGAAGGCTCTGTGCCATCTTCTGACTGCTTGCCTCCAAGCTGTGCATACCATTCAAGGAATTCATTTCTGCCCCATGTATATGCATATGTATATACGCCGTCTGCTGCTGCAGCAGGTGCAAACTCAGCAATCTCATCAAAAGTGATCACATTGTCATCAAGGACATTTGGACAGTACTTCTCAACAAGGTCTTTGTTGTAATAAGTAAGATAGCCATGTACATCAAGAGGAACAGCGTATCTATGACCATCTATCTCGCCGGGGTTCCATGCTGCAGCATTGTACTTGTCAGCTGTTATATTGCCATTTGCAGCAATATACTCATCCATAGGAAGGTAGATATCATTTTCCTTGTTGAGCTGCAATCTGTCTACATGGTTTATTGCAAGATCAGGAACATCTGTACCTGACTGAACAGCAAGTGGAAGATTCTGATACAAATCTTCCTGGGCCATCATTCTGTGAACTACTGTATACTCAGGATTTGTAGCATTGTAGGCATCTACTATCTCCTGCATAGCTTCGCCATCGCCGCCTGTAAATACGGACCAGAACTCGATAGTCTTGTCAGAGTCACTCTTCGCAGTATCAGAACCTGCGTCAGTATTCTGGGAACCATCCGATACACCTGTTGTCTTGTCAGTTCCACCTGATGCACTACCGGAACCACATGCAGCCATTGACAGCGCCATTGTTGATGCAAGCAATACACTTAACAGTTTCTTTGTCTTCATACTTCCCTCCTTGATTTTTGTTACATATTTCATGTAACTTTTGTAATGTTTTTTGCCGTAAGATTATTTAATTACATATTTTATGTAACTGAAGAATCTTTATGTTGTTAATTCTATACAGCTTTTATGCCATAGTCAATACTTGTATATGCATTTTGCCAGTTTGCACAAGTTGTTTATTACATATTTTATGTAAGTTTAAACTACAACTTTTATGTAACAATGTAATTATTAATGCAAAAAAAGCGCCGCAATGCACTTTGCGACGCTTTTGTGTTTTAGCAATATTTAGTTTTTAGTTTCCTTAGAAACCGAGTGTCATTTCTATGTTTTGGTCAAAATCACCAAATCGGTTTCCAAACAGGTTCAAACCACCCACATACTCTGAATCAGCCTTCACGCCTATCTTGAAGCTGATAAAATCTCCTTCGTGAATCTTAAGGCTCTTTAAGTTCTCTTTAGAAGTAGGCTTATTGTCCACATACGAGCCCTCATCATCGATCATGACAGTATAGCGCTTCCCATACTGAGTCAGTATATCTGGCCACCAGGAAGGATTGAGTTTGCCCCTTCTTCCGCCGTAGTCTCCTTCACTTCTAAATCCGCCTATCTCTACTCCATTGATCCATATAGTGATATCAGACGGCCAGTTATTATCATAACCAGGGGCTTCGGAACAGGCTTCAAAAGTGAACTCGACAGATCTGATCTTTCCATGCTCATCCACATGTCTTTTTGGAAATCTATACTCAAGATATCCTTTATAAAACCAGATGATCTGCGCAGATGTTCTGTCGGGAAGATAGAAGGCATCCTTGTCATCATCAGGAGATATCGCACTTTTGTCAGAAGAGATCCCGCAAGGAGCTTCTATATTGCAATCAGAGTAGTTGCCGATAGGCATTGATATCTTGATGTTCCTACTTGCTGTAGCATCATCATCCATGGATTTGATATCTATATGTACAGTCTTAACCTTGATACCGCTTACCTTCTGAGATCCTCTTATGCCCGGAAGAGGCTCCGATACCACAAGTCCAGCTTCTTCCAAGACCTTGATCTGAAGCGCAGCTGTAGATACGGGTATATCCAGCTTCTCAGCGATACTGCTGATATTAAGTGCCTGATTGTCAAGAAGCCGCAATATCTCTACTCTTATTTTGGACGAAAGAGCCTTGGATATACTGGTAACCCTGTCAACATTACTTAGATTCAAAGTAACTTCCTGTTTCATGATATAAACTACTCCCCAACTGTATTATCGTAAAATACAACCTCCGACAGTCCAAAACCCGTGGACTGACCGGGATCTTCCACCTCTATTCTTACTTTAGAGGTCTTTACTTTATCAAAATATAAAACCACCGGTTCCTGCGCCCCTGAAGGCACATTTACTTTTTGTATAGTCCCATCATCAAAGACTATATTGATGCTCTCAACTTCATAATCTGCATCTGATGAACCATAAATATATATACAGTCTATGCTCTTTGCATCGCCAAAGTCAAATTCTGCATAAGCTTTTTCATTTCCTTGATCAGATGCTCTCCACTCATACAGATCTTCATTTTTGCTATTTAAGGTTTCGCCATCGATAAGAGCAGACGGGCTCCTTCCATCAATAGTACCATTGGCTGTAACTGCTGTAGGTACTACCTTCACAAGGTCCGTATGCCCCGAATAGGGAGTCTGATTGGTAGTTGTAGGGCCATTTACATAAAATGATCCATCCTGTCTAAAGCCACACCTGTCTATAGTAACCTTCCTGTTGCCTCCTCCTATAGATTTTATAGTATGAGTATGGTAGCAGGTGTATAGTTCCTCACCATCAAGTGTGGTAAAAAAGCTATTGTTACCAGGACCTGAAACGCTGTCTGTCGATGCGATCACAGGGTTATTTTCATATTTAACAAAGGGTCCCATAGGAGAATCCGACACAGCATATCCTATCGCGTATGTGGAATTGGCAT
>JAEEGI010003422.1_pt1 | contig 37843 bp, 31 predicted proteins | sample 8958751 | NCBI WGS metagenome assembly JAEEGI01 (sample SAMN16246545, study PRJNA631951) | gut metagenome | biome: gut microbiome; feature: rumen; material: KS-attached | host: Bos | place: Iran: Karaj | collected 2018-10 | reverse complement strand
GGCGCGCCTGCAGGGATTCGAACCCGGGACCTACGGCTTAGAAGGCCGTTGCTCTATCCTGCTGAGCTACAGACGCATCGCAGTTCCGAATTCATATTTTAACAGACGAATCGGAATCTGTCAATCATTTTTTCATTATTTGCCGCAGCACTTTTTATATTTCTTGCCGCTGCCGCAGGGGCAGGGATCGTTTCTGCCGACCGTGGGCGGTGCGACAAAGATCTTTTCGGCACGATATTGCTTTGTAAGCTCTCTGCGCTGCTCTTCCGTGCGGACATCTTCCCATTCCGGAAGGTTAAAAAGCCAGTCCGCCTTCGCGTTGTGCATATTGATATAGAGACGGTCAAAATCAAAGTCAAGCGTGATCTCGCTGTCCTCGGTCAGCGCGTTCAGATCCTTCTCACCGTCTTTGAAGCTCGTGTTCGCGCCGTCAAGGAAGCCGGTGAACGTTACCGGATCCATATCAAATTGTGCGGCTACATCCGAGAGTTTTCCGGAAAACACCGTATCGTGATTTGCGAGGATCTTTTTGTAGTTCTGCTTTTCCGCTTCAAAATAAGTCGACCAGAACGCGTCGTATGCTTCGCGCGTCTGCTGCGACTGCGCGACCTGCTGCCAAGTTTCGTATAAGCTCATAATCATTCCCCTTTCAAAAACGAATCCAATTGTAACAGATAGGTTTCATTTAAGCAAGCGTTTTTTTCGATTGTCCGAAGGATCGTATTGTTCCACAAAAGCAGGGCGTCTTCGCCGGTGTCTGTATAATAGCGTTTTCGTCTTCCCTGCTGTTCAAATCCCATTTCATCGTACATACGCTGCGCGACAGTATTGTGTTCACGCACCTCAAGCGTCATCATCTCCGCGCCGAACGACGCCGCGGCGCGCATAGATGCATGCAGCAGCTGCTTTCCGTAACCGTTGCCGCGAAAAGCCGGATGGATCGCAATGTTTGTGATGTGCGCTTCTTCAAAGAGCACCCACATGCCGCAGTAACCGATAATCTCGCCGTCGCTTTCCATGACGGTATAATGCGCGACGTCGTTTTTCAGCTCGCCCATCAGTGATCGATAGGACCACGGCGTCCGGAAGGACAGCACTTCGATCTCATAGACAGCTTTTACGTCTGCCTTTTTCATTGCCCGTACGGTGATCATGCGCGCCACATCCGTTCCGCCTGCGAAAGTTTGAGATAAAGCGGTGCGATCTCCTTTTCCCCCGTCCTGTTCGCCGCGACACACGCTGCAGCCGCCGCAGAGGGCATTTGCGGATCATTTGCCGCCGTTCCGACCACTCGGCAATTCTCCGGCAGATCGGCCGTAAAATCGGCGATCACGCAGGCACACGGTGTCTTGACGATCTCGCCGTTCCGATAAACGGCGCCGTAGCCGTTGCCGTTGCGCGCGTCGATCAGTGCGCAGACCGTTTCGCCGCGATACGGATATGCAAGCGTTTCGAGCGCGTTGACAGCGATCACGGGCTTTTGATGTGCGGCACCCAATGCGTTTGCCATACAGACGCCGATGCGCACGCCGGTAAACGATCCCGGTCCGACGTCCGCCGAAAACGCGTCCATATCGGCAGTTGACAATCCGTGCGTGAAAAGCAGCGCTTCCGCTGCGGGAAGGACCGATTCCGCATGACGCCGGTCCGTGTCGATCACAGTTTCATATACATCGCCGTCGAGATACAGCGCGACGGACGCGACGGCGTCGGTCGTTTCAAATGCAAGGATCTTCATGAAAAGCCTCCTCATAACGCTCTCCCCGCGGCTCGATCGTGACTGTGCGCGCGTCAAGGCCGGAGCCTTCGATCGTGACGTCCAGTCGTTCCTTCGGCAGCGCCTCGGGCACGAGATTCGCCCATTCCATCAGGATCAGCGCATCCTCACGCAGATAATCGGAAAACCCGATCGCATAAAGCTCATCCGCATCGGAAAGGCGGTACGCGTCAAAATGATACAGCTTCGGCTCCGTCGGATATTCGCAGACGATCGTGAACGTCGGGCTGGATACATGTTCTATGCCGAACGCTTTTGCAACGCCGCGCGCAAACACGGTTTTGCCTGCGCCGAGATCCCCGTACAGGGCAATAAACCCGTGCAAGCCGAGAGTCCTTGCGGTACGTTCGCCGAGCGCAAGCATGTCGGATTCGGTTTCAACCGTATACCGCATCATCAGAACAGTTTCCTCCCCAAAAGCTCCGCTGCAAAATCCGCATAGCAATCGTTTTCGATCGCGCTACGCGCGTCCTCCATAAGCCGCAGCGAGAACCGCAGATTATGCATGGATACAAGCTGCGCCGCAAGGATCTCGTCCGCCTTTATGAGATGGCGGATGTAAGCGCGTGTGAAGTTCCGGCAGGCGTAGCAGTCGCAGCCCTCTTCGATCGGTGTGAAATCATGCTCGAACGTTTTGTTTCGCAGCATCAGACGGCCGTTGCGGGTCAGCGCAAGGCCGTTCCTTGCGGAACGCGTCTGCAGCACGCAGTCGAACAGGTCGATCCCGCGCATGACGCCTTCCAGAAGGCAGTCCGGGCTGCCGACACCCATCAGATACCGCGGCTTGTTTTCCGGCATATAAGGACGGATCGTTTCGAGCATGTCATACATAACAGGCTTCGGCTCACCGACGGACAAGCCTCCGATGCCGTATCCGATGAAGTCCATCGACGCAAGCGTCTTTGCGCTTTCGATGCGAAGATCGGGATAAACGCTGCCCTGCACAATGCCGAACAATGCCTGATCCTTTCGCGTGTGCGCCTTTTGGCAACGCTCTGCCCAACGGTGTGTGCGATCCATTGCGCGGACCGCGTAGGCATGATCCTTGTGCGGATCGGCGCATTCGTCAAAGCACATGGCAATATCTGCGCCGAGCGCTTCTTCGATCTCCATGACCTTTTCCGGCGTAAAGAAGTGCTTGCTGCCGTCGATATGCGAACGGAACATCACGCCGTCCTCACGGATGTCGTTGATCCCGGCAAGGCTGAATACCTGAAATCCGCCGCTGTCGGTCAGGATCGGCTTGTCCCAATGCATGAACTTATGCAGCCCGCCGGCTTCCTTTACGAGCTCGTGACCGGGTCGCAGATACAGATGATAGGTGTTGCTTAAAATGATCTGCGCCTTAACGTCGTCGAGGTCGCGCGGCGTCATTGCTTTGACGGTCGCCTGCGTACCGACCGGCATATATGCGGGCGTTTCGATCACGCCGTGCGGCGTATGAAACCTGCCGCGCCGTGCGCCGGTGTGCTTGTCAACATGCAACAATTCAAACTGAAACGATTGATCCATAAAATCCCTCTTATTCAATAAACATGGCGTCGCCGAAGGAGAAGAAACGGTAGCGCTGTTCTACGGCGTGACGGTACACTGCAAGCATCTCCTCGCGTGAACAGAGTGCCGATACCAGCATCAGAAGCGTCGATTCCGGCAGATGAAAGTTCGTGATCAGCGCGTCGACCGCCTTAAATCGGTAGCCGGGCGTGATGAAAATGCTCGTTTCACCGATACCGGGATGCACGATGCCCGCGTCGTCGGTCACGCTTTCCAATGTTCTTGTCGTAGTCGTGCCGACACAAACGATCCTGCCGCCGCTCCTGCGCACACGATTGATTGTTTCGACGGCTTCCTCCGTCACCTCATAGTGCTCGCTGTGCATATGATGCTCTTCGACGTTCTCGACCGAAACCGGACGGAACGTACCCAAGCCCACATGCAGCAGAACATCGACGATCGGAATGCCCTTGTCACGGATCTTGTTCAGCAGCTCGTCCGTAAAGTGCAGACCTGCCGTCGGCGCCGCGGCGGAGCCGAGCGTTTTACTGTACACGGTCTGATAGCGTTCGCGATCCTCGAGCCGTTCGGTGATGTACGGCGGAAGCGGCATCTGCCCCGCGCGGTCGAGCACCTCCTCGAAGATGCCGTCATAGAGGAGCCGCACGCGCTTGCCGCCCTCGAGCGGAAGATCGCCGATCACCTCGACGGAAAGCTCGTCGTTTACGCGGTAGACAAGTCCAGGCTTTGCGCGCTTGGCGGGCTTACAGAGGCATTCCCAGTCGTCGCCTTCGATGCGGCGCAGCAGCAGAAACTCCATCGATCCGCCGGTCTCCTCCCGCACGCCGATGATACGCGCCGGAATGACGCGCGTGTTGTTGCGCACCAGCACATCGGTCGGTTTGAGCTTTTCGAGAATATCCGTAAAGACCCCGTCCTCAATCTGACGCGTATCCCGGTGATACGTCAAAAGACGCGACGCGCTGCGCACGGCGGTCGGGGTCTGCGCGATCAGTTCTTTCGGAAGATCATAATAAAAATCGCTTGTTTTCAATCGTTTGCCTCTACATACATATTCAAGTTTATTATACATAGCAAACATCCGGAAATCAAGGATAATCTCCGAAGTGCTGAAAAAGGCATTGACATTCCGATTTCGATTTGTTATAATGCGCAATGCGCGAGGAGATGTGTCCGAGTGGCTTAAGGAGGCGGTCTTGAAAACCGTTGATGTGAAAGCATCCGTGGGTTCAAATCCTACCATCTCCGCCATTTTCTCGATATAGCACGCGGAAATACCCAAGTGGCTATAAGGGGCTCCCCTGCTAAGGGAGTAGACGGTCTGAAGCCGTGCGTGGGTTCAAATCCCACTTTCCGCGCCACGTCGCCGCGAACATCAACCGTTTGCGGCGGCGCTTTCTTTTTGAAAAAGGGATCTCTATGATGAAGCTGTTTCAGCATCGCAGTCAAACCGCAAAGCTGTTGACCGAAGGCAAGCCCTCCAAGGTGCTTGTCTCCTTTGCGATGCCGATCTTTTTAAGTCAGCTGTTTCAGCAGCTCTATAACACGGCGGATTCCTTCATCGTCGGCAACTATCTCGGCAAGGAAGCGCTTGCCGCCGTCAACTCCTCCGGCAGTCTGATCTATCTTCTGATCAGCTTTTTTGTCGGCGCTTCGATGGGCGCGGGCGTCGTCATTTCCCGATACTTCGGAGCTGGCGACCTTGAGCGTGTATCCAAGGCGGTACATACCAACGCCGTCTTTTCGCTGATCTGCGGCGTTGTGCTTTCCGTGTTCGGCGTGACCATGACGCCGCACATTTTGCGCTGGATGGGCGTGCCGGACGACGTCCTGCCGAATTCGGTACAGTATCTGCGCTATTATTTCCTCGGCTGTGTTCCGGTCGTGATGTACAATTCCATGAAAGGCGTGATGAACGCGGTCGGCGACAGCAAGCGCCCGTTGTATTATCTGATCGTGTCCTCCGTGCTGAACGTCATTCTCGACTGGTTCTTTGTCGGCGTGCTCCATCTCGGCGTCGCGTGGGCGGCGATCGCAACCGTCATTTCGCAAACGGTCAGCGCGATCCTCTGCCTCATTCAGCTGACCCGCAAAGGTACGGTTTATCAGCTGCAGTGGAAAAAGCTGCGGATCGACCCGCAAAGTCTCAAACACATCGTCAAATACGGCCTGCCGACCGGTGTGCAGAACTCCGTCATCGGGTTTGCGAACGTGCTCGTGCAGACGAATATCAACAGTTTCGGATCGCTTGCCATGGCGGCTTGCGGCGCGTATTCCAGGATCGAAGGATTCGTTTTCCTGCCGATCATGAGCATGTCGATGGCGCTGACAAGCTATATCGGTCAAAACCTCGGCGCGAAGGAATATATCCGTGCCAAACAGGGCGCGCGGTTCGGGATATTGATCTCGGTCGCGATGGCGGAGATCATCGGCGTGATTCTGTTCTTTTTCGGCGGATTCTTCATCTCCACCTTTATCAAGGACGCGGACCCGGAAGCGGTCACCGAGATCATTGCGATCGGTGCAAAACAATGCCGCGTAGAATCGCTGTTCTTCTTCCTTCTGGCGTTCTCGCATGCCGTCGCCGGCATTTGCCGCGGCGCGGGCAAGGCGATCGTTCCCATGATTATCATGCTCGCGATCTGGTGCGTTTTGCGCATCATCTACATTACGGTCGCGATGTCGATCCGTCACGAAATCATTCTCCTGTTTGCGGCATACCCGCTGACGTGGTTCCTAAGCTCGGTTATCTATTTCATCTACTACAAAAAATCCAACTGGATCCACGGATTCGAGTCATAAGCAAAAAGCAGCCGAACGGCTGCTTTTTTCGTGTAACTTCGGGTGTTTCGCGGTTGCGGAGGCATGTTTTTTTATCACCACTTAAGTACTGCCAACACGACGGAACCGTTCCTCTGCTTTATAAGGGTACATGAAAGGGCACAAAACGCTATTCTGAAAAGGGTGGTTTTCAAACCACTACTACAGAATAGCTGCGAGAGAGCCTTCCTGCGGTAAAAGAAGCATAATTGCGGCTATTCGGAAAGGAGTAAATCCCGCGGATAGCCGCAATTTCATTTTATCACAGGAGGTTAAACATGAAAAGCTATTTTGAAGAACGAGGCGGTTCGTATTCTCAAGTCGGAGACTATCAAATTCCGAACCTTGTCATGGACGATCAGCCGAAAGGTGAAATCGGTATCTGGGGCTGTCGGCGCAAGCGCTTTCTGAAAGAACACCGCAAGGGGACCTACAATGCAATGCTTATGCAAGGAACGCTGACTCAGCACCTGATCGAAACAAACGAAGCGGCGCTTGACCTTATGGAGTCTCTCGTCAAACAGATGGCAGCAACCGAAGGCGTGACGGAAGAATTGAAACGGAACGACCAAATGGCATGGGTCGGGAGGATGAATAATATTCGGAATCGTGCCGACGAGATTGTACGAAACGAATATATTTATGTGTGATTAAAAATCAGTTTTCCCAATACTGTTTACATGAAAAATGGTGGTCAAGTTGGCCACCATTTTTGCGTTTACCCGGATGTATGCTTACTGCGCTTATACCTGCCGTCTTTGTTGTTGTCTTCTATGATATTTTCATAATCAATCACTGCCTTCTCTTTTTCAAATCCCAAGTCCTCGTCCGCCCATTTCTCGTATGCCTTGCCGATTTTTTGTATCCGCTTATAAACAGCGCTGTGCGTTTTCAGCCCGACGAGCTCCGCTACCTCCTGCATCGACTTTCCCATGTTCCGCAAGAGCAGGATCTTCTGATCGGTTTCCGAAAGCGACCGGAAGAACGCTTCACCGTTGATCCGCACAATGGCGTCCTCCTCCATATCGTCCTCGGTTTCCATCTGCATCAAGCGGTGGTGGACTTTGGAGTTCTCTGACCTTAGTATCACGTCCAAAGATACCGTCGGATGCTTTGTCTGCCGGTGATACCATTGCCGCTGAAAGTTCAGAAGCCGTCGATTGAAAAACCGCTCCTCGTCGAAATCTTCCTCGCACGGCATTTTGTTGCACACGTCGATCACCGCACCGCGATGCTCCATCCCGAATACATCTCCCGCAACAGAATCGACCATATCCATCGCGTCATCCAACGAGGGAAATCCGATCTGCTGTTCGGACAAGGGCTTTTCATACAGATCGTGATTTGTCCATAAGATCCATCTGCGCTGCATTTGTTTGGTCCATAACGGCGTTTCATGCGCTATGACCCATTGCGGCGCGTTGCGGGAATAGTATTCCATCCAGCCGGACATCTGCATAGCGTTCCAAATCAGATATGCATAGCCGTCGATAACCGTTTCGAGAAACTTATCGCTTTCGACCATTGCAAGACTGTCCGGATCAAGCAGCAGCTCGGAAGGACAACGCGGAAGCATTTGCAGATTCTCCTCGGCATTGGCCATGATTTCCGCGGGAAGTGCATAGAATGCGGGAATCCACTCGCTGTTGCGAACAACTCTGTAGGAACCGTCCTCCTGCGGGATCAGAATCTGATCATTGTAAGCCACATAGATTTTCATGTTCCGTCACCTCCCAACCGCTGCTTTCCGATTCTTCAAACCCATTCTACCGAAATAAACATCCCATAAACCGGACAGAATCCATTGCGTAAGAAAATATATTATTTTCGCAGGAACAATCCGGGGGTAGAAGTTGCTTTTATAGGTGAGAGAGGCACATTTTTGTGAACCGGTTTGAAGGGAGGCAAATCGGTAAATGAATACTGCGCCCACTTTTTGTAAAACAGCGGTGCCCCATTGGTGCACTGTGATCGGCAGGTTCGTCGGCCGTTTTCATAATATGATAACTACTCCCACACTTTCCATTCAAGGGATAGCTCGAAACGTTAATACGGAACTTCCCGACAAGTTGTCGGGAAGTCAATCTGATTGAAAATGAATCCCAACTTGGGAGGAATTTTCAGCATGGCAACTTGTGTCCAACTTGAACACAAGTTCGGATCATGAAACTGTCCTCACTTTTGAGGCTCAGCATATTCGCACCGCCGCAGCGGGAACGGCACAGTAAGAAAATCAAATAGAACGGCATTCTTCGGTCAGCTTTCGGGTTGGCTTTTCTTTTGCCGGTCGGAAAGGAGTATTTGTATCGCACCGCAACTTCTGTTCATCAGGGGCAGAAGTTCGGGAACGGAACCATCTTTGACCGGACAGGATTGCCGTAATGGGATGGCGGCAATGCTTTGTCCAAGCATCGCACCGTATGCGACTTTTTCTCCGTTGGATAAAAGGTTTAGCGAGAATGGAACATCTTGGAAATACATTTACAAGGAGGACACTCTATCGACGCATGAAACAAAAACATCACCGCCATGTATATGGCACAGGACGATCTTCGTTATTTCGGGGATCGTCCTTTTTGTATCGCACCGCTTGTCGGGAAGTGAACACAAACGACCAAATTATTATCAGAAAAGAGGATTACAAACATGATAGATCATCTATCCAACAGCATCGTTGCACTGCACACATTCAACGGATTCTTGAAGAAAGGAGGGCTGCGCCGACCGTATGTACATCACACAACGTATTGGAAACACGGTGTACCGCGTCAAGGTCACGGTAAGCGAAAGCGGTACGCAAACTTTAGAGGATATTTTGCTGCGGCTGATCCGCAATGATACCCTTGCAAACAGCGGCGAATGTGGTATAATTGCGTTACCGCAGGAAGGTTATCCGCAGCTCGAAAGGATACCTTCATGAAGCAACCTATTATTACCAATCAGATCACCGCTCTATACGAGCGTCTTTCCCGCGACGACGAGGTCGCCGGTGACAGCGTTTCAATCCAGACGCAAAAGCAGATTCTTCGGGACTATGCACAGCAGCATGGTTTTTATAACTGTGTGGACTATACGGATGACGGTTTCTCCGGTGGCAATTTCAATCGCCCTGCTTGGGAACGGATGATTGCCGATATCGAAACCGGAAAGATTTCTGCCGTCATTGTCAAGGATATGTCCCGTGTCGGGAGAAACTACCTGCAGACCGGGTATTATACCGAGGTCTATTTCCCGCAAAATCATGTACGTTTCATAGCCATTGCGAACAATGTAGACAGCGCCGATCAGCAAAGCAGCGAGTTTGCACCGTTTTTGAATATCATGAACGAATGGTATCTGCGAGATATGAGTCGCAAACAGAAGCAGGCGTATAAAGCACGCGGCAAAGCCGGGAAACGGTATGCAACGATTCCCTGCTATGGCTATCGCAAAGATCCGGAAAACAAATACAAATGGATCGTGGACGAAGAAGCTGCAGATGTCGTCAGAATGATTTTCTCATGGGCTGCGCAAGGGATCGGCGTTGTAGAGATTGCGCGCCGCTTGTCCAAACAGCAGATCGAAAAACCATCCTACTATATGTCGACACACGGGATATGGAAATGCGGCGATCCGTGGATCAATGAACGTCCGTATGATTGGAACTGCCGAACCGTCGGGGATATTCTTGCAAAGCAGGAATATCTCGGTCATACGATCAATGCAAGGTTCTCGGTGGAATCGTACAAAACGCACAGAACAGTTCGCAACGATCCTTCCGAGTGGCAGATCATTGAGAATACACACGAACCGATCATTGACCAAAAGACATTTGAAACGGTACAGAAAGCCCGGAACGTCAAGCGAAGAACCGATACGCTCGGAAAAGCGAACCCGCTGACGGGTCTTGTGTTCTGCGCCGATTGCGGGAGAAGGATGTATAATCACCGCTGCGGATCGAAAGCACAGAAAAAGAATGCAGTACCGGATCCTGTCACCGGATTGTTCCCAATGGACTACTATGCCTGCTCTACCTATTCGCTGACAAAGAATCGCTCAGATCGAACCTGTACACAGCACCAGATCACGACGAAAACAATCCGGTCACTGATTTTGAACACGATCCGTACAACGGTACAGTTTGCGATGTTTGACAAGGAGCGCTTTATACAGCGGGTACGGGAAGATTCTCTGATTCGGGATCGGACGCAGGCGAAGGAGTTGCAGAAAAAGATTGCAAAGGAAGAAAAGCGTATTGCAGAGCTGGATCGCCTGATCATGAAGCTGTATGAGGACTATGCGCTCGATCGGCTTCCGTATGAACGGTATCGACAGATGGCGGAGCAGTATGAAACGGAGCAGAAGGCGCTGAAGGCGTCGCTTGCGGAAGATCAATCGAAGGTCGATTCCTACATCGACGATACCGAACGCGCCGAACGGTTCCTTGCCGTTGCCCGGCAGTACACGGATTTCACCGTTCTGACGGACGATATGATCCTTGCGTTTGTGGACAAGATCTTTGTACACGCGCCGGAGAGGGTCGACGGGCAGCGGGTACAGGATGTAGAGATCCATCTAAATCACATCGGCAGGATCGACTTGCCGGCAGATGTGATCGCAATCGGCGCGACGGAACCGGACAAGGACGCCGAGCTGCAAAAGAAGCGGGAATACCATCGCCGGTATTATCGGACGAAAGTCAAACCGAAGAAGGAAGCGCAAAAAGCGACGAACGCGGGATAACGGAATATGCAAAAACATTCACTTGCCATTGTTTCCTCCTAAAAGCAATACATTTCAAACGCATATCGTTATCCGTGTCTTAACTTCGTCCCATCTTGGGACGAAGTGACAAAGCTGCAAATGCCTCGCAGGGTTCATCCTTGCGGGGCGTTTTGCGCTTCGGTCGGCTGATAAAGTCAGACTTTCTCGGCGTTTTCAACTTCGTCTCCAGTGGAGACGAAGTGAGTTCTCGGCGTATGCAACAGTTTTGACGATGAAAGTTATGTGCCGCAGGCGCAGAATTATTGTGTCTCCAACGGAGGCACATTTTTATGCATCCACGTCATATCTTCCGTTGCAGCGTATGTTCCGAGGAAATTAGTCCCCACTGGGAATAATTTTCACTTCGGACCAACCTGGTCCGAGGTTGGGAGAATAGGCAAAAATTCTGTCCCGCTGGGACATCTTTTCAGGGCTGATTGTACGACTATCGAAAAGGAGTCCCAGTGGGACACCATTTCCGACAACAGAAAAACAACATTCAGGGGCTTTCTTACAGTCGGTTCACAAATATGCGAGTCGGCTGTTTCTTTACCCTGGTTTTAACTTCGTGCCAACTTGGCGCGAAGTTAAAACCGCATCGCAATTTCTGTCCCAGTGGGACAGAAGTTGCTTGACGCGGAAACGATGATCCATTGGATCGCATTTTCCGATGGTGCCAAATCGAGAGGAATCCGGTGCCTTTTCCATTCTGCCCGGAAAGGTACGGTGCCGAAATGGCGCAATCCAGCAAAACAGATATTATAGCTGAAATCACAATTGTTTTGGCAGAAAGGAGATTGTATGAACAACACAGAACGTATCCAAGCACAGCACAGATTGGAGGAAGCGCAAGCGCGAGATCGGGTCAAGGAACGCAAGGCGCGAACCAGACGTTTGATTCAGATCGGCGCGATTGCAGAGAGCGTGTTCCCGAAAATCAAGGACATGGAGCTTGAGAATGCGAAGCGTTACATGGAACAGATCCGAGACCGTTAGGGGATCGGAATCGGAGGAAGCAGCCGTCCGCGACTGCTTCTTCTTTTTTATTTTTCCGAAGGGCGCACTTACTCACCACCTGCGAGGCAGGCGGTGGTTCCCTCCTGTTGGTCGGGTCGTGCGCTCCTCCCGAAAACGTTGCTTTCTCCGGAGTGGCAGACAATGCCGCAAGCCGTCATTGTCTGAGCAGCGAAAAGGTTCCCAGCTTGGGAACCTTTTCTGCTGCACAAAACCCTGCACCGCAGGGTTTCTGGGTACGCCGTGGAAACGGCGCGCCGTTTCAAAGAATCATAGAAAGGAGTTTTATCACATGGCAATTTACCATTTAGAAGCCAAGATTATCAGCCGAGGTACAGGACGGTCTGCAGTCGCCGCCGCAGCTTATATGGGCTGCGATGTAATCACAAATGAATATGACGGGATCACCCACGACTATACCCGCAAAGGCGGTCTCGTTTGGGAGCATATCTTTCTCCCTTCCCAAGCGCCGCCGGAATGGTCTGATCGCGGAACACTATGGAATGCTGTGGAACGGGCGGAGAAAACGAAAGACAGCCGCCTTGCAAGGGAGTTGATCGCAGCCCTGCCGATAGAGTTACCTGCCGAGGAATGGAAGGCGATATTGACCGAGTATATCACGGAGCAATTCGTTTCGGACGGTATGTGCGCCGACGTTGCGATCCATGACATTGACGGTCACAATCCTCACGCGCATATCCTGCTGACGGTCAGACCGATAGATGAAAACGGAAGGTGGCAATACAAAACGCAGAAAGAATATCTGTGTGTGCGTAACGGTGAGGAGCGCGGCTTTACGGCACAGGAGTTCTTACAGGCACAACGTGAGGATTGGGAGAAGCAGTACCCATACAAGAAGGATGGTAAAAAAGTGTTTCTGCCGCCGAGTAAAGCGACCGGTTTGGAGCGTTTGTCCAAGCAGCGGAAAAGCACCACATACGGACGGCAGAATCCGATCACCGCACGGTGGAACAGTAAAGAGCAGTTGGAAGCATGGCGTTCGGAATGGGCTAATGCCGTCAACAAGTATTTGGAGAAAGCGCAGCAGCCGGAACGGATCGATCACCGCAGCTTCGACAATCAGGGGACTGACTTAAAGCCCACGATCCACGAGGGCGTGACGGCCCGTGTACTGGAGCGCAAGGGCATCGTTTCAGACCGCTGCGAACTGAACCGGCAAATCAGAGCGGACAATGCGCTGATTCGGAAGCTGAAAGAGTTGTTGTCGGTCGTAAAGGATGTCATACAGGTATTCGCAGAAAAGTTGGAATCCATTCGCGATACGCTTGTAGAAACATTCTATGGACAGCGGCAGGCAACGGCAGCGCACAAGTATTATTGGAATCAATATGCGACCGCCACGGATCGGCTTGATCGGTTGGAAACGCTGCTGCCGGAACTGAAAGCAAAGGCATCGGAGCAAAAGCGTGTACACAAGGAACTGGAATCCATCGGCAAGATCCATTTCAAGAAGCGAAAGGAGCTTGCGGAAAAGGATGCTGTGCTGATCGAGGAAGCCAACGAACTGCAAAGTGAGCGTTCCATGCTCATGCAAAAGCTGAACCTGACGGACGAGAAGCAGACCGCAGAGAAGCGCACCGCTATTCAACCGTTGGAAGCCGAAGCGGATCGACAATACGAGTTGTCACAGGATTTCTTCGTGCAGCATGAGCAGGCGAAGAAGGACTACGACGCTGTAGAGGAAGAATCTGTGGAGCAGGGTGTTGACCGCAAGGAGCTTTGGCAGCGGCAGCAGGCGATCCGGTTGGAGAACACCCCTCGCCTACATGATCAGCTGAAAGCCCAATATGACAAGGACTTCGACGAAAGCGGTTTTGACGACGCGGTACGGGAAATGCGCTACTACACACAGGCGCGCCACTCCGTATTCTCAAACTACGCGAAACGGCTGCAGCGTGAGAAATCACGGCAAGTGCAGGACAACAATACGGAGAAACCGCGCAAGAAGCGTTATGAGCCGGAACGGTGATCTCGTTTCGGCTCATTACCATTCTGCGCTTCCTGTACCCACTGACCTTAATGATGGGCATCATAATAGTCTTCGGCGTCTTGATAATTGAAGAAATCGTCCCTGTGATCGTAATAGAAATCATCCACATGCGCATAATCGGATGCATTGTATGGGTCAGACGTTTTTCCCCAATCAGAGTCTGCCAAGATTGCTGCTATATCTTCGACTTCTGTGACCCGGCCATTAGATACTGTCGCTTTGAAGAGGAATATGCCGTTTTTGTTTTGCCAACCATACTCTGTATACTTGACTTTCTCCCCGTTTTTTGTTCTCTCTTTTTCAATCTTGATGGTATGACTGCTGAGTTTCGTATAATCGATAAATCGCTCCGATAACCCTATATATGGAGTTGAGTGCTTGCCTGCTTCAATGCGCGCTTCTTCCTCTAGCTGCTTCAGATACGCTGCAAGCTTCTGCCGGTCTTCCTCCTGTCGCTGCATTTCTGCGTCGTACGACGCCTTCTTCTCAGCTCGATGCGGCTCAATCTCTTTACGGAACGCGGCAATATCATCCGCCATATCGCCGGAATAGTCTGCGGGTATCGAATCCAGATAACCATAAGCGTTATATGAGGTGTAATCGGTCTGTGTATAACGATACCGAGCGCGAGCATAAGATAGAAGGACTTCACCATCTTTATAATCCCACAGATATTCCAACAGCTTGCGTGCTTCCTGATAATCTCCGCTACGCAACAGTTTTAGAGCTCTATCATAGTCCTCGCTTTTCTTTTGCTCGATTTCACGTTCCCGTTGAGTTGCCTCTCTTGTTTCACGGCAGTTGTAGGTCGTCTGGGTCAAACCTCTTGCCAACAGACACACGAGCAAAATTGCGATGAAAAGCACGATTGCCAAAAGGCCGGTATTGTTTCGCATGAGAAGGCCCCCTTCCTCTAGATATGTATAGTTTAAATCTGCATCTATCCGTTAAATAGGAAAGATGGTGTGTATGATATAGTTGAATTGTTATATTGTGAATGTAACATGATGTTTTTTCATCTTTCAACAGATTTTAGTGTGGAAAGAAAGCACCTATTATGGTAAAATATAAAAAATAAAGTGATTATGAGGGCGTTTTATGAACGAGCAAGCAATTGTTGGAAGAATGAATGGCTTCCTCCATCAGGCTACCGTTTCCTTAGCTGGATGGCTTCAAAAGTTATTACGCAATGTTTCTGAAGATTGGTGGGACGAATGTGTAATAGATAAGCTCAGTTATAGTCAAGGTGAAATCGCCCGAGAAAAAGGGTATTCCCGGCTTTCTGATTTTGATTTGGCTGCGCTTCTTCGTATTGCTGATAGAAACTGGTATGCCATGCGAAGCATTACCAATTTGTCTGCGCAAGAACGTGAATGTATCAAAGAGATGATGGAGGTTCGTAATAGATGGGCACATGTCTCCGGTTCTATTCCTGATAAATCCTCTTTGCAGCACGATATTAATACTCTTATTTCGCTATATGAGCAGATAGGCACAATACCTACGATCTTAAACGAAGCGCGCAGTTTTCTCCATGATGTAGAAGATAATGGTGATGTACAATTTGTGGAGCAAAAAGCAAGCGCGGCCTTATCACGCACAGGACAGGAAATATCCTCAACCATTTCGGAGAAAGGCTTGGTGTATTTGGTTGGGCAGCCGGACAAGCGCGGCGTAGTTCTTTCCATCGCTAAGATTGGGGACTCCATTAAATATACTGTATTCTTAGACAATTCCGTACAATCATTTTATGAAGGACAAATCGCACCGGTTAAAGAAGCATCCTCTTATTCGTGGATTGATTTGCCCACGTTGCAGAGCTATCTGTCTGCGTTTGAAATCAATAATCCATCTTCTGCCAAACTGTATTCCTTAAACTCCGCCAGAATCGATTTTGTGCCGTATCAGTTCCGTCCGGCATTAAAACTGATAAAATCCGATGAGCCGAGAATTCTGATTGCGGACAGCGTCGGTGTCGGTAAAACAATAGAAGCCGGGCTTATAATTAAGGAATTGGAAGCCAGAAGCGACTTACAAAACGTGATGATTATCTGCCCTAAACCGCTTGTCACCGAACGGAAATGGGAACTTGAAATGAAGCGTTTCGATGAGGAATTCGAACCGTTGGATGGAAAAGCGCTCAGACAGATTATTAACGATACCGAACGGGATGGCGCATGGCCTACCCGACATTCAAAAACCATTGTTCCGTATTCTATTCTGGATGGTCATATATACGGAGGAAACGATAAGGGGCGTCAGAATGAAGTCGGATTGATTCATCTTGATCCGGCACCTCATTTTGACTTAGTAATTGTAGACGAGGCGCATCATATTCGGAACGGAAGCATGGAGAAAGAAAAAGCTTTCGCATATAAATGCGTAAAGTATTTTTGCGACCGTGCAGATGCTGTCGTGATGTTAACGGCAACACCTCTTCAAACCGGAGATGACGATCTTTTCACTTTATTGAATGTTTTACGACCGGATATCGTTATTGACAAGTCGGCATTTACGATGATGTCTCAGCCAAACGCCTACATTTCCCGGTGTGCAAGCATTATTCGACGCGCAAATGATGGTTGGCAGGAGCAAGCACAGGAAGAACTCTCGAATATGCTAAATACGCAATGGGGTGAAAATGTAATCTCAGAAAACCCCTTGTACCAATCGGTTGTTCGTAGGCTCGAAAATGAATCTTTTACACGTGACGAGCGTGTTGCTTTGCTGACAGATGTTGAATCCCTGCACAGCTTTAGTACAATGCTGAATCGAACCCGCCGAAAGGATATACAGGATTTTTGTATTCGTCGTTCATACACGCTGGAAACGCAGTTTACAGAAAAACAACAAGAACTGCATGACGAGCTGCTCTCATTTGAACGGGCCGCATTGACAGCACTTCACAATGTCAGATGCGTTCCGTTTATGATGAGTACAATCCGTCGTCAGGCAGCAAGCTGTATCTTTGGCTTGGCGCCGCACATACGGGATATCATTACCAAGCGTTTCGCGCAGATAGAAGACGATCCGGAGCTCGATTTAGAAAACATGGAATTAAGCGGTGAAGAAGGATCCTTACTCCGCCGTCTTGCTTCGCGTGTCCTTGCGCTTGCAGATAACCTGCCGGAAGAAGACACAAAGTTTGAAAGCATGTGGGAGATGATTGAACAAAAACAAGCGGAAGAAAACAATAAAGTAATTATCTTTAGCACGTTCCGTTATACTCTGCGATACATCAAAACAAAGCTGCTAAACCTCGGATACCGGGTTGAACAAATTGATGGCAGCATAAAAGATGAGGACCGCGTTGCCATTCGAAATCGTTTTGAGCTGCCGAGAGAGGATGCAAGAGCTTACGACATTCTTTTGTTTACGGAAGTCGGTTCGGAAGGTTTGGATTACCAATTCTGCAATACGATGATAAACTATGACCTTCCTTGGAATCCGATGCGTATCGAGCAGAGAATCGGTCGTATTGACCGCCGGGGGCAGAAGAGCGAATATGTCAATATCTATAATCTGATTATCTGCGGCACCGTCGATGCTGATATCTATAATCGTTGTTTAATGAGGATCGGTGTATTTGAGAAGAGCATCGGAGAATGTGAAGAAATCCTCGGCGAAATCGGTCAACAGATTGAGCAAATAGCTGTTAATGCTGCTTTGACGGACGAAGAGCGCAGGCAAAAGCTGGAACAGATGGCAGACAATGAAGTGCGTCGTATTCAGGAACTGAATAGGTTGGAGGACGACGAAAAAGAATTGTTTGGGTTCGACCTGTCTGAGCAGGCTATTTCCAGAGAGATTCAGAACGCAGAAAGTCCTTGGTTGTCACAAAAGAATCTACAGCGACTAATCCTCATGTACTTAAACGCAAGAGTGGGAAAAGGTGTATACATCCTAGGAGATGCTGAATCAAAAACGCTGCGGTTATCTGCGTCCGCAAGGGGAATCATGAGAGATGATTTGACAAAGCTTACCGGTCTTCCTGTCACTATGAAGAGAAAATGGGAAAGCTATTTAAAAGGTCCGATTCCAACGCTCTCCATTACTTTCGATTCCGATTACGCTTCCAGAGACCGAAATGCATCCTTTATTACCTCGATGCATCCTTTGGTAAAGCAGGCGGCAATGTATTTTGCTGTCAATGCTCCGACTTATATCGGCATTCAATACAGTTCCAATGACCTTCCAAAAGGTGAGTTTGCATTCTCTATTTATGCTTGGAGGTATGTGGGAGATAAACCTCATTTTAAACTGACGACCGTCTGTGAGAACGATTCTGTTGCGGAAGATTTCATGGATATTATTCAAAGCGGCATTTCGTGGGAACCGGACGGCAGCAGCTATAAAGACAGATGGAATGTACTGGAAGGAAAGCATATTCGCTTGTGGCAAGAAGAACGCGCCAAGAATGCAGAAGCCGAAAAAGTTTCCGCATCTTATAAGCTGGAGAGTTTAGCGAACAACGCACGTGCCAAGCGGAAAGCTATTGAAAACCAGTTGCGCGATGCGGTTGATGAGAGATTAATTCGCATGAAGCAAAGTGAGCTTGAAAATGCGGAAGAGAGGTATCAAGCAAGCGTTGACAGAATAAAGCGTCAGGTTGAGCAAGCTGATATTCATACAACTCTGATTGCTAACGGCGTAATTCGTATCGGATAAGGGGGTAAGTACGGATGTTTGATTTTCAGAGCATCTTGGACGCATTTGGGAATGAGAACAAAGAAATGCTTCCGAGCGAGGCCGAGAAACTTAGAGAAATCTTGATGAAGGTTGAACCTTCGGATTTGATTTCGATGGATGATCACCGCAATTATATCCGGCTCGTTCGAAAGTTTCGTATGCACGTTGAAAGAAGCAACAAACTAAACGGAGCCAATTATTTGAATACCATCAGATCTTTGCTTTCGGTTGGCGCTGACGGTATGTATACAAATGATCTGCGCTTCTTGTTTGAATTGATCCAAAACGTAGATGACTGTATTTATAACAATCCGGCTGACGCTCAATTGAATGTTCGCTTTGATACACAACTTGGACGCATTGTTCTTGAATATAACGAGACAGGGTTTCGCCCGTTTGATGTATTCTCTATTACTGGCATCGCTGAAGAGTCGAAAAATACCAGTCCGGATAAAATAGAAATCGGAGAAAAGGGGATCGGCTTTAAATCTGTCTTTGGCGTTGCCGATAAGGTTCTCATTCAAAGCGGCATGTTTTCATTTATGTTGTATAGCAACAATATAACTATTCCTGTTGATTGCTATAATGGTTTCACCGCTATCAATGGGACAAAATTGACATTATACCTAAAAACCGATAATTCAAGCCAAGGAACCGACATCGAACTCGCTCAAAATAGAAGTCAAAAATGTCGTGAAATCTTTCAAAGAATCAAAGAAATCTACAGCGGAGCCAAGCGAAAGGATGCGTTGTTTCGGAACAATCCGGTTTTGTTCCTGAATAAGCTTACATATTTACGTTTCTTTTTAAAGTCAGATACATTCATAGAGTTTTCTGTTCCCAGAACCGTTCTTACTGATAGCGTATTTTCCTGTGAGGAAAGCATTATCGTTTCATGCACAATCGGTGACGGCTGTTCTCGTAGTGACGGTAGTTCTGTCACTACGAAAAATGTCATATGTTGTTACAGATACACTATACCGATTACATATAATCGACAAATGTGTATTTCGCGTTATGGAAAAGATACCGCGTTCCAAAATGGAAAACAATTATATCTTCAGGTTCTGGTTCCATACCCGGAATATATTAAGACTGCGGGGAATGGCGCTCTATACTCTTTTCTGCCCACGCAAGTGCGGACAACAGTTCCTATTGTGTGCCACATCCCCTTCAAATTGACAAATTCAAGAGAATATGTTGACAGCCAAAATAACAACGAATGGTTCTCGCACAGTTGCCTATCTTTTTCAAATTTCATGTATCAAGTATACAGAGATTTGGCTAAAAAGGTTCATGAGCAAATTCTGTATTATGTTCCAAGAGCAAAAGCAAACTTCTTTGCAATTGACAGCAACAATGACACATTGCGCTGCCTCAAACTGGCTTCATTGCAAGGATCTACAATAGTTAGCCAGCCCATATTCTATGCAGAAGGAGAAACTTTCCTTCGGAATTCACAAGTCTATAGCTTTGATACGCGGGAGGGAATTCATAATCCAACTAAATTGGCAGAGCTTCTTCCGGTAACTCTGCGCTATTTTAATACACCTTCGGATATCGACGTTACTGAATACGGTATAACCGTGATGCAGAACGCCTATTGCGAGCTGTTCAGCAAAGCACTTAGTAATAGATCACTGTGCAATGATGCGTTTGACTATTTAGATGAAGCCAAAGCCGATTATCGTAAACTTATCGAGGAAACAAGGGAGAAAACTATTCAGCTCTCATGCCTTGAAATCTGTTCTCAGCACCATAAATGCTTTGGAGCTTTCAACAGTATTGCAGAAGAATACATCAAGGATGGGCTGCTACCGAAGTTTTCTGTTTCAATACCAAATGCGAAAAACGTGCTGACGCAACTGTCGCCGGATGAAGCATTGAGTGAAGACGACTTTGAGGAAGTAACGAAGAATTATTTTAGGCGTATCAAGTACGCTTATTCCGTTGCAGCTTTTGAAAATGGTCTCTTTTTCCCGGCAGAAAACGCAATCGTTTTGTCGGCGCGTTCCCCGATGGATTCTCTTGGCGAATTTTGTCTCAGAATCAACGATAAGCGATTTGGTATTACACAAAAAATGCGCTCAGCATCTGCTGAATTGGACAGTGCCGATAACAGCATAAACGGAAGCGATTATATTAAATTGCTGCAGGATGTTCGAAATAGGGTACGACATGCATTAGGTCCAAAAGGATACAACAGCTATATCAAGGTCATCCGAGATTTAGGAACAAGTCCCAAAAGATTTCTATATGAACTCCTTCAGAATGCGGACGATTGCTCTTATCCAGACGGCTGTGTTCCCAGTTTCGTTTTAAAAAAAGAAAACAAGCTGCTTTATACCGAATATAATGAATGTGGGTTCACACAAAAGAATGTGCGTGCAATCACGGCTATCGGCGAATCAACCAAGCAGCTCTTAACCACGAATCATTTGAAAGAAATCGGCGAAAAGGGCATTGGTTTTAAATCGGTTTTCGGTGTTGCCGATGAAGTAATGATACACAGCGGTGATTTTTTCTTCAGTCTTAAAGCAGAAACGCCCACGATTCCAATTTCACCAAAAAACGAGACTCTCAGAAAGCTAACGTCTACCGTGCCAGAAGGAACGAAAATGGCTTTTCTGCTTCGGGATGGATTAGATGATTCGGTATTTTCCCCCGAAAATCTGCTTTCGGCTTGTTTGTGTTTACGCAAATTAAAGCATTTGTCGATCAACGGAACCATTATAAATATAGTCGATGGAGATAACACAAGAACCGTATCCATAGATAATCAACAAGATTACTGTCAATCTTTTGAATTCAATACCTTTGCCAAGAGGATACCTGTCCCCTCGAATATGGCTTCTCAAAGTCGGCACGAGGAGTTTCTTCATTACGCATTCTATATACCGACAAAGCAAATGCCCGAAACGACATTTAGGCTATATAACGGCTTGCCGACCGAAGTGGTAATGGCGGTTCCTTTTCACATCGACGCACCTTTTGAGCTGGAGGCCTCCAGAGAACAAGTTAGGTCATCTGAGTGGAACAGTTTTATAAAGGTCAATCTTTATGAGTCCTATGCAGAAATGCTTGAACGGATGGCGCCATACTATCGCATCAATCTCATGCAATTCATTTGCCTTACAACAACTCGAAAAGGCATAAAGCAAACCGAATTATTCAAACAGAATAATTACCTGAACAGCTATGATGTATTTACGCTTCTGCAAAGCAAACGGGTAGTTCCGACCTGTGATAAGGACTATATAGCGACTCCAAAGTATTGTGTGGGGAAGATAAAACTTTATCCAACCATCATTCATTATATCATGAAAGCTTTGGATGGCATTGACTATGTAACCAAGCAGATGATGGTCGATCAAACAAGTAATGAAAGCTATTTGTCAAAGCTTCATAATCTTGGTATAGAAAAAGCTGACTCGTATCAAATCATAAACATACTGTCAGACTATACTCCAACATTAATTGACCGCGAAGACTACAGAAGATTACTATACTCTTTTCTGAAAAGCGGCGAACTGTCAAGCGTAAGAAATCTGCTTCGGCATCTTTGCTTTATTCCGGTTAAATCGAGGATGAATGATTCAACCAAATACATTCGTTGGCAAAAGGAGCTATATGTTGACGATACGACAGAACAGTCCCCGGAATCATACTGGGTTTTAGATACTAAACAGTTAGCGAAAGATGATCTTGAGGAGATTTTGTCCGTAAGCGTCAATGTAATGGATGATCGTTATCGACAAGCTCTATACAGAGAAGAACTGGAACAACATCTATATATAAAAGACTTAAAAGAGCGATATCGCTATTTTAATAATGAGTTCTTAAAGAATCGTACTAAAATGGAGCGGGAACGAAGCCTTCTGATTGGAGGTCGGAAGTATATACCTCTAATTACAGAGGACAATTATTGTTCTGCAGGCAAGCTATTTATCTGTGATAAGGAGGAGTACTATTTTAGTAGCCCAATACTACAAAAACGTATCGTAACAAAAAAATATGAGCCTTTTGCTAGATTTTTAGAATTCAATGAAATCAGCACGGTCACATCCGAAGATTTGGAAATAGAGACTCCTCTTGTGGCTGATGATATCGAAGCATTTTTAGACAGACATCTAAAATATGGACGAATGATACTGTCTGACTGCATTGAATCCGGCTTGGTTGATGATTCTTTAATCGAAAAATACAATTTAGATGGACTAAGAAAAACTGACTTGACTGAAGAATATGAGGATTATGAGTTCCCGAAAGAACCTGTAGAGAATTTGCAGAGGCTTATAGCGGGAGTCCGCCGCAGTATCGGAACCGTCCGAAAAATGACTTCAGAAGAGGTCATGCGAACTGTCCCGAGAATCCTTCTTCCGGATGGAACAAAACAATCTTTGGATACTACCGCTATACGAAACAGAACAATCAACCGGTATAAACCCGAAGAAAGTAAACCGGTATGCTATTGTCAGGCATGTCTTGATGTAAAGCCGGATTCTCTTATTGAAGTTAACAATATCGCAGTTCAACCTCGCTATTATTGGCCTCAGATGAGGATTGCGCTCTGTCTGAATTGCAGCAAGACATTTGAAAAACTAAGGGGAATTGACAGCGTGCGTGAAGACTTCTTTGACGCTCTTCGTACCGCCGACATTCAATCCCCAGAGCCTATAGAGATACCAATCGGAAATATGTACATTAGCTTCACTCAAACACACCTTGCAGAAATACAGGAGATACTAAAGTCAGAGAAATACTGAGCGCTGAATCAGCTAGTAAATTAAATACAACAGAAAACAAAACACGGCTGTCTGCTTTTGCAAACAAGCCGTGTTTTGAAATACCCTCTTGACAAATCTCCTCTAATTGCCCATGCCCTTTCAGAATTGCGGGATCCGCCGCTACTGTTCAATAATAAAACACTGCTTTGTATGCTTCGATCCCGTTCGCTCTCTCACGGATGACATCCGAAGTTTGCAGCATGATCTCCGTTTTGCTTCCCGCCCATTCGACGGTCAATGTGAATGTATCGCCAAGATCCGACGGCGAATATCCGACCATGCAGTACCCAATCTTCTTCCCGTCCGAGCGAAGGTACGAATCCGTCGAAGTCAGCGGATCGATCTCGCCGATGTGCTTTAGCTCCGTTCCGTTGATGTATACCTTCGGCGGTTCGACGTCATCCGGGAATCCCTGCTCCGATTCGAACAGGATCCCGATCTCGCTCCACAGGGAATGCGTCTGAAACACGAGATCCGTGACGCGGACGTCGCCGAGCTTTTCATCGAACTGCCAGATCCAGTCCGCATCGTTATAGCAGGCGGAAAGCTCCATACTCTCCCTGCGCCAGGCTTCATACTCGACGTCGCTTTGCGGAACGGCCGCTTTTCCCGTTCGCCATTCATAGCGGAACACAATGCCGAAAACGGAGATCAGCGATTCCTGCGGCAGCGAATCTTCGACATACGGCAGATACGTGCAGTAGACGGCGCCGTCCGGGTTCTCGGCATCGATGTTGCCGAGATACCAGAACTGACCGGTATGCCCGTCGATCACCGGCCAAAGCCCGCGGTCGTATCGGTCGTAAGCCAGTCCTCTCGGATAGGTCTGCGGCTCCGGACTGCGTGCGATCGTGAAATAGAGGCAGTTGTCTTTGACCGCGATCTCCGTCAGAATATCGTTCTTTACCTGATAACCGATCGGCGTTCCCTGATCCGGGATCTGCTCCACGATATCCTTGTGCTCGTTCAGCGCATCCACGATCCCCTGCTGCAAGGTCTGATACGTTTTCTCCGTAAACGTATAGGTCAGCGTAAACGGCGCTCCGTTGACTTTTCCGGCGAACACAAACGTCGTACCCGGCCAGATGGGATTGCCGTCCTGCTTAAAGTACGCTTCGCCGCAATAGTGATCGTCCGCATAGATGAAGCTGTTGACTTGATACGCATTCTTTGCGGGACCGCCGTTGATCGACACGGTCAGTTCCGTAATCGTGCAGGGTGTGTCGCGCTTTGTACGATAGAAGAATTCCGCCGTGATCCCCTCGCTTCCGACATATCCGAATTCGGCAAGCTGCATCTCGCCGTCCGGCACCTCACACACGACGTCTTCTTTGGTCTGCATGACGTTGTCGAACAGGATCAGATGATTCGGCTGCCAGCCTTCGTGCCGTTCGATATCAAGTGGCTGTGTGACCGTATGGATCGTTTCGTCCAAGACGGCGTTCGTCTGTTCCTTGAACGCCTTGTTCCGCAGGACGGTTGCTGCGACGGCAACCGAGGAGAAAAGCAGGATCGCAGCTGCGACGAGCGCGATGATCAGGCGTTTCGGCATGCGAACGTGGGTTTCTTTGCGTCTCGGTAAGGTGGCAATGCGTTCGTTGATCCGTTCTTCCAATGCGGATCCATCCAACAGCGCGTATTCCAACGCAGCATGATAGTATTTTCTGTCATTCATGTGTGATCCCTCCGTTTGAGCAGGTCTCTCCCATCCGCTGTTTCAGGATGTTTCTTGCGCGGAGCAGGCGGCTTTTGACCGCTTCCTTGCTGACGTCCAGTTGACTTGCGATCTCCGTTACCGACATTTCATAACCATAATACAGTACGAACGTACGGTACATTTCTTTTGGTAAGGCTTTGGCGTTCCGGAAGATCTCCTCCGCAAGCGCGCGATCCATCACGACGTCTTCAAACGGCTCCTCCGGAATGCGATCCTCTTTGATCTCTTCCACGAAGCGCAAACGTCGCCGCTCGCGTTCCCTGTAATTCTGTATGATCTCGCGCTTGAGCATCTTGATTAAAAACGCTTCCGGCGACAGGATATCGAAGTGTCCGTACCTCTCCACGCGCCGATAGAAATCGACGTATACGTTTTGCAGCGCGTCCTCGGCGTCCGTTGGGTCGTCCAGATGGACGATCGCGTATCGGATCAGGGATCGGTGCGTCTTTTCATACACCTGTTCAAAATAGCTCTTGTTCATATTCGTTTCTCTTTCTGTAAGCACTTACACCCTCGTAGAGCGATCAAACGCGCGATCGGTTGCAAACAGGGCACGATTTCTCGTGCCCTTTCAGTATAGCGTTCTTTTTATGCGGGTTCAAGCGGTTCGTCAGAAGCCGAGCAGCGTCTTGTATTCCGGCACGTCGACGTACGCCGTTTCAAAATCCGACTTGTGCATCGTAAACGTCACGGAATCGCCTTGCCACGAGACCGTCACTTCGAACGTGTCCGGCAGCGTGCAGTAAGCCGGGCAGTAGAGCCAGAACCCGTTCAGCTTTCCGCCGTTTTTGGAGCCGCCTTCGAAGTTGTCCGGCGTCTGTACATAGCATGTCTCATTGACAAGCGTCGTACCGTTTACGGTCACGACCGGCTGGTTTCTGCGTCCGAGCTGCGCGTCCTTCACGGGCTCGTCCGTTTCGAGGATGACGGCAAGCTGTCCCTCCGCGCTCTTATTCAGATAGATCATTTCCTTGACCTTGAACGCGCCACAGGCTTTTTCCGGCCTTGCGAGATAATCGTTTTGATGGTACTTTGCGGAAAGCTCCATGCTCTCCTTTCGCCATGCGACGTATTCCGCCTCGTCCTTCGGCACGGTCACTTGCTTCGTCTTCCAGTTCACGCGGAACACCGTACTCCATAAGCCGATCAACGATTCGTCCGGCATGGAGTCGCCGTAGGGGTAATAGGCGTAATACAGTCCGTGACTGAAGCCGTTTTCGTCCTCGGTTCCGCTGACGAATTCGATGTTGCTCAGCATGCCGTCCACGGTCATGAAGATGCCGCTGTCGTACTCCTCATAGGCGCCGTCCCTCGAATTGTTCGGATCGGCGCAGTATTCCGCGTCGAAATGCATGACCGCGTACAGGAAGTGATCCTTCAGCGCGATCTCGTCGATCACCTCGCCGCGCATCGAAGCGTTGACCGGGATCGTGTCCTCGGGAACGCCGGACAGGATCTCATTGATCCCCTCCAAGAGATTGAGCTTTTCCGCACGCAGCGCTTCGTACGCCTCGCGGCTGAAATCGTAGAACAGGGAGAACGGTTCGCCGTTCAGCGTTCCGGTGATCTCGAAGGTCGTTCCGGGCAGCAGCGGATTGCCGGAAAGCGCAAAGCATGGGAAAACGCCGTCGCCCTTTTCGGGTAACCATTCCTCCGCATGGAACGGCTCCAGCGTGGCGCGATATCCGCCGTTGCGCTCCGCAACGATATCCGAAACCGTGCGGATCGGCTCTCCGCCGTTGACGGAGAGACGCAGGTTTTCGAGCGCGTACGGCTGCGGCTGCGCTGCGTTGACATAGAGGAGCGCCGTGAAATTGCCGTCTCCGGTATAGTCCGGACCGTAGTTCGGAAGCAGGCTATAGAGCCGGATCGTAAACTCCCCGACCTTTTGGGAAACGTCGAGGTTCGTGATCTCTTCGGGCTGCCAGTCGCCGGTTTCGTTCGTGTTGAACTCCGCCATGATGACGTACGGCGTGGGCTGTGCAAAGTCCGCCGTTTCCGCGGCGTCCGTCGATCCGTTGACGATCGACTGATAATTCGCGATCGTCTTCTGCGCGTCGTCGCGGACCTCCTGCATCCGCGAGATGCCGATTGCAAACGCGGTGCCGACGGTCAAAAGCGTGATCAGCGCAGCGACAAGGATGATGATCTGTTTTTTTGTGAAGCCGCGGGACGGAACGGCGCGAACGCTGTCCACGGGCAGCGCAAGAAGCGCGTTCTCCATACGGGTGCGGTAGCTTTCCGGCACCGGCGGCAAGAGAGATTCAAAGGATTTATCATTCTGCATGGGATACCTCCTGATCGGTCAAGTCCTGCCGCATGGATTTTCTGGCGCGGGAAAGACGGCTTTTGACCGTACCCTCCGGCTCGTTCAGAAATGCGGCGATTTCGGAAATGTTGTACCCTTCGTAATAGTACAGCGTGATGCAAAGGCGGCTTTCTGGCGAAAGCCTTGAAAATGCGGTTTTGAGATCGAGCGCATCGAATGGTTCTCTGCCCTCCTCGGGCAGATCGTCGAACGGGATCACGCGTTTTTTGCTGCGCAGGATCATGTAGCACTCGTTTTTGAGGATGCGCATCAGCCAAGGACGGAACTTTGACCGGTCCTTGAGCCTTTCGAGCGATACATACGCCTGCTCCAGCGTGTTCTGCGCGGCGTCCTGCGCGTCTGCGTCGTTTTCCAGGATCGTATAGGCGATTCGGTACAGGGTGTCGAGCATCGGCCGTACCTGCTGCGTGAACCACCGTTTGTCTTTCATGGAATGCATGTCTTGTCTCCTTTTGTGTCCGTCTGCCGGCGGCGGACTTTGTTGTCCGATCGTACACCCTATAGATGCGCCGGGAATGCAAAAGGTTGCATATACGGGAAAAAGAACACGATTTTCACCGTGTTCTTTCAGTATAATCGCATAATGAGAGGTTTTCAAACTGCCGGTTTACAGACGCCGTTGTTGTCGACGGTACGGTCACCGTCCGGAATCAGTTCGGAGATCGTGACAAAGCGATAGCCCTCTTTCTGTGCATACTCGATCAGCTTCGGAAGATAGGTCTCGATCGCAAAGCCGTTGTTGTGCGAAAGAACGATGCTGCCGGGCGCAAGCTTCGGCAATACGGCGTTCAGGATCGTTTCCGCGCTTCGTCCCTCTTTCCAATCCACGGTATCGACGTTCCATTGTACGATCTCGTATCCCATATCGCGTACGGTCGAAACGACTGTATCGTTATATTCGCCGAACGGCGCGCGGAAAAGCTTTGTGCGCTTGCCCGTCAGCGCTTCGATCTCGTCGTCGAGCGCGGAAAGCTCTTTTTTGATCTCCTCTGCCGAGATGCGATTCATATGCGGATGCGTCAGGGAGTGGTTCCCGATCTCATGTCCGCGCGCGGCGATCTCCTTTACCATCTCCGGATACGCTTTGACCCATACGCCGCAAAGGAAAAATGTCGCCTTGATCCCGTATTGATCAAGCGTATCAAGGATAAACGGCGTCTTATCCGCGCTCCACGCCGCGTCGATCGTCAGCGCAAGCACCTTGTCGTCGCTTGCGACACGATATACCGGAACAAGACGCGACATGACCGGTATCGCGTTGAGCTCGTAGGAATCGATCGAGGCGATCGTCGGCGCCGCGGGTTCCTTTTCCGATCCCTGCATGGAAAACCAGATTACAAGTCCGATCCCGAGGAGCAGCAGTCCTGCAACGATCCCGATCCAAATTCGTTTACTGATAACGATGACTTTCATGCTCTTATCCTCCGCTATCGAACTGTACGCGCGAAGGCAAAGGATTATGCCGAAAAAGAAAAAGCCGGGCAATCCCGGCAGCAGAACGCCGCTCAGTATGACAGCCGGCAGAAGCCGTTTTTCAGCGGCAGATCGAACGCGTTGCGAAAAACAAGATACTGCATACTGTACTGCCGTTCGCCCTCCACTCCGCAGTCGGTCGGGACGGTCGCTTTGAGTTCATGTCCGACACGCTTTGCCGCTTCGTCAAGAAGCGCCGCATAAGCATCCGTGCAGAGCGCGAACAGTTCCGGAACGGTGCCGTCATCAAGAACGATGATATAGCCGATCGGAAGATCCCCGGAATACGCTGTCAGCATGCGGAAGCCGTCTGCGCCGTAGTCAGACAGCAGCGCGCGGATCTCTGTTTCGTCACGGATCTGCATGCCGTTGTAGCGCGGCAGCAGCGCATCGTACACCGCGCGCATGGAAGCGGCGTCCGTCCCCTCTCGGATCGAAAACGCTGCATGCATTCTGTCCGGATCGGAACAAACGGTCAGCGCTTCCGTTCCTGTTTTGAATCCGAGCGAAGAATAGAGCGATTCCCGGACCGGATGCAGATAACAGCAGGAAAAGCCTTTTCCTTTTGCCGCCTCGATCTGCGCGGAAACGAGCGTATGCATCAGCCCTTTCCCGCGATAATCCTGAAGCGTGGAAACGCCTGAGATCAGAAGCGCCCTGTGTTCCTTCCCTTCGACAAGGATCTTTGTCTCGCGTCCGAGCGTCATTGCCGCAAGTCGCTCGCCGTCGAACGCTGCAAAGGACATTTCCGGCGAAAAACGCTCGGAAAAGAACCAGTGTGTAAACGATTCCGTATCGCCGAAAATATCGATCCACATCCGTTCCGCCTGTGCTCCGTCCGCAGGCTGCATCCGTCTTGTGATCACAGCTGTCTCCTTCCCGCCGCATGCGCGTAGACGCTCATGGCGATCCCCACACAGGCGAACGATGCAAGGATGTTGGATCCGCCGTAGCTGATAAACGGCAGCGGAATGCCGGTCACCGGCATCGCGCCGAGGTTCATGGCGACGTTCTCAAAGATGTGCGCGGCAAGCATCACGGTACAGCCGACGACAAGACAGCGTCCGAACGTGTCGCGCGCGGTCAGCGCCGTATGCAGCCAGTGAAACAACAGAAGAAAGAACGCAATGATCAGCAGCATCGCGCCGAAAAAGCCGACGCCTTCGCCGATGCCGGAGAAGATAAAGTCCGAATGGCGGATCGGCACATAGCCGGTCTGTGTCAGCGTTCCTTTTGTGAAATAGCCCTTGCCCCAGAAGCCGCCGCTGCCGATCAGCTGTTTGGCATGCAGAACATTCATGCCGGAACCTTCCGGATTACGGGACGGATCCAAAAAGACGCGGATGCGTTCCTTCTGCACTTCTGTCAAAAGGAACATCCAGCTCAGAATCCCGCCCGCGCCCATTGCAAACAAACCGCCGAAAACATACAGCCACCGGACGCGTACACAGAACAGGATCCCTCCGAATATGATCAGAATGACCATCGCCGTACCGAAATCATTCTGCAGAATGACAAGCAAAAACGGGATAAAAAAATAAATGAACAAGCGGAAAAAATCCGCGAATCTGCGAATCGGTCCTCTGCGGTCAAAGATCTCCGACGCCGCTTTGGACAAAACGATGATCAGCACGACCTTCGTGATCTCCGACGGCTGAAACGCGCGGGTTCCGATATTATACCAGCCCAGCGCGCCGCGGGTGTTCTCGCCGGCTATAACAAGCAGAAACAGCAGGATCAGGCAGATGATGTATGCGACCTTCGTGAACGGTTTATACTTGTCATAGTCGAAGATCGCAAGCGGTACAAGCAGGACAAGAGAAATCAGAATATTGGCGATCTGCCTTGTAAAGAACTCAAAGTTCAGGCGTTCAAAGAACGCGGTAAGCGTGGTTTCTGTGCCGTCAAACGGATCGGAAAGCACGTTCAGAAGTGTTACAAGACCGAACAGAACCAAGGCCGCCACCATTACGATCGTAAAGACGTCGACCCGATAGGGCGCCTTGGTTCCGACGGCTCGGTTTTTCATTTCACGATATACGCGGAAAGCTTTGCAGGCGCAGCGTCAAGCTCTGCCTTCTTCTCGGCAAAGCCCGGTTTGCCGAGCAGCGCATAGGTTGCCTTTTTCCCTTCTTCGACGCCGGGCTGATCGAACGCATTGAGCGAAAGGAGCTCGCCCGCAAACGCCGTCTGGATCTCGAACATGTACAGCAGCTCGCCGATCGTGAACGCGTTGACCTCGGGCAGGCGGATCGCGTAGTTCATATGTCCGCTCTTCATGACCGCATATTCGGTCGCAGTCTCCTCTGCCGCGATCAGCTCGTTCTGCGTGTGTCCGCAAAGGAAAGAAACGTCGGGAATGTCCATATAGCCGTCCGGGATCGGCATGGTCTTTCTGTATCTGTCGACCGAAAGGAACGTGACGACCTTATCGAACGGACCTTCGGTATAGAGCTGTACCTGCGAATGCTGATCGGTTACGCCGAGGGATTTGACCGGCGTCTGTCCGGCGTAGATCTCACTGCCGTCGTTTCCGACGCGCTTGCCGAGCGATTCTGCCCAAAGCTGCGCATACCAGTCCGCAATGTATTTCAAAGAATCCGCATACGGCATCAGCACATGAATGTTTGCGCCGCGCTTCATCGCCGCGACCTGCAGTGCCGCCATCAGATACGCGGGGTTTTCAAACACATTGTCGTTCTGCGTGATCTCGTCCATATACGCAGCGCCGGCAAGCAGCATACGAATGTCGATGCCGCAGACCGCAGCCGCAAGAAGACCGACCGGGCAAAGCTCGGAGAAGCGTCCGCCGACGCCGTCCGGTACATAGAACGTGGTGAGATTTTCACGCTTTGCGATCTTGATCAGGTTGCCCTTGACGTGATCCGTCGTTGCGATCAGATGCGTGGAAATATCATCGCCGAGCGTCTTGTGCAGCAGATCGGTGATGATCAGAAGCTGCGACATCGTCTCCGACGTACTGCCGGACTTGGTGATGACGTTGAAGCAGGTCTTTCTGACATCGATAACATCCAGAAGCGCGTTCATCCGCTCCGGGTCAACATTGTCCTCGACAAACAGTCGCGGACCGTTGCGTTTTTCCTTGGGAAGGTCGTTGTAATGCAGATGAGAAAGCGCCTGCTGTACCGCGATCGGACCCAATGCACTGCCGCCGATGCCGAGCACGACAAAGTTATCGAACCGTTCCCGCACATCTTTCGCGACCGTTTCGATCTCCGCAACGATCTCATCCTGGTTGTGCGGAAGTTCGCGCCACTTCATCTGTCCGCGCTTTTCGTGCATAGCCTTCGCCGCTGCTTCCAGCGGAAGCGCCTTGAGCTCTTCTGCGGTCAGTCCGCGCGCGCCGAGGGTCTCCTGCATCATGTTGTTGTAGTCGACTGTGATCCGCATCGCTTCACGATCGAATGTCCTGTTGTCCATATGCGTACCTCCTATGAATTGATGATATGATCTAACGCAAAATATGCGTCTTTCAGCTCTGTTTGTTCCGTAAACATATCGCTATATGCTTCCAGCAAAACGGCGCCCTTGAATCCTTTTTTCAGAAGCGCGTCGATCAATTCTTTGAACCCGAACCCGCCGTGCGGCGGAAGGCAATAACGCGGGCGCTCGCCGGATAGGTCGCAATCGCAGGCATGTACGGCAATGATATGTTCTCCGAACGCATCAACGAACGCCTTCGGGTCGATCCCCGCACGGATCGCCTGCTTGATGTCCAGCGTGTGATACAGCGGGCGCCTGATCAACGCGCGAAGCGCAAGCCCGATCTCCGGCGTCGGCATGATGCTATAACTGACATTTTCAAGCGTCAGATGCAGTCCGTGATCCTCCGCCATATCCGAAAGCGTGTCAAAGATCGGTGCAAGACGCTCAAGCTGCAGATTCTTTGCAACGCCGTTCAGAACGACAGGACCGTGCATGACATAATGATCCCCATGCAGCCGCTCGCCTGCGCGCAGAACAAGCTCGTATGCCTTCATTGCGTCTTCCCGCTGGCGCGGGTGCGGCGTAAACAGAAGAGGTTCGTACTGCAGGCTCATCGGATGGATCCCGACTACGCGAATACCGGCGTCTTCCGTCTCCTTCGCAAGGCGATCGACAAACACCGGATCGTATTCGCAGTAGCTGTTGAGATAATACTCCGCATTCCGGACGCCCCATTGCCGAAACAGCGCGGGCACGTCTTCGAGCATCAGTTTGTCAAAAAAGCTTGCTGTTGATATTCCTGTAACAACCATCCTGCCCTCCATAATGATTGTACCATTTATTTGTCAATATAGAAAGAGAAAAATTCGTTTGACAGGCAAAATATTTTTGTGTACAGACGGAATAACGGTTTACAAAATCCGTTAAATCGTTTATGATATATAAGAAGAGTTTTGCGGCTTTGCCGTCAACCATTATTTCAACGAAGGAGATTTGTCACATGATCGATCTTACCATGAACCGCGACAATCTTGCACGTTCGATCGAGCGTGCACGCGAAAAGAAAATCATTATCCCGACCTTCGCACAAATGGAGGATCCGTCGAAGATCCCCGAAAAGATCCGGGAAAAGCTGACCGATGTCGGTCTTTGGGATGTGAACCCGCTGAATCTGTTCCGCATCACCTGGAAGAACAATCCCGTGGAAAAAGGCGGCGACGGCATGTTCGGCGGCGTCAACTACATTGAACTGCCTTCCTCTCTGACCGGCGTGAAAGCGCGCATCGTGCTGTTGACCGGCAAATGGTTCCCAACCGGCTGCCATAAGGTCGGCGCATCCTTCGGCTGTCTCGTTCCGCGTCTTGTGACCGGGCAGTTCGATCCCACCTATCACCACGCGGTCTGGCCGTCCACCGGCAACTACTGCCGCGGCGGCGCGTTCAATTCAAAGCTGCTTGCCTGCGATTCCGTTGCGATCCTGCCCGCTGAGATGTCCAAGGAGCGTTTTGACTGGCTGTCGAAGATCGCGGGTCAGGTGATTGCGACGCCCGGCTGCGAATCCAACGTCAAAGAGATCTTTGACAAGACCTGGGAGCTTCGCAGAGATCCGTCCATGATGATTTTCAACCAGTTTGAAGAAATGGGGAATCCGCTTTGGCATTACAATGTCACCGGCCGCGCGATCCATGAAGTCGTGGAAAGCCTGCTCGGCAAGGACGACCGTTTTGCGGGCGCGGCGTTCACCAGCGGATCCGCCGGCACCATGAGCGCAGGCGATTTCCTGAAGGAGCAATATCCGGAATCCAAGCTTGCGGTCGGCGAAGCGCTGCAGTGCCCCACGCTCCTGAACAACGGCTTCGGCGGACATCGCATCGAGGGTATCGGCGACAAGCATGTGCCGTGGATCCACAACGTCAAAAACACCGATATGGTCATTGCGATCGATGACGAAGACAGTCAGAAGCTCCTCCGTCTCTTCAACGACCCGGTCGGTCTGAAATACCTTCACGAGGTCGTCGGCGTACCGCAGGAGACCGTCGAGCAGCTTTCGCTTCTCGGCATTTCCGGCATCGCGAACCTGCTGTGCTGCATCAAGATGGCGAAATATTACGAGCTCGACGAGCACGACATCCTTGCAACCGTCGGCACCGACTCCGCCGTTATGTATCAGAGCCGCATCCGCGAGCTCGAAGAGGAAAACGGCGCGTATACCGAAGCGATGGCAGCCGCGGATTGGGCGGAGCATCTGCACGGTATTCGCACCGATACGATGGAAGAGCTCACCTACGAGACCCGGAAGCGCATCCACAACCTCAAATACTACACCTGGGTCGAACAGCAGGGCAAGGATGTACACGAGCTCAACGCGCAGTGGTATGACAAGCATTACTGGACTGATATGCATGCGCAGGTCGACGAAATCGACGAACTCATCAACGAGTTCAACGAGGCGACCGGTTTGCTGAAAAATCTGTGATCTCGATCTGTTCTTCAGAGCCTGCTTTTGCAGGCTCTTTTGATTCCTGTGGTTGACGAAACGCGCATTTCTATGTAAAATGTCGGTATGAGTGAGAATCTGCATGAAGGTCACCGGGAACGCATCCGGGAACTATATCGAAAACAAGGCATGAACAGCATGCCGGATCACGTCGTGCTTGAAATGCTGCTGACGTACGTCATTCCGCGCAGAGACGTCAACGAACTTGCACACCGGCTGCTGAATACGTTCGGATCCTTGACGGGCGTGCTGGAAGCCGATCCGCTGCGGCTCGCGGATACAGACGGCGTCGGCGACAGGACCGCTCTGTTCCTGCACTCGCTGTACGATCTGCACCGAAGGCTGACGCTCGAATCCGCCGGCTCCGCAAATACCGCGCCGCGCCTTGAAAACCCGGAGAGCGCATGTCGGTACGCGATCGCGCTCGGTATGGGCGACCGGTATGAAACGCTGCGTGTCATCTGTCTCAACGCAAATATGACGGTCCTTCATACAGAAACGCTGCAGGTCGGTTCTCTGTCACGCGTCAGTTTTGAACCGCGGCGCGTGATCGAAACGGCAATGACGCACAAAGCGCGTTATCTCATACTGACGCACAATCATCCGTCCGGCATACTCATCCCCTCCGAGGATGATATCGAGACCGCAAGGATGATCGCGGAGGTCGGCTCCAAGCTGGAAGTCGATGTGCGGGACCAGTTGATCCTTACAAAGAATGCGGCGTACAGTTTTCAATACGACCGTGTATTCCTGTACAGTACCCCTGCCGTCTGCAACGTCATGTCGCTGGAGGAGTACAACAATACGATCTATTCTAAACACAGCAAGGAAAAGCTGTCTTAAAGGAGCTCGTTATGACTTATAAGTGCAATTGCCGCGTTCCCGATGTCGCAAACTGGTCCGTGATCAAGATCTCCGGACGGGATTGGATCGTTCGCTGCTCCGCCTGCAGACAGGTGTGGCATACGACCGCCGCTTATGCCGCCGAGCTTCCGGAAAAACCGATCTCGCCCTATGAATGGCGCAAACTGATCCACACGCCCGATTATCACAAGGGCGAAGATCCGATCGAAGGCGAAGCGGACGGCTATCTGGATCCGAGTTTTGAAAGCCGTTTTGAGAAAGAGGACAAATGAAAAAAGAACTTCTGCGGACGGTCAAATACGTTTTGATCGCAGCTTCCGCGGGATTGATCGAAATCGGCAGCTTTACGCTGATGAACGAGCTGCTGCATTGGAACTACTGGCTGAGCTATCTGATCGCGCTCATTCTGTCCGTGCTCTGGAACTTTACGATCAACCGCCGCTATACGTTTAAAAGCGCTTCAAATGTGCCGAAGGCAATGCTGCTTGTATTCGCCTACTATTGCGTGTTTACGCCGCTTTCAACGCTTCTGGAGGACTATCTTACGACTAAGCTGAGCTGGAATGAATATCTCGTGACCGCGATCAATATGGTCCTGAACCTTGCAACCGAATTTCCGTTCCAGCGATTCGTGGTCTTCCGCAAAACGATCGACACAAACGATCTTGCCGTGAAAGAAGCGACCGCAAAACAGTCGGAAACCGAATAAACAAAAAACAGCATCCGTCGGATGCTGTTTTTTGTCTCACTGTTTGCCGTGCTTCGCAAGGTACGCCTGTTTCTTCCGCTCGTCCTCCGCCTCCAAAGATCCCGCGTCATGTATGCCGCCCAAATACTCCAGATGATGCCGGAACTCGTGCCGCAAAATGCCGCGCAGCAGTCTTTTCGCCTCCTCCGCTTCCGCGTTCGGATAGACACGGTCAAAGGAGCCTTTATGGAGAACGACTTGCCGAACGCCGGAATAGACCTTGTATTGTCCCATGATATAGAGATCGTTTCCCCTTGCGTAATCCGGGACGACATAGGCTTCGGACACGACAACGCCGCCGGAAAGGTCCTTGAAAAACTCCGGCGGAAGCTCGTCCAAAAGCTCCGATACGATTTGCTTGTATTCTGTAAGGGTGAGCACGGTATTTCCTTTCCGCACGATTTCCTGTTATGATCTTATCATTTCACCGTATAAAACCGTGTGACGAATCCTATAAGCACTTTATCGTTATGAATCAAAGTCAGATCGTCTGCTCTTTGAGTGTCATTTGCGGACCGGGATTGATCAGTTTAGCAGCATCGCAAGTTCGATCTCATCTTCATCCTCAGCACCGGTAGCAGAAAAGTCCTTGCTTTCATACAGTCTTTTGGCTGTCGGATTGTTTTGTTGCAGGTCAATGCCACTCTGTCCGAATCGCCGAAGGGTTTGCTCCTGATATAGTCAATGACGCGGTCCAAAGCTTCCCGCCCGTAACCGTTTCCCTGCGCCGATTCGTCAAACATCATATGCCAGATATCGTACTCCGGAATATCATAATCATAGATTACCATCACATACCCGACCATCTTTCCATCTGCATAGATCCCGAAGGGCTGACACTGATTCCGGTAAACGTATGCCTGCGCAAGACTCCGGATCGGATGAGACACAAATATTTCCTGTCCGGGCGCCAGCTTGAGGTGAAAGACATCAATGAAATTATCTTCCGTGATCGCTCTGAGTTCTACCATTGATATCTCCTGTCCGTTCTTTTCATTAACAATTATAGCATATCCTTCGCGTTTATACAACAGAGAAACCGCTCTTGTCCTTGCAGGCAAATAGGATTCTTTGTGTGCGTGCCGATAAAGGAATATCCTGTATAGTTTTAATGCTTAAGAAATAAAAAATCGTCGCAAGCCGAGTAAAGCTTGCGACGACGTGGTGCGGGTGTTGATAACGGACTTACCCGCAAGCGATTGGTAGCGCAGCAGAGGCGTTGCGAGGGCGTTTACAACCGAGCAGCCGAAGCAAGCGTGATCGCTTGCGGAAAGGAGTCGCAGCGGAACAAAGCGCAGCGATGACTTGTTTGTGAAACAAAAAAGTCGTCGCAAGCCAAGTGAAGCTTGCGACGACGTGGTGCGGGAAACAGGACTTGAACCTGCATGAAATTGCTTTCACACGGACCTGAA
>JAEEGI010003421.1_pt1 | contig 37848 bp, 36 predicted proteins | sample 8958751 | NCBI WGS metagenome assembly JAEEGI01 (sample SAMN16246545, study PRJNA631951) | gut metagenome | biome: gut microbiome; feature: rumen; material: KS-attached | host: Bos | place: Iran: Karaj | collected 2018-10 | reverse complement strand
CTTGTGATTTACTTTTGATTTCAACCACAAAATTACTGAAAATCAATAATATGTGCAACTTTTTATCCATTTATTTCGCTCTCTTTTCCCTCTTTTCTAATTCCGCCAACGGGTTATCTATAGTATTATTCATGTGGTTATCACATTATTCTTTTCACGCTTTTCCACATAACTCTCAACGAGCCTTGTCGGTACTCCTCCCCTTGGTAGCCTTTGTTTAATACTATTACTTTTGTAAAACCGCCCATATTATTTCATCAAGACAGACTCTAGAGTCATATCAATCATAGGTCTGTTAGTTACTCACCATCATATTCGAAAACCGCTCCAATCTCATTAGCACGACATGCTGAGGTTGATGCGGTTTTTTTCACCAGCAGTCATCCGATATGGACAGACCGCCCTAAACGAATCCTCGTTCAGAAAAAACAAGGCCCATAATTAAACTTGTACTTCACTTGGCCAAGCAGAATTCTATCAATGGATTTCACTTGCACATCCATATTTTTAATCACTTGACCATAAAGGGCAATATTTATGTAGGGTTTGTTTCTTACGCTATTGAAATAAGACGGGTAGATAATGCCGTCCAATCCTTGTGATTTTGCCAATTCCGAAATTCTCCTTGTAACACCATACGAATGACCACCCGCCCTCAATATCTGTCTTATCGCCAAAGACAAATCCTCAGATGGCGTTTCCTCACTTTCTTTTTCTTGAACTTGGTTTAAATCCAGAAGGTGCAAGGTTCTGAGTGGCTCCATGGTAGCCACATACAAATAGTCTTCCATGCTTACTCTGCATTCATGAATACAAGTCTCCACATCAAATGACGCATAGAAAACCACCCCGTCTTTTACATTGAAGCGTCCCGATTTGTATTTTTGCGATTCTGGTGCATCAAAACTCTTCTCGTCAATATCGTCTATTACATTTGTCCTTATTCTAAAAAACCGCAAATCCGTTTTTATTGCCTTAATACTACATTAAGGAAGGACACATACTGATTTCTACATTTTTGCAACCGCCTCATCTATTTTTCTGATAATCAAATTTGTCTTTTCTTTATCCAATAGCTTCAAATGTTTGGCTTTTGATTTCAGTATAGTAGAGATTTTAACCAATTGGGATTTGTCTGCCTTCTTTTCGTCATCAATTTGGGCAATAACGCCACAACCCTCCAAATAATACCTTCCCATAAGGAAGTGACTAAACTCAATTTTTGCAGCATTGGGCAAAGCCACTATACGAGCCGCCAAATCGCGCGGAGACACTTGAGTGAAAATACATTTCATCGCGTATGTGTATTGTCTGTTTGGCGTCAGTTCCTCAAACTGCTTATTGAGACTCTCTCGTGTTGTATCTGGACCAATGTTATTCCAAACCCGCCGCACATATTCTTTTTCTATCACATCCGCTCTTTTTTGAAACAACGTACCAGCATACGATATGATTTCTTTCATCTCCTCAGTCCTGGATTCTTGAAATTCGTATCCACGATCGCTCAGCTGTGTTCTTTGAAAATCGTTCGGATATTTTTGATATAACTCAGCTATGGATTTTTTTGCTATACTAACCACATGCCTCCTACTTAGTTTAATCAACTCGCGTTTCTCCAACGAGAGTAATATACCAGCCAGATGAACCACCTCATAAGCATAATCCAACTCTTTATTGTAGAATCTGGTTTTTTCTTTCTTGAGAATCTCCAAAAACTCCTCATTCGTCAATTTATCGCACCACCACAGCTTTTCCCAATCAGCCATATTTCTGGAATGCAAGATTCTACTGCTTTCAACAAACTGTTTAGGCGAATCAATATATCCAGTTCGAATGAAATTTACCAATTGTTTGATAGGAATACTATAGGCTGAATGATAGATATGATGTCGTTCAAGCAGTGAAACATACTTTTCTTCTAATGCCTGATTGGCCTGTTTGTCTTCCTCAGAGAAATTATACCCTTGGTATTTATCGATCAAAGAGTTTCCTGACCGTGCTTCAATAGAAGCTATAGTCAAATAGGCCACCACGTTTTTAGCAAACACCTCAAAGTTAGGATATTTGCTCGTATCAATAGAAAGCTGTTCGAAAAGGCGAACAACATCCATCATACAACGGCGAGCCAACCGCAGGTTTTCGCTCTTAGAAGCCATAAACAGCTCAATGATGAAATCTTTATTGGCAGTTAATACAGCATTCTTCGCCTCGTCAATAAAAAGACTTGTAACAGCAGCATAATCAACATCGAGTGAAAAAGTCTGACCAACCAGTTTTTCTTTGAAATCTTCATATTTTACCTTCAACTCTTCCTGTTCGGCAACTTTTGACAGCTTCTCCTCGTCACAAAGCAAAATCACCTTTGAGTTTGAATGCTCAACTATGCCGTTGATAAAACCAAACAACTCGTCAAGCGGAATACGGCACCGCTCCAGATCATCAAGAATCAATATGCGATTGCCCTTTATGGCTGATGATTCGCTCTTAAACACCTCCAGAATACCTTCCGCATCCAATAGAGTTTTCAGATCTTCACCTGTGCCGTCATTATCGATATCCACCTTTGATTTCGTAAGAATTTGAAGCGCAGAAAAAGCCACCTTTTTGGCAACAGCCATACCTTTTGAGTACAAGATAGGATAAAGCTTTATTTTGATCTGCCGCACAAAAGAGCTTATCGTGGTTATGCCATTGACGCTGATATAGACAGGCTTCAATTCGATGGTATCAGCACTTGCCTTAACCTTTGTTTTGCTCCACTCTTCAATCTGACGCTCTATATAATAGGTCTTTCCACACCCCCATTTGCCAGATATCATAACAGCAAACTGGGGTCGGTTCATAATCAAATACTCGTTCAAGTATGAAGTAAGTTGTTTATTGTCTTTCATTTAATCAAAACCTTATCAAAGCATATCTCTCGTTAACTTTGCGAAACACCTGTTGTTGTTTTGCAAGAATTGTTCGTGAAACAAATCTTCTTTTACTTTTGCCTCTGTAATGCCCAACAGGTTGGCAATTTTTTTTCTGGCGCTCTTGGGATATTGGGCCTTAAGTTTCTTTATCCGTAACGCCTCCAACTTATGAAACTCATATCTCTCCGTCAACTGGAAGAAATCAACCACCTTACGAAAGCCTCTCCCACAACGGAAATAGATATAATATGCGTCGGGATTGTTCATATCACGTGCAAAGACTTTGTTCAACCGAAGATGTATGCGGACATTGCTTTCGAATGCATAATGACCTCCTGCCGGATTGAAACCCTCGTATTCTGCCTTACTTCTACCAACTTCCCTGTCGAGTTTAATTCTCGAATTGCACACTTGACAACTGGGAACAAAATTGAAAAGTGACAAACCCAACATCGGACACTTGTCTTTGGGAAGAAAATGGTCAACATCAAACTGACGTTTCTTGTCATGATAGACATTGATATATGCAGTCTCGCAATAGTAACATGAGCTTATCCGCAGTTGCGTTGCATGGTCAATGAAGAATTTTGCTATCCTGTCATCGTATTTGTTCGTGTATTTGAAAATCTTGTCTAATTGCTTAAATTTGGGGTTGCGAGCCATCTTCCCCTTGAAATTTTTCTTCTTGAGCGGAAACCTGCGCCTAAGCGATCTGAACCGTTGATACACGTCGGCCAGCACATCCACATCAGCAGTAAGTAAATCCTCTACCGTTTCTGGGAAAACCAATTCCAGTTTCTCACGTTTCTTCCATGCTTCCCACTCTGTTCCCATCGTTAACTTTTCAGCATCAGTGAAAATGCGTTGGTATTCATCGGTCAACGTCGTAAAGTCAGCACTACCCCTTGCAGGATATTCAATTCTCCTCATGGTCTGGCCGTTTATCGTCTTTTTTCCATTCCAACATCTCCTCAACCATATCAGTCAACTCATCGTGCAAATAGCTGTCACCAACAATGCTGGCTATATATTGCATCTTCGACATGGTTTCATCTTTATGTTCCTCCGTCCTATTATCCAAAGGTCGCCAACTGCTCTTTTTTTCTTTCAGCAAACGCATAGCATTGTAATATGCAACCAGTTCTTCCACTTTGCGCTGAGCTATTGTTCCCATCGTGTTAGGCAGGAAGAATGCATCATTGAAGAGATCATGAATATTGGCGGCAAAGGTGGAATGACTCAGCTTATCATTCTTATCACGCGACAAATAAAGGATGTTGCTGGACGGTATATCGCTCAATACAAAAGGCGAATGGGTTATCAGCGTAATGTTGATTCCCGAGCAACTATCCATTTTAAGACCACCAATCGAATCCACCAACAGACCCAAAAAACGTCTCTGCAAATCAGGATGAAAATATAGCTCGACTTCGTCCAGCATAATATTCACATAATTGTACTTGATGGCCGTTGCATGATCTTTGTTACCATTCAAGTCCTGCTTTCCCGACTCCAAGTTCTTTAAATGATAAAGGATATTCCCTATTGTGTAAGCTATCTGTCTTTCTCCCGAACTTAAACCTCCAAATGGAATAATATCGTTATCAGCCTTGCCCTTTTTATATGCTTCATAATGCTCATTATCAACAAGCCTCAACACAACTTCCACAAAGGGAGGTGGAAGCAGGTCTTCCTTTTCCAATTGATGGTAATCATTGCCATGATAAAGATTCTGTCCAATCTTACTAGATATCCATTCCCATGCTTTATCGACATCGACATTCACATTATTGAGATAATAACCCTTTTCTTCACGATATTTCAAGTAAGCCAATGTCTGCCGTATTTTTATGGTACGGTGAGAACTGTCCCTTAAAAGATCTTTCAAGTCGTTCTTAAACTGAATCTCATCATAATGATGCATCATGTCGTCCCACACGGTTTCGTAATGCTTGTAAGTCCATATCACTTTGATAGTCTTGTAGGCGAGATAATCCCAGGCCTTGCAATATGTAGGGTCTTTATATAGGGGGCTGTAATCTGGGCCCAATAAATCATGCCAGAAGTCCTTTATCGGTCGCTCCAGTCCAGCCAGTTTGGATGCCTGCTCATCGCTGACAACAAACCGTTTTCTTATCCATTGCTCTTCAAAGCTCTTGTTGGTGTCGTATTCCTTTCTGTAAATAAAGAAGCCGACAATATGATGCGTCTGGTTAATCTCACGGAAAGGGAATGCAAAATGGTCAATTGCCCCACCCTCTCGCACCACCTCACGTTGCTCAAATGCCAGCGAGATAAGATTCTGTTTGCCCAACATATTCACTTTGGCCGCATTGATATAACCGTCCTCACGCATAGGATGAATCACCACCGGCGTTTGGTAGCCATCGTTTTTGTGGAACACCCCTTTCAGCCAATAACGGTCTTCTTCTGTTATGTTTGGATTAAATTTTCGGAAAAACTGCAATTTGGCCTTGTTGGTCATTTCATACTCATAATCACGGTAGTTGTAGGCGTATAATGAATAGTTGCTCACCAAAGTATAAAACCACTCCTCCAACAGATTCCGCAGCCCCTCTTGTGGCGGAAGCACTTTATCAACAGGCTCATTGCCATTCAGAATCTCTATAGTATCTTTTTTGTCGTAGACTTCTATTACATGGGCATTGGTTTCACTGTACAGCTTGTCAAGTTCTTCCACATCCGCCGAATAGGTGGTCAAGGTCAGTTTTCTGCCCTTACTTGTCAGCACAAGCACTTTATTGTTGCGGTAAACCGCCAGCGAGGCATACACATTGTCGATATAATGCAAGTGTTGTGCACTCGAATACACATATTCCTCGCCAATGATGGCTGCTGACAGATTGTTTATCAGTCGGATAACTGTATCCACAATGGTACTTTTCCCAGTACCGTTTTGCCCCACTATCGCACTGACACTAATATTTAGCCACTTGTCGGTTCTAGAATACAAATATTCGTTTGAATCAAAAGCATTCTCCTCTACAGTTATTTTTTCAATGTCACCGTTTTTGCTTTCTATTATCTTGAAACCCTTGTTAAAATAGAACCATTCTGTTCTGCCATACAGCGATTTCTGAATACACTTCGCCTTGCGAACATCACCCATGCACGTCCCTTCATACAGATAAAACCGCACACCTATCAGTTTCAAACCTCTTGATGGCATAACCATATTTCTATTATTATCCATCTCAAACTCAATTGGCTTCATCCAATATCTATTACTCATTTCATCCATATAATACAAAAAACAAATCAAATACCCAAACCGTTTTACACCTGCTTACTAAATAACACTTCGGCCCCGTTGATATATGAAATCATATAATACAAAAATTGTTGCGGTTGAGTTTTCAGGAATTCACTCACCAGCCAATACTCCTTTGCCGTCAGAATAGAGTCAAACAAGTCTGGGTGGTACCTTGTAATTGACCCGAAAAAAAACATTGCGTGATATATTATGGCCGGAGACGACATCCGTTGAGAAATTGGCGAAATAAACAATTTGTATTCTAATCCATCGGTGTAACTCCACAGCCCCTGGTTTCTCAGCTTTTTTGACAGCGTATGCCATTCGGCTATTGTTGGTGATGGGGTTGTCTTAACGTATGAATCATTTGTCAAAAAATAACTATCTCCATCTTTTACCACCACATAACCTCGAGTATTTAACGCATTCATTATAATATCGTCACACCCATCAATCCTTGCATTGAAACGCAACCTGTTTCTTTGCGAATAACATTCTATATCAGTAATCTTATAAAAATGCTCTGGCACATTAATGATCTCACTATAGGTCCTGTTTATACCCACACAATCTCTCATTAAGTCAATCACCTTTATGTTGAACGACGATGACATTCCACCACCGCCAGCCACATAAGCGGGTAATTGGTCTTCCAAGACTTTCAGCAAAAACTCACTAATAGATAATTTTCCACCACTTGATTGCCACAGCTTTATTTCCACATTATCCAGTTTAGTAGTTGCCGTAATACTTTCCCCAATACCATGAACATATTTTTTCGTACTGCCTTCAAACTTGTCTAAGTTTATGGCAATTTTCGTCAGATTCATGAACGAGTAATAATATAACAAGGGTTGTGACTTGATTGGAGCTGTTTGCGCAGTTTCATAGAAATACTCTGCTTGGTCTAACAAGTCAAGTAAATACTTTTGTTGAGTTGTGGTTAATGGTAACCCCGTGGTCTTATGTTTACTAACTCTAATGGTATAATTCAGAAACGACCATACGTCAGACACTCGTATTTTATCACAACTCAACAAGTAGTTTTTAGATTTTGCTGGTGAAAACAACGGAAAACCACTCCCAAACTTTTTTTGTGGATATTTTTTAGCAATTACCATTGGTATATGTTTATTTCATTTTAATGATGTACTCTTCCCTAAAAACCCATAAAAAGTATACTGGCAATCTCTGACAATCTTAGTCTCGCTATGATGTAATTCATATTCAAATAGTTTTCTTGTTGAGCAAATGCCTATCTTAACACACTTAAAAAACCGCTCCAACCTCATTAGCAGTTTTTCATGCAAAAGTTGATACTGTTTCCTTCCAACCATCCGTCCGATAAGAGCGGGCCACCAAAAACAAAAAAATTTACATCAGATTTGCTTCCTTAAAAAACTTTAGTTTCCCCAATCTCTTTACCCTATCTCCATCAACCAATCATTCTTAGCAAACATTTTGCCGTAAGTTGGTTAAAGCATCGATGTATCGACTTCATTTCCTTTAATCCACTCAATAATAGCCTCCTGAAAACTCAGTTCTGTCTCATAACTAATAGAAAAACCTACACCAAAGCGGAGATTCCTTTCAGTGCTTATAAGCAGAACTCCGTTCCAAAAATACCCAAACTCTCTGCAAACGCACCAAACCAGACTATTTATGTAAGATTCGACAATACAAACAAACAATAAATACGTCTGTCAAGTAAAACCTTAGTATTTGAAAAACAATATTATGCCTCTGTTATTTCGTTAATACATTGTCCTTCCGAACAATAATCACCCGAAAGATTCAACTCAATGTCGTGAGCCTCGCCACATTTAGGACATTCAAACACAAAGGTATTCTCCCCACAATTCATACAAAAGCCCGGCATTGTATGGTGATTCTTTTCGTTGTGAATATTCAAGTTGTCATATATCACCGATCGTTTTGTTCCACAAAAAGCACAGTCCACCCGGTTGAATACGGATGGCGACTCATATCCACAACAATAACAGATATCATCCTCGGGAACAAATGTTCGATGTGAACATATCACACATGTCCAAGCAGTTTGAGCATACTTTTGGGCATATTGTTCCATCGCATTGACATAAGGCTGATAAGTTTTCAGCTTATCATATACCCAATAACCCAGTTTGCTTTCAAGAATCTCTGTAGGTGTTTCCCCCGTGGTAACATCCGTGAGCAAAACTAATATCACGTGAATAATGTAATAAAGTAAATCGTCACGTAAAGTGGTTAACTCCGCATCGTCAAAAGAACAGGTAAAATGGACTATCTTGTTGCGATATGTCTGAAAGCGGTCTATTTCTTTAAACTCTTGTTTTGTTAACCGGGTAAGATTTTTAGATTTAAGATAGTTTTTCTGTTTGTCGAAATCTTCAACTTTGAGCGTGTTTTTCGTGAAGAGTTGAACGAGATCCAATTCTTTCAATTCCTTTTGTTTGTTTACTAGCACACTACGAACTCCCTCATAATAAACCAACGTAGCACGGACAGCCAATTCAAGGGAAATTTGGAGTTCTGCACAGGTAAGCGTCAACAAATCAATATCAATCTCTTCAATTTCTTTTTTATCTTTATCCAGCAATCGTTTTAACGCTTCACTTAGAAAAAGAAAAGAATTATTGACAAGGCTGTCGAATATCTTTTTATCAAATACCGTCATTTTTCGATATTATTTTGTTGCAGAAATCGCATTCCATAAACTCCATCATGCCGGCCTTTATTTCAACTTGAAATTCTTATTCAGAATATCGTCAATCTCGCTCCTCACTGAGGTATAATCATCTTCGTTCATCAAAGAATTTCCCTCTAGCTCAACGGTCATAACATTCTTACCTGACGCTTTGTAATCATCCGAAACTGAATAAATAACTTGACCATTGTTTGGACGATGATTAATGGCGAAGCCTATCATTTTGCCAATACTCTGGTCTGTGGTCCCGTTTTGTTTGAACTCATCTATTACAATTGGTAACATGATAGGTGTACTATATTTGTGCATAATGGTCAGATACGAGAAGAAGTACGCTAATGTTTCCTTGGGGTGGGAACTACCAGAACCTTTAATCTTTTCACCTAAACCATGAGGCTTTCTCTTATCGAAAGCACTTCCAAGTTCCTTCGAATAACCGCCTAGACAAGCATTGAAATCGTCCAATATCACTTTAAGACGGTTGGACCCCTTAAGTGACTTTAGTTTATCCTCTTCTTCCTTTATATCGTCTTCCACGCGCTGTAAATTCTCTTCAAACTCCTGTTCTTTTTCATCGAAAAGCATTTGTAACTTTTCTATCACCTTATTGTCAAGATACTCCTTCAAAGTATATTCCTCTTTTTTGGTGGTTATAAGGGCTTCTATCTCTTCTATTTGTTTTTTCAAGTCTTCCGATTTCTTGTTTACCCGTTCTATCCTCTTTTCTATCTCATCCAGTTCCATCTTATACTTTACTATCAACTCTCGGCTTTCTTCCTTATCAACATTCATTCCATAACGAGCCAACGTAGTATTCTCTGTTTGGGCACCACAGACTGGGCATATCAACATATCCTCATGTTGAATAGCATAATTGAAGTCCTCTTCTATCGCCTTGATATTCGCGTGTAATGATGCCATCCGACTTTCTTTGAAAAGTTTATCAAAATAAAGTTCCTCCATTTCCTTAAGTATTTTATTCTGTTTTTCCTTAAGGTCTTGTATCTTTATTACAAATGAATCTATTTCTTCTTTGAAAGCCTCTTCTGTCAATGATATCGTATTATGTGAATTCAGTTTATCCCTGATTATCGAGATAAAGTTATTCTGAATGGTTTTCTTGTTTTTCCACTTTCTATACTCGTTCTGCAACGACAAGAGGTGTGACCTCGAGAGATAATAGTTATAATTGATAACGCCAGTATAATATAGCATCACGTTACGCTTCACTTGTTCATTACCCACCTGTATAAAAGATGACCAAGGTTGTTGCCAACCTGAATCCTGGTCTATGTAGAACGGCATAAAGTAACAACCGACTGGAAGGCGTTTCTTCTGTGACTGGTCTGAATAATGGTATAAGTTCAGTTCAAATAGTACAGACAGTGCTTGTGCTTGCTCCTCGAGGTTGTTTGTTTCCGAGAAGTAGGTGTTGTCTGGGTTAAGCAAATAGTAGTCCTTCCCTATACGCATGGCTCCGTGGGTAATTCCGTCTATCTGGAATTTCAGTAAAACAATAATATAATGAGGATCCCAACCTTCGGGGTACTTGTTGACCTGTGCGCCAAAAACGCCGTATAGCGATTTCAGGAGACAGGACTTCCCCGCGCCGTTACCGCCTTTTATGACAACAACATCACTGTCGAGGCTTATCCTCTTTGCTTTCTTCTCTCTGTATGACAGAAATAGAATCTCCTTGAATCGTATATTTTTCATATTTCTTGGTTCTCAAACTTCTAACTAATACCTTTAGGTTGCCTTTGTTGTTTTTAGAACATTTCATATAGTATTAAGCATGTGAGATAGTCGTCATTATACCTCATTGTGAAACTCTCGTCTTCTTTTAGTTGCTCCAACACCTTTTGAGACCATTCCCATTCGTTAAAGTCGCCCGTTATCTTGTCAAGAAGCAGGTCTATCGTTTTATAGAGCCTGAGAAACTCATGGTTGTCATAAACCAGGAAATCTTCTTTGATAGCATCAATTTGTCGAAGTATGCTCCTTCGCTTTGCTGCTGCATTATCAGGAAGATAACGTGATAGGCTGTTTTGTATTACAACTTTTTTACCCTCAACATTTTCGTATGTTTCCAGTCCTTTCAGAAACTGATGAAACTGTGTTTTTGTAAATGCCTTGTTCTTCACCAAATCCGCAACAGAATCAGGTATTGCCTCATAGTCATTTCTTTTCTTGATTTCTCCCATCAGCGTATCATACACGGGCCTTACAGCGACTTTTGCCTGCGGTATATGCTTGTTCAAGAAATCCGTCAGAAAGCCTATGATTGTCGCCGTGTGGTCCTCAATACTCATCTGGTTCTTGATGAAATGCAGGTGTTCAAACACGCTGTCATCTAAATTAGGCAATTCTTCCTTTATCCTCTGTTTGATATCATCCTGTGCCTTTTGAGTCAAATGAGAAAAATCAATTTCGTTTGTCCTATTGTATTCTCTCCCTTTGATAAGCGTTCCACCAAAACCAGCATTTGTAACAAAGAAATAATCACGGGCATTTGAGGGAAAGTCTAACGAGTGAATAAGCAATTTGGCTATCTTGGAATATTTGCCTTCTACTTCAACATCATCAATAGGCTCGCTGAACAATTCGGTTTGAACAGGTTTCTTCTTCGTTTTTTTATGGAGAACTCTGGTTAATTGTTCCCGTGTCCAACCCACTGCTGACGCATTTGTCTTGACTTGATAGAAATCTATGTAATTGGGGTCTACGTCTGAATCCAACACTAAAATATCGTCTTGATAGTCAAAAATAATAGTATAGGGCTGTTTTGATTCTTCCAATTCGAGCAATTTCTTCAGCCCCCAGTCAAGCTGGTATGCAAACCTATTTGCCGCCAATGGCCCCGCGTTTTCTCTAGGTTTCTTGGCAACTATACTATCAAACGCATTCATTTCCTATTATTTATCACATTCGCATACTTTTGTTTCACTCCAACAGCCATTCGCTTAGAACGAGCCACAAAAATAATAAAATGCCGTAAGATTGCTTCCCTCACTAAACTTCGTTTCCCCAATCTGTTCTCCTTATCCCCATCAAATAGTCACTCTTTGCAACCATCCTCCCATACCAAGAAACAAGCCTCAAAGTATCGACTTCATTCCCTTTTATCCACTCGACAACGGCTTTCGGGAAATTCACCACCGCCGAAGCGAGGGTTAGATTGATGGCCTAATTATACACATTTAGAGCTAACAGGTTTTCAACATTTCATAATCTTTTCAGTCTTATCAATCTCTATGCATACATTATCTAGTGACTCATTCCCCAACGAAACCATGATTTCCGGGTTAATCCATGAAAGAAAAACTGTTATTTTTGCGTACATATCCTTTGCGTATGTCATATCGAACACCTTATTCGAAAAACACAACGGCTCATTATGGCTCACCCTATTGCGCAACAGCCTGATTTCTTGAATCATTGTGTTCACTTCCTTACGACCATATCCCGCGGGCAAGTTTTTGAATATCTGGCAAGGAACGCCTTTCAACAATGCATAATGATGCGTCTCATACAAACTATTCCAAAAACCAAGATTTAACTCTGCTATGACTCTACCTGCCGTCACATTCCGCTTTTTTGCTAATAGTACATGCTCCGAACGCTCCACTTCTCTCTTTAAAAAATCATTTACCACCACTTTCCCCGATTTTTTCGCTTTGTGAGTCAAGCTGGAATCTGACATAAAACCTGTTTTTTGATTAATGATCCACTGTACATCACCAAAATGAGCAGCGATTGCATAATGCAACTGGTTCCGCAAAACCACCTCGAAAAAACTTAACAAAGGCTGAAATGACTGTGCAATCCTTGCATTTGCATAATACATCTTTTGTGCTTTCCATTTATCACCATTTGCAGCTTTAACATATCGAGAAACACGGGCATTAGAATAAATTTTCGAAAACTTTTTGTAATTCATGTTTGTAATATCAAAAAAACATGTATTTTTGCCCACGTAATGCTTGGTCAAGCCTCTGCATCATCTGCACGTAACCAAGTTTCCGAATACCCGCTGCTTTTCAAAGTTGGCGGGTTTTTTACTTTACGGTCGCCAAAACCCAACAGGTGCAAGGCCTTGGCCATAGTTGCTTCTTTCCAAAAAGTGGCCGTCCGATAAAGACAAGCCGCATAAAGATTTGTTCCAGATGATGCTCAGCCGCAATCGAAGATAAGGCGTAGCAAAGATTAATGATAGATTTATGTAAGATTTGCTTCCAAAAACCTCAGATTTGTTTCCAAAAAACCCCGTCCGATAAGTACAGTCTTCATTTTATCTCACACAGATATCACAGATATCACGGATTTTGTTTGCCTGGCGGCAAACGTTATTTATTATGCATGTTTTGGGCATGGCAGGCATCCACAACGGTAACGGTTTTGCCGTCGAAAGTATAAGCAAAGTACCATTTATCCGTGTTGGCCATGTAATAGCCTTTCCAACGTGACAATGTGGGTTCGCGCCTAAGAAGCGAGCGTTCTATTTGGTACATGGCATCAAAAGCATCATCAGCGTTCTTATGCATTAACTCCTCGGAGTATGTATGCATATACTTCTTTGACACGTTACGATAAAACGTGTTTATCTTCGCAAAACAACGTTTTCTGATTACGTATTTCATCCTTCAGCATAAACCTTTCTGATAGTCTCATGGAGCATTGCACGAGCATCCTCCAAGTCCATCGTCTCATCATCTTCAAATTCCATCTGCTGAATGCGTAAATCAATCAACTCCTGTACCCAGCGGCGGATGGCCGCCTTATCTGAAAGATTGGGGTTCATCTCTTTCAGCATTGCCTCATCAACATTAACTGTAACCGTACACATGGCTTTATCTTTTGATTTCGATTTGCAAAATTACACATTATTTCTATTGCCCGCAACAGCACATGTTCCATGAAGCCAAGGCCATCCGATAAGGACAGGCCGTCCGTAAAGCTCCGCCACAATCAAATATAAGGCGAAGCAAAGATTAATGATAGATTTACGATAGATTTGCTTCCTTACAATCTCGAACACGAATCTCTCGAATCTACACGAATCCTTTTGCCTCCTCGTCGTATTACCATTCGTCTAATTCGTGTCCATTCGTGTTCAAAAAAATCCGTGTTCCTATTTCAACATTAATTACCGTTAATTGACCACAAATTATCCATTAATTATTTAATGATCAATTATATGGATAATTACACGATAATTAACGTTCAAAAACTGATCGAACACCAAGTTTTCGAACTTCTATCTTAGCTTAAATCATTCACTTCTTTGCGACCAATGTTTGCTATATCAAAATAACATGTATTTTTGCCACCGTAATGCTTGGTCAAGCCTCTGCATCACCTGCACGTAACCAAGTCTCCGAATACCCGCTACTTTTTAAAGTTGGCGGGTTTTTTACTTTACGGTCGCCAAACCCCAACAGATGCAAGGCCTTGGCCATAGTTGCTTCTTTCCAAAAAGCGGCCGTCCGATAAAGACAGGCCGTTCAATATTTAAAACAGATTTGTGTAAGATTTGCTTCTTAAAATCCATTTCGCGCACCCTCGCCACAAAACATATCCCACCAAGCATCCCAAGGTGTTGTGAATGACGTCATCCACTTCGACGCAACCTTTTTTGAAACAGTATTGCAGCAACTCGATAACCACAGAAAGGCTGATGCCCAGTATCATGGTGCTGAGCCATTGCCATCTTTTCGGCCACTTTGAGGATTGTATGCCCCATAAAAAACCGAGAGGAATAAACAACACTACATTCAGTATGATTTCATGCAGCACCTTCTGATTTCCAACTCGCCAGACATTCACATAACTCCAAAATGGTGGGTAAACCAATGCTTTTGCGCCTGTTGGTCTGAAAAAAACGGTCATGCCCAGCACAAAGAACACAAACTCAAAAAAAAGCAGCCAGACAATATTACGGGCTGCTTTCTTACGGTTAACTGCCAGAAGCAGTATTGTACCAATACAAAATAAGGCCAAAAGGCCTTCATAAACTGGTTTCGGGACAACATTCAGTTGCAAGATGATATACTGCCACAGTTCGTGCATTTAAACATCTGTTTTGATAACCTCAACAATATACATAGTACTATGTATTAAATACACTTATACACAAGAAAAAAGCTTGACATTTTCGAAATCCAGACTCAGTACTCTTCTAATTTGCATCAATAGTGGCCGTCCAATAAGGACAGGCCGCTAAAGATTAGTTCCATATAACGCTCCGCCTCAATCGAAGATAAGGCGAAACCAAAATTTATGACAGATTTATGGAAGATTTAACTTCGTTGAATGCTGAGCATTTGTTTCTCAAATAACTTTGCGACACCGTCGCAAAAAATCATCCGTCCAATCCGTGCAAATCCATGTTCAAAATAACCTCCACAATCGTAGATAAGGCGAAGCAAAATTAATGATAGATTTGTGTAAGATTTGTTTCTTAAACACATAACTATTCTCATCACATGCTCTTCTGTATCCTCCCAATCAATCCCGTCAATACCGTGCCTGGCCCGCACTCCACAAACTCGGTCATGCCGTCAGCAAACATGTGCTGCACGCTCTGTGTCCAGCAGACGGGGGCGGTGAGTTGCTTCAGGAGGTTGTCTTTGATTTCCTTGGGATCGGTATGGGGCAAAGCATCCACGTTTTGATAGACGGGGCAGACGGGCTGGCTCACCGGAGCGGCCTCGATGGCTTTGGCCAACTCCACGCGGGCGGGTTCCATCAGCGGGGAATGGAAAGCACCACCTACTGCCAACGGCAAGGCACGTTTGGCTCCCGCCTCTTTCAGCTTGGCACAGGCTTCCTTCACGGCCTCCACGTTGCCCGAGATGACCACCTGACCGGGGCTGTTGTAGTTGGCGGGGACGACCACGTTGCCTTCTTTGCTGACCTCGGCACAAATCTTCTCGATGGCCTCATCGGGCAAGCCTATGATGGCGGCCATGGTGGAGGGTGCCGCCTCGCAGGCCTTCTGCATGGCCATAGCACGGGCGTAGACCAAGCAGAGGCCGTCCTCGAAGGTTAACGCACCTGCGGCGGTAAGGGCCGAGAACTCACCAAGGGAATGACCGGCCACCATGTCGGGCTTGAAGTCGTCCAAGCAGAGGGCGGTGATGACCGAATGCAGGAACACTGTCGGCTGCGTCACTTTGGTCTGCTTGAGGTCTTCGTCCGTTCCTTCGAACATGATGTCGGTGATGCGGTAGCCAAGGATTTCGTTGGCCTTGTCGAACAACTCTTTCGCTTTTGCGTTGTTTTCATAGAGGTCTTTGCCCATGCCTACAAACTGGGCTCCCTGACCAGGGAATACGTATGCTTTTGACATGATTCGTTTACTTAAACGATTGCTTCTTTTATACAATTTACAATATATTTCACATCCTCATCGGAGACATACGGTCCACTCGGCAGGCACATGCCCACCTTGAAGAGGGTTTCCGAAACGCCGTTGACATAGGCAGGCGCATCCTGATATACTGGCTGCTTGTGCATCGGCTTCCACAAAGGACGGGCTTCGATGGCTCTTTGGTCAAGCCAAACGCGCAGGGCTTCCACGTTGTCGTTAGGCTCGCAGTCGGTGTGGGCACTGTCGGAGGCATGCACCACGCCTGCCGCACCACCCACTGCACCTTGCACGATGGTTTTGTAAGCATTCTCTTGTCCTTTGATTCGAACGCTCGGGTCGATGGTGATGGTGATGAGCCAGAAATTGGAGTCGTAGCGCTCGTCGGGGTTACCGTGAACTTCGATACCCTTCACGTCTTTGAGCAGTTCCTTGTAGAGCTCAAAGACATGCTTATGATGGTTGATATGGTCATTGACGACGGTCATCTGTCCGCGACCGATGCCGGCACAGATGTTCGACATGCGATAGTTGTAGCCTATGGCCTCGTGTTGGTAATAGGGATAAGCCTCGCGGGCTTGGGTAGCCAGCCACATGATTTTCTGCCAGGCCTCCTGGTTGGGGCAGATGAGTGCGCCACCGCCCGAGGTGGTGATCATCTTGTTGCCGTTGAAGGAAAGGATGCCATATTCACCGAAGGTACCCAATACCTGCCCTTTCCAACGGCTGCCGAATCCCTCAGCCGCATCCTCGATGACGGGGATGTCGTAGCGATTGGCGATTTCCATGATTTTTTCGATGTCGTAGGGCATACCGTAGAGTGCCACGGGAACGATGGCTTTAGGTTTCTTCCCTGTCTTGGCGATGCGGTCCTTGATGGCCTCTTCCATCAGCTCAGGGTCGATGTTCCACGAGTCCTTTTCTGAATCGACAAAAACAGGTTTTGCGCCAAGGTAGGTGATGGGATGGGAGGAGGCGCAAAAGGTGAAGGATTGGACGATGACCTCGTCGCCGGAGCCCACACCACAGGCAATCAGGGCCAGATGCACTGCAGCGGTGCCGGCGGAGAGAGCAACGACACGCTTATCCAATTTTGAATCTTGAATTTTAAATTTTGAATTAACAAATTCCTCAAGATCCTTCTCAAAGCCATTCACGTTCGGTCCGAGCGGCACCACCCAGTTGGTGTCGAAGGCTTCTTGGATGTATTTCTGTTCAAGGCCTGCGTCGCTCATGTGGGCGAGGCAGAGGTAGATTCTTTTATCCATATTTCAACAGTTCACTTTATGTCCGGGATTAATAGTTTTTCCTTGACCAAGTTGCAATATTTTTGCTACCGACTCTTGCGCCATACGTTTATTCCCACCTGGCAGATTTGTCACCACCTTCACCCCAGGGATATAAGAATCCCCTGTAAATAGATAATCGCCAACCAAATAGGATAAACAACTTGGATTGTGCCCAGGTGTAGCAAAGACATCTAAATAGTTGTCCTTATATAGCTCCACATGATCTCCGTCGTGTAGTATGGAAACTTCGCCAAAATATTCTATAGGTGTCTCAACATAGTAGGAAAGATTGGCTTTAGCCGATGAAAGCATTCTTGCACATTCCTCAGAGGCATACACCACACATTCAGGGAATGCCTCTTTCAATTTGTTGAGGCCAAAGATATGGTCATGATGGCCATGAGTGATGAATACACCTCGAACATTGGCGTCATCAGGAAGGATGGCTTTTATGGCATCGAAATCACCGATGTCAACAAGGTAATAGTCTTTGCCAATGCCGTCGGAAAGGGCATAGACTATGGAATCCATGACCGATCCGACGGCTGATTTTACCACAAGCATTAGCCCATGAAGTCGAGAATGTCCTGAATGGTCTTGAACTCACGGATTTGTTCGCCAGTGAGTTTCTTGCTGAACTCATCATCCATAAGTACAATGAGTGACAGTTTGGCCATAGAATCGTATTCTTCGATTTCAGCCAAAACAGTTTCAGGATTCAAGGAGCCATTGTCAAGCTCCAGCATGTCTTCCAACAATGCAATTTTTTCTTCTTGTGTCATTTTATTTAGTTTTTAATCATTATTTCATATACAAGCTCCACCATCAATCAGCAAACTTGTGCCTGTTATCGTTTTTGTGGCATCGCTCAACAAGAAAGCGATGGTATTGGCCACCTCGTAAGGTTCGCTAGGGCCAAGAGGTGCATTGAAATCCGAAGCACCAACAGCTGAGTTCATCTCACGTGCTTTCAATGCCAAAGGTGTAAGGACTTCAGCAGCCATAACTGAATTAACACGGATTTTACGGTCAGCAAGTTCCAAAGCCATACAACGCACAAAGGCATCCACAGCTGCTTTGCTTACGCAGTATTCTGTCTTGGCTTTGTAACCTCGGATGCTGCTGATGGACGACATCACAACAATGCTTGCCCCGTCGTTAATATGTTTCCTTTTGGCACATTGCTTCACCAGTTCCACAAAAGAGTAGAAGTTCACGTCCATCACCTTCGAGAAACCTTCTTTCGAGAGTACATTCAACGGTTTTCGACTGCTGATGCCGGCACAATGCACCAGACCGTCCAATTTGCCATATTGTTCAACAATCTTTGCCACTGCCTCAGAAACAGCTGAAGCGTCAGTAAGGTCAATCGTCATGGGATAGCAGCGCACGCCACCAATAGCAGCTGTTTCAGCCAAGCCTTCAGCATTAACATCCATCATCATAACTGATGCGCCATGTTCTGCCAGCACCCGTGATGTTTCACGACCGATGCCTGAGCCTGCACCTGTGACGATGTATAATTTGTTAGTACAATCAATAATTCTAACCATCTTTTAAATAGTATAATGCGGAAAATTCACATATCTAAACTTCCCATCTTTTATTATTGCTTTATGGAGTATCTTTATCAGCAACCATCCATGGACGATGAATATAATTTGCAAAAGTTTTATAAGCAGCAATCTTTCCATTAATTGATTCATTGTACAAACCAAAGAGTTTATACATCCGAACATATCGCACCTACGTTAAGTAGCGATTGCGTTCACGGCTGTTTTTCTTATAAAATTCAAAGCGAACATAATCCACAGGACGAGCACCATAGCGCAACATACACCATAGTTCACTAATAAGTAAACGGAACCCCTTATAATAAGGGGCGGGAACTGTTTGGTTTTTGACACCAAATTCGCTTAACCCCTTTATTATGGCACTTAGATTCATTATTTATTCTTTAATTCCTGTACAAGTTTCCAAATAGCTTCAGCTGAATTGAAGTTCTCGGGGTCTAGTTCAGTGATGCGAATCTGTACATCGAACTGATCGTCCAATTCGGAGATGATACTTACCACGTCAAACGAGTCCAAGATACCGTCATCAATCAGAGCGGTCTCGTTTTCAAAGTTCACATCCGGGCGGACACTCTTTAAGAGTTCTAATAATTGTTCCATAGTAATTAATGTTTATATTCTAATCATCGATAAAGTTGACTTATTCATATAGGTGAATCCTTTCTTCTGGTAGAGACCGACAGCGGGCTTATTTTGCCGCTGCACCCATAACATATAGCGGCTGTTGGCATCCACATGGCCACGTTCAATATAGGCTTCTACCAAACCAAGACCTGCACCTTTGCCTCTTGCATTTTCAACCACAGCCACATGATTCAACCATGTCACACCTTTGATGGTTTCCAATTGCAAGGCTCCCAAACGATTGCCATCTTTGTCTTTTGTAATCAAAACAGCCTGCTCTTGAATCAATAGTTCTGCCACAGTTTCAGGGATGTAATCGCCACTCCATTTGTCAAACGAAGCATTGAACAGATTTATTGCCCACAATATGTCCTCAATGTTGGTAGCTGTCTCTATTTTCAGCTCACTGGTGGGCGCTGGTGGTGTCAAAGATGCATATTTGGCAAAATACTGGTCACGGACAAGATTTTTTCGGAAGCCCATCTTTTCAAGCCATTGCACTTCGGCCTCCGGTGCATTCTCACCACGGAACAGTATCTCCGTCACCAACTCACCTTCGGGCATAGCTAATATCTCTTCAGGGTTGTTGATATAGTAGTAGATACGGGAAAAACCATCCTTCTGCACCAACAGCATGGCATTATCCTGTCCATTAATAACAAATAAACGGTCGTGGATAATCAGGTCTGCTGCCTCATTCTGTAGATAGTCGTTGGTGAGGCGCCCCTTACGGTTATATCGCTCCACTAATTGTATATACTGCTCGTAATTATCAATTTTTACTGGCTTCATACTGCTTTTTAAGTTCTATCCTGTCAATCTTACCATTTAGGTTATATGGCATCTGAACCAGATGGTTTACTACTTCAGGGAACATATAGACAGGGATGCGTTCCTTAACGAGATTAATAATGTCTAACGGCTGGCTGTTAACGGTGGTGTAGTAAAGCACCAGTTTGTCTTGCTCCTGGTCGAAGATGCAGGCGGCATTGGTTACGCCCTCAATGGCATTCACTGCCACCTCAATCTCGCCCAACTCGATGCGGTTGCCCTTGTGCTTCACCTGAAAGTCCTTGCGGGAAACAAACACCAAATTGCCATCTACTTCGGGCTTCACAAGGTCGCCAGTGCGATAGATAATGTCATTGTAGAGTGGATTCAAAGGATTTTGCACAAATACCTCATCGGTCTTGGCACGATTTCCATAATAGCCCAAGGCCACACCGCTACCACGTACACAAAGCTCACCCACCTCGCCAACTGCTGCTTCGGTGTCATCGTCTTTTAACACCAACACTTGCATATTACGGCAAGCCTTACCGATGGGGATATATTCGTCGTCGGCATACTGGCGTGTCACATCAAAGTAGGTGCAATCAACAGTAATTTCCGTTGGACCATAGAGATTCACAAAGCGCACGTTGGGCAACTTTTCCTGCCAAGCACGCAATTGCTTGGCGGGCATGGCTTCGCCAGCAAAGGTAACAAGGCGCAGATGCTCAGGCAGGGCGATATTCAAAATGTCGCTGTTGCCCACCATGACAATGGCCGAAGTAGCCCATAGTGTAGCCGTGATATGCCGCTCGTTGAGGAATGGCATAAGATGCTTGGTAAAAGTAAAATACTTCTTGCCAAGCACATTGAGTGTGGCACCACTCTTAAGACAGATACAAATATCCTTGACCGAGCCATCGAAATAGAACGGGGTTTGGTTCCCCAAGGCATCCTGGTCGGTAAACTCAAAGGTTTCCACCAACCAATCTGCCAAGTCAATCATGCCCCTATGGCTGATAACCACGCCCTTCGGCACACCTGTGGAGCCGCTTGTAAAGATGCTGTAAACAGGGTCGAGGTCTATGATTTGTTCACGTATCTTAGCCAGCACTTGTTTGTCAGCAAGATGCTCCTTGGCTTCGTTGTAGAGAAAGCGTGGTCCATCAAACTCAATTTGGTCGAGCGTTTTTAAATCTGCCTCAGTGGTGGCCACAGCTGCAATGGGTTTGCACACGTTCGCAATGAGGCGCACACGCTCAAAGGGCATCTTGCAGTCGATAGGCACATAGAAGTTGCCGCTTTCCACGGCACCCATTGCTCCCACAAGGCCTTCAATGCGTCGGTCAACAAATACTAACACAGCACGACGAATGGTGCAGTTAGAGGCTTGGGCTATGGCAGTACCCATGTTTTCGGCTTGTTGAAGCCATTGGCTAAAAGTGAGGTTCAGTTTGTCATCAGCCAATGCTGCCTTTTCAGGCAGACGTAGGGCTGTCTGCTCTAAGTATTCAAGGATATTTGTTACCATTATTTCTTCTCGTATAATTGGTTAGGGTCGGTAATCAGGCCATCCTCGAAAATGGCATCATCCTCGAAGATAGGCAAAATATCGGTTGTGTTGATTTCAAAAGAGGTTGCTCCAAGAGAAATGCCAATGCCAAAGCCACAGGCCATTACTTTGATGGTTTTATCTTCGGTGTCATTGCCATAACGGTCGCATAACGACACAATGGCCGAAGCACCTGATGTGTTGCCATAGCGATCCAATGTGATGGGCACACGTTCAAAGTCAATCTTGGTCTTCTTGGCAATTTGCTTGAGGATGTAGAGATTGGCTTGGTGGAAGGCAAAGCAGTCATATTGGTCGGGTGTGGTCTCGGTTTGGGCAAAAAAGTCCTTGATGAGACGCGGCACATCGAAGATCGTAAAGGTAAATACTGAAGTGCCTTGGATGAAGCTGTTCATCAAGGTGCGAGGATTACCATCTTCACACATTACTACCTCTTCGCTTGCGTGAAGGTTGCGGTAGCCGCCCCCTGGCACAATCATATAACGGTAACCGCTGCCATCGCTGCGCACCAAGGCACTGATTTCGTCTTTCGGGTCTGAAGTCTTCTCCAACAGCATTACAGCCCCAGCCTCACCAAAGAGCATGGCCGAGCTACGGTCTTCGGGATAGACCGACTTGCCAGCCGTGTCACCAACGAAGAGCAGCGCCTTTTGGATGTCGCCCGTGTTCATGATGGATGCCACCGTCTGCATTCCCACCACCAAAGAAGAGCATCCGAGACTGATGTCATAGCATACAGCCTCCTTAGGAATGCCCAAGCGGTATTGAAGTACAAAAGCCGTAGCAGGGCGACGATAGTCTGGACTATGGGAAGAGAAGATGACCGCCCCTATCTCTTCAGGCTTCACCCCCTTGTGAGCCAGCAACTCCTTTGCTGCACGATAGCCGAGATCACTACAGGTTTGATGCTCCAATGTACGATGCGAAGCACGCACACCAGTCATCTCCATAAACTTCTCCACTTCCTCATCACCGAATAGGTGTTTGTAAGATTCAGTTTTCACCTCATTGCAAGGTACGGCGCAAGCCACGCCAGAAACCTTGATGTTATTGAATTTGAAAAATGCCATAGTTTTAAATCTCTACACGTTTTGCTGGATTACCAAAGACTTTAGTTCCCGCTTTTACATTACTAATTACTACACTTCCAATACCAACATAAGCTCCATCGCCAATTTTTTTCGAAGGCGCAATTGAAACACCACAGGCGACATAAACCATTCTTCCAATTTGCACATGGCCATTGATACTACAACGACCACTGAGTGTTGAATAATCACCAACAGTGGCATCGTGACCTATCCCCGAACCCAGCACGGAAACATAATCTCCTACTTTAGTATCTGCATTTAAATTACTGCGTGGAGTAATAACAACCCCCTCTCCTATTTGAGCATACTTATTAACCAATGCCGTAGGGTGAATCAGGGTCGCGAACTTTGCACCTCGTTCCAATAAAGAATTAACTACGGCATATTTTACATCGGGTATTGCGATTGCACAGGCGAAATACTCGTTCTCTTTAGGGTGCCATTCCTTGATAGATCCTATAATGTGGTAATCACAATGGCAACCATCTAAAGCATTTGGATTATCATCGAGAAAACCTACAATATTCCATTCCTGCTTTACAGCATTAATATCCTCGACCCATTGAACGACTTCTCTCCCGAAGCCACTCGCACCTACAATAATAAGATTCTTCATATTTAATTATGTCCATTAAAGGGTTCCATTGTGGCCGATTTGTCACCTACATTATTAATGTCCTTTCGCATCAGTACATTCTTGATGGTGATGAAAACGACTTTAATATCCGTCAAAAGTGTGCAGTGGTCCACATACCACACGTCAAGTTTGAATTTCTCCGTCCAACTGATAGCGTTGCGCCCGTGGCATTGCGCCCAACCGCTAATGCCTGGACGAACCTCATGACGGCGATGCTGTTCTGGGTTATACAATGGAAGGTACTTTACCAATAACGGCCTTGGCCCAATCAAGCTCATGTCGCCTTTGAAGACGTTGATCAACTGTGGCAGTTCATCCACTGAGGTGCTACGCACGAATTTTCCAACTTTAGTTAAGCGCTTCTCATCTGGCAACAGATTGCCATTTGTGTCTCGTTCATCTGTCATGGTTTTGAATTTGATGATTTTAAAAATCTTCTCATCTTTACCAGGTCGTTCTTGGAAGAAGAAGGCTCCTGCGCCTTTGTTGGCAAAGTGGAGAAAGACGGCGACTAATAACAAGAACCAGCCTATTAGTAACAAAGCTATGCCTGAAATGAGGATATCTAAGAGGCGTTTGAAGAAGTGTTTGTACATGATTTCTTTATTTCAACATCGAAAAACCCGAAAATCCACGAAATAAAAACTTTTTTCGATTCTTTCGGGGCTTTCGATGTTCAACAATTAAAATGCTTCATAATAGCATTATATGTATGCTCAACCGTGTAATTGTTCAAATAGAACTGATAACCATTCTCGCCCATTTGCACCAAATCCGACTTCAGCATTTTATCTACACATTGCGTAAATGCCGAAACATCATTACTCGGACACCAATAGCCGTAGCCGTTCTGTTCCGCGATGATGCCTGTATCGCAATTAGGATCCGTTGCTGCAATGATGGGCTTCTTCTCCATCAAATAGGGCAACAAGCGTGAAGGATAGTTGGGAATGGTGAAACGATAGTCCAAGAAGATGAGGCCCACGTCGCAGGCTCTCACTAACTGGTCATAATCTTCTTTGGGCAAACGCTGGAACACCGACACACTCCGTGGCTGCCGCATTTTGTACCACGTTTCCATCTTGCCATACTCGGTGCCATTGCCGACGACAACAAAATGGCAGTCCAAGCGGTCGGCATTGGCGTTGAGGCACTTCGTCAAAAAGGGGATGCCCTGAGGCTTGCCCAGGTTACCGCCATAAATGAAGACGGGACGGTCGGTGGGCAGGTGATATTTGGTCCGGATGGCGATTCGTTGCTCGTCGGTAAGCGTGACAGTTTCCTGAACCTCGTATGAGTTAGGCGCCACCTCCACACGCTCGGGCGCCACCTCCGGATTGTGCTTCAGGACGTATTGCACATTGGCCGGACTCATGCAGCCGATATGGTCGCTCAGGGCGTAGAGCTTCTTCTCTTTCTTGCGGAAGAAGCGATAAAGGATGCCCTTCACGCCCGTTGTACACATCATGCCCAAGTCGACCGCGTTCTGCGGGAAGATGTCCTTCAACAGCAGATAAGTCTTGGCTTGGGGATTGGCTTTTTTGAGGTATTGTATCACTTTGGGGAAAGTGATGGGCGGTGTGGAATAAAGAATCAAATCGAATTTGATTTCGCCCAAGTGCCGTTTGATGGCCTGTTTGAACTGCGTCTCGACCAACACCTGGCCGATGCCTTTCTCGATGACGTTGGTCTTTTGCAGGTTGAGGGTACGCACCCCAAGGATGTGTACGCCGTTGGCTTCGTAAAGGCGCGTCGACTCGCCCGTGCGTCGCTCGCGTGGCGAAACAATATAAACGTCATGGCCTTCATCGCGGAACTTCCGCATGAGGTCGCTATAGATGCCATGCGAGTTCACCTCGGTGAGGTTGGACATGGTTAGGAATATCAATTTCATAATGATCTATCTAATGCTCTTTTCTTTTTAAATCGCCTGCCGTCACATCTCCTCCATACTCACTCCCATCATCTTCACCTCACGGCCACGATACAGATGACGCTGCATCATCCCCACCTTCTCGCGCAGCCGTGCAGGGTTGTATCTCTGCGTGTTGCGCTTCACCTCGTAAGCCTCCACGTCGCCTTCCAGCGTCTCAGCCACGATGTCAATCTCAAAATCGTCGCTGTTGCCCTTGGCATTCGTGCCGCCACCCTCCCACCAGCCGCCAATCACGCGGTAACGGTGGCTTTCCATCATCCGCTGACGAAACCAGCGCTCCAAAGCAATACCTGAGAATGTCGGATAGTCTGCCACCATAATCTGCTCCAGTGCCGGCAGGTTCCCTATCTCTATCAGCGAGTTGTATCGGTGTATATACCTGAACCAGAACTGGAAGAAGTTGTCCTGTATCTCATAGCGCACCGTCTGGCTACCTTCCTTAGCCCCCACAGGCCGCTTCTTGCGGATGATGCCGTATTTCTCCTCCAGCACCTTCAGCTGCCCGCCCAGGCTCTTCACCCCCAGCGAAGCCTCTATCTCCCCCTGTGTCACATCACCGTGAGCAATCTGGTCCAATATGCTGAAATACGTGCCATACTGCTTCCCGAACTCCTGAATCAGTATAGAGCGTCCCTCGTCAATGAAGAAACTGTCGCCGCTTCCACACACATAGTGCAGCATCTTCTTCACGTTGGTGCAACTGTTGTTCATAAGTATCTCAATGTAACGCGCCACGCCTCCCGTGACCGTCCATAGCGCCAACAAGTCCTCGTTGGTGTAATCTGGCTTATAGTCGCTCAGGATTTCACGTATCGTAGCTGTCGAGAAGGGCTGCAACTTGATGGTGCAGTCGTCACGTCCGAACAGCGGTTGCCCTTCGTCCTTGAAGATTTTCTCCATCATCCTGAAGATGCTACCCGACACCACCAGACATACGTGCGTCTCTTTTTTATAGCGATCCCACAGTTCCTGCATATCGCTGAACACCCTGGCATTCACGTTGTCAAACTCCTGAAACTCGTCGATAAACAGGGTGAAGCACCGCCTTTTCCCAATCTCCAGAAGAAGTTGCATCAGGCTCCGGAACGTCGCGATTCCCTCTGGCACGTACTCGCCCAACTTTGTCCGCACTTCCTCACAGAAAGTCTTCACCAGCACGGCCTCCGTCTTTCGTCCCACGAAGAAATAGAGACCGGGGGCTTCCCTTTCCGTTTCCTCCATCATCCTGGTCACCAGACTTGTCTTGCCCACGCGTCTGCGTCCTGTCAGCACCACAAACCGAGAGTAATCTGCGTACGCCTGCCGCTGCATATCCAGCAGCTGGTCCATTTCCTGTTGCCTGTCGTAGAACTTCTTCATATCCAAATTCTTTTATCGCCGTAAATTTTACAGCCGTTAAATTTCACGCTGCAAAATTACGATTTTATTTCGACTCCACATCCTCTTCGCCCAGCGGCTCCCACCGTCCGTCCTTGCACTCCAGCAGCACCGTGCCGCTTTCAAGGCTTTTCAGGCTGTGCCACTGCCCAGCGAGGATGTTGATTACCGTGCCGCCAGGCCGCATGTCGATGGTGTCCGACAGGTGGCACTTCCCATCGTAGAAATACTCCTCGAAGTGGCCGCGGATGCACACGCACGTCTCCGAGCTGTTGCGGTGGCGGTGGATGGGCATCACCGTCCCCGGCTCGATGGCATTCAGCATCCGCTGCGAACCGTCCTCAGCCGAGTTCCGCAGGTCGTAGTTCGCCCGCAGGCGTGGCGAAGCCTTCGCCTTGGCCGTCAGTTCGTCGAGGATGGTGGAGGTGATGATCATGGATTATCCTTGAAAAATAGTATCAAAACTCAAAAGGACGATAAACTCTAAAAGGTTGCTGTTAGGAAACCATGCTCTCCAATATCCCCACCAGCTTCTCTGCCCGCTGCTCGTAGTTGTCGAACTTCTTCAGCTGCTCCTTACCGTAAGCCGTAAGCCGTAACCTGTAAGCCTCGTCCGTTGCCACCTTATATATCGCCTCCGCCGCTGCCTCAGCATCCAGGGCACTGTAATAGCAGGCTGCCTCGCCACACAGCCCTCGGGCAAACTCCAGGTCGGTGGTCACGATGGGCACCTCCATCCGCATCGCCTCGGGATACGTTGCCGTGAAGCACTCCATCAGTGTGGGCATAAACATAATGTCAGCCTGCTCGTAGAGGTTCGGGCATTCCGCCACATCCACCTTGCCTATGAACACAAAGTGCTTGCGCAGATGCTTCGGCAATGGGAAAGGAGCCTCACTGCACGTCAGCACAAAGCGGAAGCAGAAATCGGGATGCACACGCTCCAGATATTCAGCCACGGGCACCATAATACCCAGATTCTTGTGCACAGCAGTTGAAGACACCGTCAACAACGTCACCATCTTTCCGTTATCGTTTTCGTTTTCGTTAAGGTTATCGTTATGGTTAACGTTAACGTTCCTTGTCCAGTTCTCTGGCTGGTCGAACACCTGGTTATAGTAGTTCGTCACCGTATAGACCTTAGCCCCCGGGATAATCTTCGGCAGCATGGCTGATATATACGCATTCTCCGTATAGAACGTGTCAGAACTCCTGCGGAAGCCCCATCTCCATACGGCATAAGTCAACCGCTCCCTCAAATTATGATTAAGGTTAACGTTAAGGTTATCGTTAAGGTTTAAAAGTTGCGCCCTTGCGAACCCACACAGATGCGGCACCCTTGGCCTCCATCTTGACGGTCCGAACACCGTCAGCACAGCATCGACGTGATTCTCCTCTACCAGCCCGTCAAGAAACCTGTTTCGTCCCAGCAGCAGCGACCGCCAGTCGTCCTTCAGGTCGTAGGTCACGCACTTCACGTTTTCCACGCCTTCCATCGCCTGCTGCGTTGCAGCGAGCTGTGACGACAGCACCACGAAAAAGAAATGCCCTTGAAACCTGTGCAGTTGCCGACAGATGGAGTCCGCCACTTGAAGGCCGCCACCGTTTTTCAGGTTAGAACAATTAACAAGAAACATCATAAAACTTATGATTCTATTAATCGAATATATGAATTGACAAAACGAGTCCGATCAAAAAGTTCTTCAGCTCGTTTACGGCTAGCGACACCCATTTGTTGTTTGTCATCATTACTTAGCGCGAAATACTTTATAAATGCACCAACTATAGAAGTTTCATCTTTTGGGTCAAATAGGAATCCATTGATACCTTCCTTTACCATTATGCTGTTATCTGCAACATCACTTACCAAACAAGGTTTCCCACATGAAATAGCCTCTGAAATACTATTAGAAAATCCTTCCCATAATGAAGGCAAGCAAATGGCATCAAAACATTGCATCTTTTCTGCTACATTCTCAATATGATTATGCAAAATAATACAATCATTCAGTCCATATTCTTGTACTTTTAAATTCATTTGAATAAACATCGGATTATCCTTGTCTTTAATCTTCTGGTCACCATACCATTCAATTAAAAAAGTTTGAGAAGTACACCCTTTTAGTTTACTAACGGCATCTACAAATCGAAGACAATTCTTCTGGGAATTATAACGTGCAAAAATGCCTATACGAAGACGCTCATTCATGGGTAAAGAGTGGACTTTGTAATATTTGAGGTCTGTAAAATTGGTTATGGTAATAGTTTTTGCTTCAAGTATAGGTTCAGACTCAATAATATGACGATATTGAGCATGGCTATTAGGCACAATATAATCAGCCCTTCGGTATAAGACTTTTAATAGAATTTTTTCCTGCCTTGTAGGCTTACCTATTGTTGTGTTCCGTTCTCCTGCAATAACATGTATTTTATGTGAACGAAACAATAAAGGTATCAGACATAGTTTATTCTCCCTTTGGCCAAAGCTAATTATCCAGTCGGTTTTTATTTTCAGAAAAAAAACAAAAATAGCCACCATTTTGAAAACAGCTGTTTTGCCTGGGGCGAGGTGTTTCCGTTTTATCAAAGCCGAGTATCGATAGTGATCTTTGTTATCTCCAAAAGTTACTATAGATACATCATACCCCCTCTCGACCAATCCATCTGCCAGCTGAACAAGTTGATGTTCGGCACCTCCACTTGAAAGATTATTAATAAAGAAAACTATTCGCTTCATTCTTGTCGTTCCCCCAAAAGTCAAAGATTAGTTTTATTTTGCGAAAGCAATTCAACCAAGTGTTCTATCTTTAATTTTGTTGATCCGAAGACGTTGAAATCTCCTTCCTCGAAAACAAAATCACCATCTTTGAAAACATACCGACCATGATGCCCATCAATGCTCATTTGGTAATTCAAATACGAACCAAAAAAACTTTGAAGTTCATTTATGTAATAATGACCATCTTTGGTTTCAAATATATCAACATCCATACATAAAAACCCACCTTTTTCACATAATTCTTTTACCATAAACAATAATTCTTTTGGGGGTGCAACCCAACCAACCAATCCCGAACCACTTGCAAAGTTTCCTTTATACAACTTTTGATGGCCGAAATAAGAGTTGCCGATTTTAAGTATCCTCCATTCCCATTTCACATCTTTCACGAACTCTTGTACAAGAAAATAGTCCTTTTGCCGATTATGAACATCTTTAAGAAAAGGAATCATTTTATGCTTATATTGGATATTATAGGCATATCCTCGATGTAGGGGCAACTTCCACACCGGAAAGCACTTTTTTGCAATCCTTTTTGCCTTTCTTTTATTTGAGACAATCAATACCTTTGAAGCCGCAGAACCCAAATTAGCCTTAACGACAACTGGGTATTGACAATTGTCCAAATAAGTTAGTGCTTCCTTTTTTGATGTAAAGACCTTTGTGTCTGCATGCGGATAACCATTTATTTCAAGCCACGCTGCCATATTACGTTTACTCTCATGTATGTAAAGGCCCATAAAATCTGGATAAATAGGGCGATGCATAACATTCGAAATAAAAAAATAGCGCTCGTCTTGGATTGTTTTCAATTCTTGAGTTAAACATAGCGAAGAACAATAAAAACCATCCGCATCAGAATTCTTTACATTTTTTATCCAATCCGCAGAAAAAACATCTACAATTTCATATTCTACACCAAGCGATTGGCATGCTTTAACTGCATTATTAACCTCTGACATTGGGTTTGTTAAAATACCTATTTTCATTGTCTCGACCTTTTTTAGTCAATAATATCATTTATATTCTTATATCCATAATAGCAAGGTATTCCCGATTTGAGTGGCGAACACAAATCATTGCTATTTAGAACGAGCTTGTTGTTCTCGTCAATAATACTCTCATTCCTAATTGATTGAGCCCAATGCAAAATACCATCGATGGTTGGCGTTTCAACACCCAGTTGCTCGGCTATCCACTTGGCGATGCAGTTGCCATAGTAGATGTCATCGAGGAAGAAACGGTGGTTGCGGTCAATCTCCCACAAACCCTCAGCGTTCTGAATTGCTGGCGTGGCAATTGAGACTAGGGTTTGTGAGGTGACAAAAGACTCTTTCACATCGGTATTCTGCGACTGGTAGGAAAAACGCTCCAATGCCAGATAATCAAGCATGTGCTTGAAGTTCTTATCAGGATACATAGCCTTAATCTTCTCCCTAATCTTGGTGTAGTCGGCATCCAAATCAGCAAGCAACTTGGCAGAAACATCATCGTAGTCGCGATAGAACATGGGTACATCTTCCTTCCGCTGCCATGTGGGTCCATATACTTTGTATAATCCGTAACAACGAGATGTGTGGATGATTTGGTTATCGACCGACAAAGTAAGTGAAATGAAATTGTCACTCTGCTCGGTATGCCCTTTGCCAAACCACTTGAAGCCAATATTCTCAAACAATTCTTCGTTCAATTGGTTAAAATATTGTTTGGGATAACAAGCGGCATAGTTGACCGCCTTACCACCATAAGTGACGCCAATATGACCATATTCAATGATACGACAAATCCAGGGCAGCAAGCCAAAGGCAAAAGTCACCAAGTTGTTCAGTGAATGCCGTTGCTTGATTTCGTCAACCATCCAGTTGAAACCTGCCTGACCATACACGGTTCCGACAAACACGGTCTTGTTTTTGTTGATATATGGGGCTATTTCTTGTAAGCATACCCTATACTTGTGAACTGGCATACAGAAAATAATATAATCCGCTGAGGGAACAAGCTCCTGCGGATTGCTCGAGGCTTTCTTCAACTCATTGGAAAAACGTCCCATCACTTTGCCCGAAGGGTCATGCCATTCCAGCTCAATTTTTTTGTTCCATTTCTCAGGTCTTGATGTATAAATTGATACTTCAAAAATGGAATCCTTTAAGAAAGGAATTAATGTGTGAGCGCTACTGCCGCCGCCACATACCAATAACTGTTTTTTCATAAATAAGAATATTTGTAATACTTTGATAACTATACACTTTGCCCTCTGCTGTTTAATCCAATGATTATTTCATCCATTTGGGAAAAAACCAACAGAATAAAAAGAAAACAGCAGGTAAAAAAACAACGGTAAGATATATATAACGCAGGAAAAAAATATTCATGAAAAGAACCTGATAAGAAAAGTAAAACAGAAACAAAATATAAAAAGGATATTTTCCATTTGTTTTCTTGCAATTTTTAATCAAAATAAAATAGACAACCGCAATTAGTGTTACTACTAAAATAGTTTTATAGCCATAATCAAGGAATAACGAACCTGGCATACCTCCGAATTGGTTAAGATAAATATCCGTTGAAATATATTCATTAAGTTGTTTCCAAGCACGTTGACTCGGAGGGAATAAGTATTGAAAACAGAACCGTCCTCCTAATTTCTGAGATTCAATGGATGGGTCGTTAAAGAGGTATGCAAAAAAATATGGTTGTTTTCCTCCATAACTCAAGATACTTTTACTTACACCACCTTGGCTCTCCCCAAAGCGTCCAACCGACATGGCCACAAAAAACAACACAAATGGCACAGCAGCAATCAAAGCAACTCTATTAATTCTTCTTTTCACTAATTCCTCAATTTCTGAGCGGAAAAACAAATAACAAAACGCATAGTTCGAGAAAAAAACCAATATTGCCTCTCGCTCACCAATTGTCATACCTTGAAATGGAACACTAAGAGAAGCTATTGCAGACCATGTCGCCATTTTTTTGTTTCTTTTAATGAGGAAATAAAAGAAGCAAAATGGTGACATGAATTGTAATGGGCGTACAAATACTAATATTTTGCCCAAAAAACTGAGTTGGACAGTCTCTCCCAAATCACTATAAAACCCCTCACGCACAGAAGCAATATTATACAAAAAAACATTAAAGTTAGCTATTATAAAAGTTAATGATGAAAACAATTGAATGACACCAAAAACAATTAGGAAAACAGACAAATCATGTATTAATCTGTCAGGTAATTGGAAAGAAAGGCTATTGAACTTTCCTAAATACAAAAAAGGCAATAAAGAGATAATAACACAAGAAATATAGTAGGATGTAGAACCCCAATCCAGATCATTAAGCCAATAAAAACTTGGTGAAATAGCAATAACAGCAGTCAATAATGCTGACACTGAATAAAACGCAAGCAATAAAGAGCCAACGCTTTTCTTGTTTCTTTTTCTATATCTTAAATAAAGAAACAAGAAAAAAGCGAAATAGAAAAATGCAACTATCATATCAATACCAATATTATTTTAACACTGTTTGTAATGCTTTTCCATTATTCTATCAATGTTAATACAGATTCTACCATACCATAGAAACGGATCTATTGCTCGATATAAATTATAATAAAAAACGCTCTTCCGAGACTTCGTATTATTTCCTGATTTAAGTACGTTGTTTTGTAAAAAAAGAGAAAATTTTAACAACCATCGCCAAAAAAAGTTTAGATTTTCCATTTTGTATACATATTTGTATTCATGGAATAATCTAATGTTATGAGAATTAAATATAACTCCTTTTTTTCTATCATTAGTTATCGAATTGACATTTTTTCGCCATTTTACAGTAACTTTGTCCAAGAAATAAAACTTATACCCGTTTTTGGCTAGCTTAATATACAGTGGATAGTCTTCTTGCAAAGGAAACCTTTCATCAAAGCCATTCACACTTCTTATAGCTTCTGTTCTAATGAATGAAGCAGGTCCGCTTCCAACAAATATTTTGCTTAGAATACGAAATTGTCTTTTTGATGTCATTCTCGTATTATAGTAAAAATAGTATTTTAGAAAGACTGGATGGACATAGATATTATAATTTGGATAATCTCCCTTAAAAACAATAATTCTTGCAAAAACAACACTAATATTGGGATTATTATTTACAAATCGAACATACGATTCTATTGCATCGGGAATCAACATGTCATCACCAGCTATTGGTTTTATCCAAATACCTTTAGAGGCTGCAAGTCCTCTATTGCAATTGCCTGCAACTCCAGTATTTTTTTCAGCCTCAATAAGTCTAATACTTCTGCCACAATCCTTGTGAATACTAATCCATTTTCGACACACTTCAACAGTATTATCGGTCGAGCAATCATCCGAAATAATTATCTCAATATTTGGATAAGTCTGCGCGAGTGCACTATCTAGAGTTTCCTCAACAAACTGGGATGAATTGTATGTGATGACAACGATTGAAACAAGAGGTTGATTTTCCATGGTTTTCTATTTCTTTATTTTGGAATTTATAAATGCCTTCAAATCGAGCTTTTTATTCAATTCCCTCAAAGAATACCACCCAGAGCCTAAAAAAAGAGGTATCCCTATTAGATATTTCCAATGTATCGGCAGAAAAAAGGCGCAAGCCATACAACTAACCACCATAAGAAACTGAATTACAAAAATTTGAACAAATGACGACATAAAAGAGAAATCGTATTTCCTTCTTGCAATTAAATAATTTTGAATCAAATAAAACAAATACGTTAGCGAAAAAGCAATACCCATACCTTGTAGCCCACCTAACCTGTATCCCAACAGATTAAAAAGCAATCTATATGCCCCAACTGCTGTTTCATTAACCATATACAATTTTGCTTCGCCTTTTGCCAAAAAGATGTATGATATTGACCATGAAGCCATCTTAAACAGCATCCCGATACAACACCAAATGACAAAATCATTTATGGGAAGAAACGCATCTGAATAAAGAAGCCTAACCACCCACGGAATAAAAACAATGCAACCCAAAAGCAAAGGAGACAATATTAACATGCCAATTTCCCCCTGCTGGTTCATCATCAACCGACACTTCTCATTATCTTGATTAACGGCGGATAAACGAGGATAAAAATCCGTTGACATCGCTGAAAAAACTAATCCAGTATATTGGCTCATCAAAATATTACCTGCAGTAAAAAGGCCAACTACCTCAACGCCACCCCACAATCGGATACAAGCACGCAAAACGTAACCGCTCGCTGATGTAAACAAATTTGTCAAACTCATAGCAATACCCATAGTAAGCATGGTTTTACCTATAACAAAAGCCTCTTTGTTTGTCATAGGTGTTTTATCAATATCTACCTTTCTGGAAAAGTACCATGAAAGACAAAGTGTAGTTACTGCTGTAATAATTATATTGGGTACAATGCCATCAACGCCTAACCAGTAATAAAGCGGAACAGCAATTATGAGCCCCAACGTCACACCTATTGCACCTGATTTGGCCAAATATTTTAAATGCCATGTTCCTTGCAAAACGACATTCTGACCAGCGTTTAGTTGATTCAATAAAAGGGTGACTGATATGATGATGAATGGTATAGTATGAGCCGAATCGCCAAAGGAAGACTTGCTCAATATAGGAGAGAATGCGATAACCGCCACCATGCCCAGCAAGCCTGTTATCCAAACCAAACGGCGCAGAGCATATACCACTTTAGCCACACGAGTACGATCGCCTGTTCCATAAGCCTCGGCCACATTCCTAACGGCGCTGGAAGAAAGTCCAAAAGAAGTGAGTTGCTGGACAAATCCAGTTGCTGAAGTATATAGGCCTTGTATTCCAACGCCAGTCGGCCCTATGAGAACGGCTATAAACTTTGATTTGATAACCTCAATCAATATTTTATAGACTTGCACACCCCCGAATAACGACGTAGCCTTAAATATGCCTCGATAGGATGATTTCTGTTCTGTTATGCTTTTATTATCCTCTTCCACAATTCTTTGATTACAAGTATAAAACACTATTTGGAGAATGTGTCTTCACCAAAAGAAACAATATTATAATGGTCAAGATAAATACCGAGTGGTTTTATCACCAAATCCAACAATCTCCAAACAAGCCATGAAACAAGGTATATCACCAAGACGGAAACTATCAAATGCAAAAACAGCCAGCCACCCATCTGAGCAAATCTTTCAATTTGTAGATATGGTATCACCTGCAAATGGAACAAATAACAAACAAATGCTGCTTTGGAAAGCGTATTGATTAAACCACTCTGGAAATGCATCCTTGAGAACGCAAGCAATAACAGGGCTGAAAGCAACAAGACAAAAGGATTGGAATATGAAAGGGCGTTGAAATCAACCAAGCTTGCATCTTTCAGTAAAAACCTTGCCTCGATATTGAACCACACATATATACCAATAACTGACAACAGCATGAATAGGCATAACACTCTGGTGGAAACACTCTTCAATGGGTTATTCAGCCGCAAATAAGCTCCTAAGCAATAGTATAACGCAAACCCTACAATGGTATAGCCATGCTGTTGCCCCCATGCACCAACAGGGTTTATGCCCATTATGTTATCGTAATGAAGTAGGATTTGGTAACTGTCCATCAGTGTCGGATAAAACGAAAAAACAGCAAGCATGACGATGATGAAAGACGTGCGTCCTTTTTCGCTCAATTTATTTAGAACAATATTAATATACGGCGAAACGATATATAAAGCGATATATAAAACAACAAAGTAATTCTTAGGTGGTAGCATAGTATGAATAGTAGTAAACCAATTCATGCCCTCCCCCTTATCGATATAACTCCTTGCTATATATGATATTGAGACAATAAGTGACAACTGAAGGATTAATGTGGCCGGTTTGCCCCATGTCCGCTTTTGTGTAGTACAAAGGAAATATCCTGAAATCATAATAAACAAATCCACCGCTCCCACACAAAGGCTCTCTAAAAACATAAGAATTTGGTGTGATGCTCCTGTTGTAAGTGCAAAAGCTCCCCCCATACCGTTGTAGTGAAGCACTACCACAGCACCGGCTGCCAAAATTCGAAGTAACTCTATGCTTGAGTTTCTCGCGGATTTCTGAGACGGTAAACTAACCGTATTACTTGTTATCATTAATAAGGATTACTTGAAACGATTAATTAAATCAACAACGGTTTTTACTTCTTCCTTAATGATGGCCGGTCCAATAGGAAGACTTAACTCCATATCGGCTATCTTCTCAGTAATAGGTAGACTCATATCATTCCACTCTCTATAGCACTCTTGCTTGTGGGGGGCAATAGGATAGTGAATTACAGTACCAACTCCGTTCTGCTCTAGATAATCATGTAACTCATCACGTTTGTCTTTGCCAACCAAAATTGGGAACAGGTGATAGACATTCTGCTCATCAGGCAAACGATCGGGCAACGACACCAATGGATTGTTGATATGGTCAAAGTAATAGTTAGCCACCTGCTTGCGGTGGGCGTTGTCCTCCACCAAGTATTTCAGTTTCACATCCAATACGGCAGCCTGTATCTCATCCAAACGGCTATTGCGGCCAATATATTTGAAGACATACTTTTTAGAAGAACCATAGTTGGCCAAAGTGCGAATAGTTATTGCCAACTCCTCGTCGTTGGTAGTTACGGCTCCACCGTCACCTAAGGCACCAAGATTCTTGCCAGGATAGAACGAATGACCTGCTGCATCACCAATACTACCAGTTGTGCGGCCATCAGTGTGTTTGCAACCGTGAGCTTGAGCGTTATCCTCAACCAGTTTCAAGTTATATTTCTTGCATAACGCCCCAATTTTATCGGTATATGCGTTGCGACCATAAAGATGGACAATGCAGATGGCTTTGGTTCGATCAGTGATGCGTTCTTCTATCTTGTCGTCATCAATCTCCAAAGTGTTGAGTTTAG
>JAEEGI010003418.1_pt1 | contig 37865 bp, 28 predicted proteins | sample 8958751 | NCBI WGS metagenome assembly JAEEGI01 (sample SAMN16246545, study PRJNA631951) | gut metagenome | biome: gut microbiome; feature: rumen; material: KS-attached | host: Bos | place: Iran: Karaj | collected 2018-10 | reverse complement strand
TTTTGCCGGAAAAACATCATTTTTTCGAGCATTTCAGAGCAAAAACGGCAGGGTAACCTGCCGAGAAAAACGTCGCAGGGTTGTAAAAAAACTCGCCACGCGAGTTTTTTTACAACCTCTTACGCTCCGGTTTCCACGCGGAGGACTTCCTTCCTGAAATAGGGGATCCGCATAAGGATCACGACTATCACTAGCGTGATTACGAGCTCTGGCAGCATGTAAAGCGCGTTGTAGCATACCGAATAAAGCGCCGGGCGGCTCTCGAAGACGCTTCCGAAGAGCTCCCACTGCTCAAGGTTTTTGAAGATCACGTAGCCCGACAGGAAATGCGAAAGGAATCTCGCGGTAAAGACGGCGGAGATACCGAGATACACTCCCCCCTCGCCGAGCTTTCTGAACATCCCGGCGCAGCCCAGGACGCTGAAGGCGACGATATAGTCGAACATTATGCATCCGACGAGCATCACCGGAGTGAGCCCCCAGCCGAGCAGACCGTCGAGCGTGATCCCGAAGACGAGCTGGAAGAGCGAGTATACGAAGGATGAGATCATCCCGTATTTCAGCCCGTGCCTCACCGATATAACGCATACCGGCAGCATGCTCGCGAGCGTGACCGAGCCGCCCAGCGGCATCTTGAAGATCTTGATCAGCGAGAGCACCACGCCGAGCGCGATAAAGACGGCACATTCGACTAGGGTGCGAAGTTCATTTCTTTTTTCCATCTTTCTTTTTCGACCTCTTTTTCTCCGCCCGGAGGGCGGCGGCAGTTATTTGCGGGAAAGGATATCCTGAGCGGGTGCGGCCCGGAAGTGTCCGTCGATATTTGCCTGATGTCCGTCCTTGCGGACCTGCCGCGAAAAGAGTTCCGGCCGCCTGAAAACCGGCGGCCGGAACTCTTCTTTTGATGAAATACTTCCTACGCCGGTATTATCCGTATCAGGTTTCGGGTTCGCGAATCTCGCGTCTCAGCCGGACAGTTTCCAGCACCCCGGATTTCCTTTATTCACTTACCGGCATATTATACCACCTGCCGGACGTTTTGTCAATAGATAAGGGGGTTTTAAAAAATCGCGCAGCAAGTTTTTAACAGGCTTTTCGTGCGTAAGCTTCTGAATCGGCCGGTTTTGATTGTAAAAACCGCCGGGATATGATATAATAATATGATAGGGGCTGTTGAAAGACCGGGAAGCCGGATCCGCAGCACCCCGTCAAAACACCAAACCGATCATTCAGGGCGGAGGCAGGGCAGGCATGTCCTGCGCCGCGCCGCGCATCATCCGAACGGAGTCTGACATATGAAGAAAGGAACAAAAAAGATCCGCGAGTATATGCGGACCTCATTCACCCAGGTGTCGCACACGACCCTGAATCCCGAAGGGCCGGGATCGGTGCGGATACACCTCGTGCCGCCCTTCGACCCCGAGGGCAACCTCGTGCCAAGCGTCGCGATCGTCAACGGCCAGGACATAATCCCCGTCAACTATTCATGGTCGATCATTCTCAACGAGCTGATCGGTCAGATAAACAAATATGACGGCAAGCCGGTGTCGGACGCCGACGCCGCCTCGATCATCGACGAAACCTGCAGAAGCGTCGGCAGGCTCTTCCGCTTCGTCAGGAAGAAGAAGCTGAAGAAGGACATCTACACGATGATGAACAGCCTCTGCCAGATCGCCTATGGCGAGCTGCCAGACTCTCCCGTCGGCTACCTCAACATCGGCGAGTACGCGCCATACATGAAGGCCCCTCACCGCATGGACCTGATGGTCAGCGCGATGACGGCCGGCGGCAGATGGCACTGCAATCAGAAATGCGTCCACTGCTACGCCGCGGGTCAGCCGCTGGCAGAGGAGAAAGAGCTGACAACAGAGGAGTGGAAGCTCATCCTCGACCGTCTGCGCGCCGCCTGCGTCACGCAGGTGACCTTCACCGGCGGCGAGCCGACCATGAGAGAGGATCTCTTCGAGCTCATCTCATACGCGCGCTGGTTCGTATCCCGGCTGAACACAAACGGCATAAAGCTGACAAGGGAATACTGCGACCGGCTGAGGGCGGCAGAGCTCGACAGTCTTCAGATAACCTTCTATTCCTCCGATCAGGCCGTCCACGAGCGTCTTGTCGGAGTCGGACAGTTTGAGAAGACCTCCGCCGGGATCAGCAACGCGCTGGCCGCGGGGCTTTCGGTGAGCGTCAACACGCCGCTCTGCACGCTCAACCGGGACTATGTCGAAACACTCCGCTTCCTCCACGAGAAGGGAGTCAGGTATGTGACCTGTTCCGGCCTTATAACCACCGGCAACGCGCTGAAAGAGGATTCCGAAAGGCTTCAGCTGAGTCCGGAGGAGCTTCGCGAGGTGCTGAAAGAGGCCGCGGGATTCGCCTTCTCGCACTCGATGGAGATCGCCTTCACCTCGCCGGGATGGCTTGACGCGGAATTCCTGGAGTCGCTCGGTCTCACCGTCCCCACCTGCGGCGCCTGCCTCTCCAACATGGCGGTGACGCCCGGCGGGAACGTCGTGCCCTGCCAGAGCTGGCTGTCGGGCGAACCGCTCGGGTCGATGCTCGGCGACGGGTTCGACTGGAACGGCATCTGGACCGGACCCGAATGCGCGGCGATCCGCGCGGAATCGGCAAAGGTCGAGGGCAGATGCCCTCTGAGGAGGTGAGAAATATGACGAAGAAAATGATCTTCGCGCTGCTCTTCGCTCTCCTTCTTCTCTTCCTCCTCCCGGTGACGGCCTCGGCCGCCTCGCCGACCGACGAGATCCTCGTCTACGACATAACCGCGGAGCCCGAGAGCGACGCCTCGGTCAGACTCACATACCACATAGAGTGGAAGGTCCTCGAGTCGGACAAGCTCGGACCGCTCGAATGGGTGACCGTCGGGATACCGAACGGCAACTGCTCCGACCTCGAAGCGCTTAGCGGAAACATCGACGATATCTCCTTTGACTCTTCTTCGGGATACGCGGTCAGGATCGATTTTGACAGGAAGTATTACAAGGACGACGTCGTCTCCTTCGACTTTTCGCTCCTTCAGGATCACCTCTACGACAACATGTACCCGACCGACTCGCAGGCGACCTTCAGCTTCACGCCGGGATGGTTCAACGACATCGCCGTTGATTCCCTCCGGATCAAATGGAGATCGGCCGACGCCGAAAGCTGGTATCCGAGCTGCACCGTCGACGGAGAATGGCTGACCTGGGAGACGTCGCTCTCCCCCGGCGAAAAGTTCGAGATCAGCGTAGTATATCCCAACACACTCTTCAGCTTCCCTGAGAAAGCCGATACCGGCAGCATCCGCGAAGATCCCTTTTACTATGAGGATGACGACGACAGCTCGGTCTTCAAAGACATCCTCGGCTTCATCCTGTCGCCGCTGGCGCTGCTTCCCTTCCTTATCCCCGTCCTTATCATAATTAAAGCGCTCAAATACGCGGCGGGCAGGGGCTTCGGGACCTCTTTGGCGGACAAGACCACTCAGACCGCGACCAAGAAGCAGATCAAAAAGACTCTCATCAAATACTACCCCGAATGCCCCGGGTGCGGCGCTCCCAGACCCGAGAACTCAAACTACTGCGAATACTGCGGACGCAGCTTCATCGAGAGCGAGGAAGTGATCTCGGAGGAGGACGTGACCGACAAGAACAAAGACACCGTCGAGGGCGACTTCCGCAGCGAAGACAACCCGAACAGCTTCGTCAGAGTGAGATTCGTGAACGTGCCGATAGTGATCCCGGTGTCGACCGCGTCGAACAAAAACGGCTCAGGCCGCTCCTGCGTCCACTCCTCCTGTGTTCACTCATCCTGCGCCTGCGCATGCGCCTCACACTGCGCCTGTGCCTGCGCCTGCGCGGGCGGCGGAAGAGCCGGCTGCTCTGCCAAGGATTTCTACAACACCGGTCTTAAGCTGACGCAGATAAAAAAGCACTGCGGCGGCGGCAAAAGCTGAGCGAAAATACCGCAGCCGCAGACACCCGCCGATCCCAGTACTGTCTCTTCCGGCTGCGTGACCGCAGAATTGTACGGGCCCCCACGAAGACGGAAGCCGGACACCGCGGTGCGGACCCCTGCCGGGATCCTCAGTCGCCTGTGAGTCGCGGGCCTGTTACGATCATTTCCCCTTTACAGAACCGCACCCCCCGCGGACGTATCCGCGGGGGGTGCTTTTGTTCAGTTGCCTGAACTCAGTTATTCAGAAGATATTCTCAGAATTTCTTCTTGGAGACGTAAGCGGCTCCGAGAACGGCGACGATGGCGACGCCGATTCCGATGACGCTCTTGCATCCGCCATCCTTCCCGGTAGCGGCGGTGGTGACGTCGGTCGGAGCAGCGGTGGTCTCGGTGGGAGCAGCAGCGGTGGTCTCGGTGGGAGCAGCAGCGGTGGTAACCTCAGCGGTGGTCGCCTTGGCAGTGGTCTCGCCCTTGGTGGTCTCGGGAGCCTTGGTGATGTCGATGAGGTCGAAAGGATCGAACTCGGCAGTAGCGGCATTCTTGTAGTTGTTGCCGTCCTTAACGACGTAGGAGGAGGTAACCGCCGGAGTCGGGGTCTGGTCTGTGCCGAGGGTCTGGTTGAATCCGTTCTTCTGAGCGGCCGCGTTGATCTTGTAGGTGATCTCACCGGAGGCGAGCTGAGCCGGAGTTACGATAGTAACGTAGTTGTTATCGATACCCCAGGCGAGCTCGATACGGTTGGCGCCGTTCTTGGATTCGTCTTCAGCGTAGGTCAGATACTTGAAGATGCCGGCTTCGTCAACGATGTAGTTGTGCAGGAAGGTGGTGTTGTCCCTGTAGTTGGAGGACGAGCAGCCGAGGAATACGAACATGAATGTTGCGGCTTCCTCAGTTCTCTTGGCAAACTCGGCGTTGGAAACATTGTACATCAGGGTGTTCTTGGTCGAGTTGGAGTAACCGACGAAAGGAGCGCACCACTTGTCGGAGACGATCTTGCCGCTGACAAGGTTGAACTCGATATCAAAGGTCTGAGCGTCGTTGGTGCCGTTGCAGTAGCAGTAACCGGCAATTCCGCCGGCCCAGCCCTTAGCTTCGATATCACCAGTGTTGATGTTGCCGAAGAATCTGTAGGGGGTGTTGTCCATGAGATACTGGCAGGTGTTGCCGCCAAGTCCGGAGTAGGCGAGGAAGCCGCCGGCATAACGGCCACCCTTGATGCTGCCGCTGTTGACGCAGTACTCAATGTTGCAGAAGTTGAACGCGGAGGTCATGGCGACACGGCCGACGAATCCCGCGCTGCCGTCCTGGCCGAGGCAGTTGGCATAATCGCCGTCGAACTTAACATCGCCCTTGTTCTCGCTGTTGCGGGCGAGGAAGGTGTCGCAGATGCCCGCGAAACCGCCGGCATAGAATCTGCAGGACTCGATCTTGGTGCACTTTACGGTGATGGCGCCTTCATTGACGCACTCGACGAACATCGCACCGCCGTTGTCAGCGGACTTGCCGATGAATCCGCCGACGCCCCACCAGCTGTCTTTCTCAGCAGTATCCGGAACGGTCATCGTGACGCTGGCCTTGTTTACGCACTTCTCGATGACGGCATAGTCGGAGAACTCGTCAAAGATCTTGGCGGAGCAGGTGGTCGCGAGAGCACCGACGTTGGTGTCGCTCTCGATCGTACCGTCGATGGTCAGGTTCTTGATGACCGCTTTGCCGAGGTCAGCAAAAACCGGAGCGCCGCTCACGGTAATGGTGTGGCCGTTGCCGTCAAAGGTTCCGACAAAGGCAGTGGGGGTCTCGCCGGCGCCGTAGGAAGCGGTGACGACGATGTCAGCGTCAAGAATGTAGTTCCCGTCGGCCTGCATCGCGAGGAATTCGGCGGCGGTGGTCACCTTCGTTGCGTCATCGGCGGAAATTCCGACCACGCAGAGAGAAAGGACCATCAGAACGCTGATGATGATACTAAATGTTTTGCGCATTTTTTGTACCTCTTTCTTTATTTTGGTATAAAAAATTGTCGGTTGGGTCATCTGTACTCAATCAACGTATATTTAGCAGTAATATTATACTCGTTTTTTTTCGGCGTGTCAACGGAAAGATTAAAAAACCGCAAAACAAACAAATCTTTTTTTGCGTTTTTGGCGATTTTTTATCAAAAACCCGCGATCCGACGGCAAAAAACGCCCGCTGACAGCAAAAATCCTTTATTTCAGTTCAAGAGCCCGCCTGTATCCGGCGGCGACCGCGGCCATCACGGCCGACCGAAAGCCCCTGTCCTCAAGCGCGTGGACCCCCGCGACGGTAGTCCCGCCCGGGCTGCAGACGGCGTCCTTCTGGGCCGCCGGGTTGCCGTATTCGAGCACCGAAGCCGCGGATCCGAGCAGCGTCTGGGCAGCCAGCGTCTGCGCGGTCTCCCTGGGAAGTCCGCATTCGACCCCGGCGTCGGCGAGAGCCTCGATGAAGATAAAGGCGTAGGCGGGGCCGCTGCCCGACAGGGCGCATCCGGCGTCGATCAGTCTCTCGGGCAGTTCGGCGAATCTCCCCGCGCCGTCGAGCAGCCGGAGAAATCCGGCCTTCTCCTCTTCCGTGACGCCTTCGCCGCAGGCGTAGAGGACCATTCCCTCTCCGATCCTGCAGGGCATGTTCGGCATGATGCGTATGATCCGGGGCCCTTCGCCGCCGAGGCCCCTTGCGACCGAGGCGATCCCGATCCCTGCTGCCATGGTGACGATGACGGGCAGGTCCTCCGCGGGCAGAAGTTCCTTCAGTTCGGCGAGTACGGCGGGCATGATCTGGGGCTTGACCCCCAGGAAGACGTACTCGCTGTCCGCGGCAAGTTCGGCGGGTCCGACCGGCACCGTGCCGTATTGCGCGGCGTGAGCCGCCGTCTTCGAGGCGTCGGTGTCGCAGACCGCGATCATGTCCTTTCCCGCCGCCTTCGCGGCGACCGCCGCCAGCGCGCCTCCCATATTGCCGCAGCCGATGAATCCGGCCGTAAATCTCTTCTTGTTTTTCATATCATCATCTCTCCTCTTCCCCTCCGGGCGGGATAAGTTTCCGCCGGATGCAGGCCGTTTTCATCTCGTCTGGCCGCTGCCCCTGACGACGTATTTGTATGAGGTGAGCTCGCAGAGCCCCATCGGGCCTCTGGCGTGGAGCTTCTGGGTCGAGATCCCTATCTCGCAGCCCAGCCCGAACTCTCCGCCGTCGGTGAACCTGGTCGAGGCGTTGTGGTAGACGGCGGCGCTGTCTACGGTGTTGAGGAAATACTCAGCCGCAGACGGATCCGACGTGACTATCGCGTCGCTGTGTCCGGTAGAGTGTGCCGAGATATGCCCGACCGCCTCCTTCACTCCTCCGACGACTTTCACCGCGAGGATGTAGTCGAGGAACTCGGTGTCGAAATCTGTCTCCGACGCGGGGGTCCCGTCGATGATGACCGCCGATTCGGGGCAGAGCCTGAGCTCGACCGGAGGCTTCCCGGCGGCGGTCCTGCAGTCGGTCAGCCGTTTTTTCAGCTTCGGAAGGAATTCGGGGGCGATGCTCCTGTCGACGAGGCAGACCTCCTCGGCGTTGCAGACAGAAGGTCTTGACGTCTTTGCGTTCTCGATTATCTTCAGCGCCATCTCCTGATCGGCGGCGGCGTCGACGTAAACGTGGCAGATGCCGGTCCCGGTCTGGATGCAGGGGACCTTCGAGCCGGTCACGCAGGCCCTGATGAGGCCTGCTCCCCCGCGCGGAATGAGAACGTCGATCAGACCTACCGCCGCCATCATCTCGGCCGCGGCCGCCCTCGAGGTATCCTCCGGGATGTTGACTGCGTCCGCCGCGCCGAAGGGGAGGAGTGCCTCCTTCAGCAGGCCGACGATCGCGGAGGCGCTGGCGGCGGCCTCCTTCCCCGGCTTGAGGACGCAGACGTTCCCGCTCTTGAAGCAGAGCGCGGCGGCATCCGACGTGACGTTCGGGCGGCTCTCGTATATGATCCCGATGACCCCGAGCGGCACGCTCACCCTCTCGATGCAGAGGCCGTTCGGCCTTACCGAGGAGGAGATCACCCGTCCCAGCGGATCTGGAAGCGCGGCGACCTCTCTTATGCCCTGCGCCATCGCGGCGATGCGGGCTTCGTTCAGCATGAGGCGGTCGATCATCACCGGGGAGATCTTTCCCTCGGCGGCCGCGCAGTCGGCGGCGTTCGCGGCGAGTATCCTGTCCGCGCCCGCCTCAAGGGCGTCCGCCATCGCGCAGAGCGCAGCAGTACGCTCCTCCGCGGTAAGCGCGGCGACCGCGGGGACCGCCCTCCGGGCTCTCTGAAGCATTTCGGAAGTCGTCATTTCAGGAATTTTCCTTTCATTAGATATAAAAAGGGAACGATCCGCCCGGTCATTGTCCGGGAAGGGTCACGCTCTCCGCGCCTTTTTCCCGGGGAGCCGGGCTTCACTTCGCCGGCTTCGGTGCTCTGAACAACGTCATAGTATCGCAGGTCCCGTCAAAGATCCGGTAGAGGATCTCGGGATCGCGTCCGTTGGCGATGACGGTGTCGCAGCCCTTCTCCATGCAGATCGCGGCGGCGTCGAGCTTCGTTTTCATCCCGCCGGTGCCGAGAGCCGATCCGCTACCTCCGGCGGCGCGGATTATCTCTTCGTCGATCACGTCCACCGTCCTGATCAGCTTCGCTCCGGGATCTGTCTTAGGATCGGAGGTGTAGAGGCCGTCGATGTCGGACAGCAGGATAAGCAGATCGGCGCCGATGCTGACCGCCACCCTCGCCGAGAGAGTGTCGTTGTCGCCGACCTTTATCTCCTCGGTCGCGACGGTGTCGTTCTCGTTGATAACGGGTATAACACCCAGCTCGAGGAGCCTGTCGACGGTGTTGCGGAAATTCTCGTGGCGCTCGGGCGATGAGAAATCCGACGCGGTGAGCAGTATCTGCGCCACGGTGTGGCTGTATCTCGCGAAGAGCCTGTCGTAGGTGTACATCAGCTCGCACTGGCCTACGGCGGCGGCCGCCTGTTTGGAGGTGATGTCAGCCGGCCGGCCCGGAAGCCCCAGCTTCCCGACGCCCATGCCGATTGCTCCGCTGGAGACGATGACTATGTCGTTCCCGGCGTTCTTGATATCGCTTATGATCTCGGTCAGACGGTCGCTGCGGCGGATGTTGAGCCTTCCGTTCGCGTGGGCTATCGTCGACGTCCCGATCTTTATCACTGTTTTCATATTAATAATTCCTGCCGATTCCTTCCGCACTGCCGCCCTGACACCGCCGGTCCCGCGCTGAGACCTGCGGTTTTTGCAGCCATGCGGCTTGTTTTTTAAAAAAGCGGGCAAAAACGCATAAACCTCACGGCGGGAAGCTGCCCGCCGGATTAAAAAAGCTTCTCGGTGTATTTAATCTGCTTCTTTCTCATCTTTTTCGCGTGGCATCATCCAGAGCAGCTTTTTCCACGGGATAAGATTTGCCAGGCAGAGGGCTGTACCCGCCGCCGAAAGAATTATCCAGGTGATGACGGTGCTCGTCCAGCCGAGGCCCTCGGTGATCCGCGCGAAGAGATATGTCGCGACCGCGCTGCCGACATAGCTGCCGAAATTAGTGAGCCCGGAGACCCATGAGATGTTCCCGAAGGCCTTGAAGCGCCTGGGAACGAAGCAGGTCGTGAGCAGGTTCACGGCATGCATGCAGCCGACGAGCGACGCGAGCATCAGCACCGAGAGCGCTGGAATGACAAAGGCCGCAAAGCCTTCCGCGGGCTGTCCCGAGCCGCGCAGGAATATGAGGACTCCCGAGCATCCTGCCGACAGCATAAAGAAGGCGGCGCAGCAGGTCATCTCGTTGCGGAAGAGCTTCTCATATACGAAGGTGGCGACCGAATAGCTCAGCATCGCGAATACCGGCAGGATCACGCCGGTGAGGATGGAGATATCCGAGCCGAGGCCGAAGGTCGACGAAACATACGCAGGCATCCAGGTGTCTACCCCGTCCTTCAGCGACCCCTGAACGGTGATGACCGCGAGGAGTAGGGCGAAGAAGAGGATCACGGTGCCCCCGCGCATCGCCGGGGAGGCCTCCTTCCGGCTCTCCGCCTTTTCCTCAGCGGCGGCGTCTCCGCCTTCGGGGAGGACAGTTTCCGGATCGCCTTCGGTCCCGGAGGCGTATTTTTTCTCAAAAGCCGAAAGGGCGAAGAAAATGACCGCCGCCCCCGCGAATCCGGTCGCCGCGCTGATGTGGAAAACCGGCTTCCATCCGCCGGCAAAAACTATTACCAGCGGCGCGCAGAGATAGAGCAGGATCGTCGCGATGTTCGAGCCCCAGCAGACCTTGACGCTGGCGCGGAGGTAGTCGTCGGAGGACAGGAAATTGGTGAGCGTCTTCACGATCGGCGGCCACATCATCGCCTGTCCCAGCCCGTTGACGCACCAGACGGCCGTCATCCAGACGGTGTCGTCCGATAGCGGCAGGAGCAGGTTCATGACAGACGCGAGCAGCAGGCCGCCCGTCATAAGGTATTTCGGATTGATACGGTCGCCCAGCCATCCGCTCAGCAGCTGGCCTGCGCCGTAGGTGACGAAGAGTCCGGTCAGCGCGACGGCCGCCCGGTCCATCGGGACTCCCTCGGCGGCGACTATCTCGGTGATGACCGCCTTGTAGTTCACCCTCGTCATATAACTGCAGAAATATGCGAAGGCGGCCGTCAGCGTCAGCAGTATCCTGTCGCGCTTCGACTCTATCATCCGGTATTTTCTCTTTCCGGCCGTCGACATCTTCCCTCCGTCAGCCTCCGAGCTTTACGTCGGCGTAGATCGGGCAGTGGTCGGAGGAGTTGATCGCCAGCTGCGACACGACCACGGTGTAGAAGAGGAATTTCGCGTCGGGCGATCCGAAGATGTGATCGATGCTGTCCGCCGGCGCGGTGGATACCGAAACGCCGATGGTGTGATATGTCTTGCAGGCGAGCTTTATCTCGTCAGCGGTGTATTTCGCCTCGTGGAAGCCTGTCTTTGACAGGAAGTTCTTGATGTAGACGGTCGATTCGTTGGCGTTGTAGTCGCCGGTCGTGATCACCGGCAGATTGAACCGGTTCTTCAGACTGACGGCGATCTCCGCCATCTCTTTCGAATGGACCTCCTGGTACTGCGGATTCCGCCCGAGGTCCCAGTGGGTGGTCATCACCACGAACCTGCGGCCGTCGGCGATCCTCTCAAAAAGTCCCCATGTCGCCAGCCTGAGCTTCGTGTTGTTGCCCTGCGAGAAGATCTTCGTACCGTGCTCGATCAGCTTTACCTTCTCGGTGTTGTAGGCGAGGGTCGAGAAGTTGGTCTGGCCCTTTTCGTTCTTGCGGTCGGTAAAGGCATAGTAGCTGCCGAACTTCTTGTCGAGCGCCGTATACCACTTGTCCGACATCTCCTGCAGCCCGACTACGTCGGGAGCGTAGTAGGAGAGTATCGCCATTACCGAGTCGTGGCGTCCGATCTCCTCGATCGGCACCTTGTCGTCCCAGAGCTCGCAGAGCAGGTTGAAGGACATGATCCTGATATCGGCTCCCTCGGCGAGCTCGGCTTTGTCGTCGGTCTTGTAGGCGCTCTTCTTTTCAGAGAAGGAGGCGGGGACAAGGAGCACCGGCGAATAGTATCCGTTGATGAACCTCGATATGAACTCGTCGACGGCGTAGGTCGCGAACTGATCCGATCCCGCGGCGATCAGAAGGTCGCCGGTAGCCGGATCGGCCTCTATCAGAGTGTCGACGCTTCCGAGGTAGGCGGTGTTCTTTTTCACGATGTCACGTGCCGCCTTGCCGATGACGATCTCGCGGCCCGCGCGGGGCTTCGAGTCGGTCGTGACCTCAAGCTCGGCCTTCAGATATTTCTTTATCGCCTTGGCGAGAGTCTCGGCTGCCGTCTTCAATGTGCTGCTGCCGGCGGGATAGACGATCCTGTATTCAGACAGCGTCGCGGTATCGGGTATGAGCAGCGGCTCGGAGTTCTCCCCGGCATGGTAGACGTCCTTCTTCCAGACGGCGCACTTCTCTCCGCCGATCTCCTCGAAGGAGAGATCGGTGCAGAAGCGATCGACCGCCAGGGCGAGCGTCTCGGGGGTGTGGGCGGCGATGACGATCTTCGGGCCGACCGTCACGATCGCGTAGTCGGAGACTCCGATCCTGCTCATGACGTCGGCGGTCTCCTGCCTCGACGTGTATCCGAGGAGTATCTCGGCGTAGGATGAGGGATCCTCGTCCGCCTTGACCCAGTCGGTACCGATCGACAGATATTTGTTTCCGGTCTCCGCGGTGAAGGTCCTCGTGATCTTCTGAAGGAGAGCGATCACCTCGTCGGAGGTGATATCGGGTCTGACGAGCTTATACGGCGCGTCGGATCCGGTCAGAATAACGACCGGCTCGGCCGGTCCGTCGAAGTACCCTGCGGGGATGGCGGTAGTTTCCGGGAGGGTATCCGGCGCCGTCGTGACCTCGCCCTTTCCTCCTCCGGCGCAGGCGGCAAGCGAGAGAAGCATGGCTGCGGCAAGCAGCGCCGCGGAAGCGGTCTTTATCATTTTCTTCATCATCATTTTTTTGCTCCTCCCTTTCCGTACTTCTCAGCGTCGGCCCTGCGGATCTCGGTCCGCCTGATCTTGCCGCTGAAGGTCTTCGGCAGCGCGTCGGTGAACTCGACGATCCTCGGGTATTTGTAGGGCGCCGTATTCTTCTTTACGAAATTCTGGAGCTCCTTCACGAGCTCGGGCGAGCCCTCGTATCCCGGGCGCAGCACGACCGTCGCCTTTACCAGGAAGCCCCTGATCCCCTGCGGGTCGGGGACTCCGGTCACGGCGGCCTCGAGCACCGCGGGATGCTCGATCAGCACCGATTCGATCTCGAAGGGGCCTATGCGGTAGCCCGACGACTTGATTATGTCGTCGTTCCTTCCGACATAGCGGAAGAGGCCCTTTTCGTCGCGGTAGGCGGTGTCGCCGGTGTGGTACCAGCCGCCCCTGTATGCCTCGGCCGTCTCGGCCTCGTTGAAATTGTAGTTCACGACAAGCCCGCAGGGCCGGTCCTTTTCGCGGTCGGGGACTCTTACGCAGATCTCCCCGGTCACGCCGCGCGGGACGGGAGCGCAGTCCTCGTCGATGATGTGAACGTCGTATCCCGGGACCGGCAGACCGATCGCGCCGGGCGTAGGCTCGGTCCAGGGATAGAGCGTCGCGATCATTACCGGCGACTCAGACTGGCCGAAGCCCTCGTAGATCTTGTGTCCGGTGCGGCGGAGCCACTCGTTGTAGATGTCGGGCCCCAGCGCCTCGCCGGCGGTGTTGCAGTGGGTGAGGCTTGAAAGATCGTATTTTTCGACGTCGGCCTGAAGTATCATCCGGTACATCGTGGGAGGGACGCAGAAGGTGGTGACACGGTATTTTTCAATTACAGACAGTATCGCGTCGGCGTTGAACTTCGCGAAATCATAAACCATTACGGCCGATTCTGCCAGCCACTGACCGTACACCTTGCCCCACATCGCCTTCATCCAGCCGGTGTCCGAGACGGTGAAATGAAGTCCGCCGTCGACGCACCTGTGCCAGAAGACGCCGGTCATGATATGCCCCAGCGGATATCTGAAGTCGTGGGTGATTATCTTGGGATATCCCGTCGTCCCCGACGAGAAGCAGAGGAACATCGTGTCGCCGGCCTTCGTGGCTTCCTCTCCCGACGGTCTTTCCCATTCGGCGGGAGTCGCCTCGAACTCGCGGTCGAAGGAACGCCAGCCCGGTACCTCCGCGGAGCCGGTGACGAACTTCATCTCCACCGTTTCGCAGTCGGCGGCTCCCTCGTCGAAGTGGGCGGTGCAGCCGTCCTCTCCGGTCACTATGACGCATCTGATCTTCGCGGCGTTGCAGCGGTAGACATAGTCCTTCGCCATCAGCATCGAGGTCGCCTGGACCTCCTCGGCCCCGATCTTGTGCAGGCCCATCAGCAGTATCCAGAAATAATAATGCCTTTTTAAGACGAGCAGCACACGGTCTCCCTTGCGGATACCGATCCGCCTGAGGAAGTTCGCGGCCCTGTCGGATTCCCTCGATATATCGGCGAAGCTGAAGATCTTCTCCTCCCCGCCGTTCCCGAGCCAGACCAGGGCGCACTTGTCCGGCTTCTCGCGCCCGAGGACGTCGATGACGTCGTAGGCGAAATTGAAGTCGTCGGGGCAGCTGATACGGTAGTTCTGCTGCGCGTCCTTCAGCGACGCGAAGGAGTCGCGGTCCCGTCCGGTGTATCTTTCGTAGATTGCCATGTCGTGATTCCCGATGTCAGAATAATAATGTCTCCCCGCTCACCGGATAACGATGGCAAGGAATGTCGCCGGACCGTCGCCGACCGATTTGAGCGCGTGGGGGTTCGAGGAGTCGAAGTAGGCGCTGTCGCCCTCCTCCATGAGGTACTCCTCTCCCCCGACGTAGAGTATCATCTTTCCCGAGACCATGTACTCGAACTCCTGCCCGGGGTGGCTGTTGAGCACCGGGACGCCCTCGCGAGGCTCGACGGTAACGAGGAAGGGCTCGGCCTTCTTGTTCCTGAAGGGGAAGGCGAGGTGCTTGTAGCCGTATGCCGCGTTCCGGGTGATGTCGTAGCCCTGCCCCTTCTTGACGAAGGTGCAGACCGAAAGCTTCGGCGACTCGCCGCTCATCAGGTCGTGGACGTCGATGCCCAGGATGTCGGCCGCCTCGCAGAGAAAGCTGATCTGGAAATCGCGCTCGCCGCGTTCGTATGAGCGGTAGTCGTCGAGCGAAACGTTGAGACGCTTCGCCATATCCTCGGGCGAGATCTCGCAGATCTCGCGCATGTCGGACAGGCGCAGACCTATTTCTTTGAGTGATTCCTGACGTGAAGCGGACATTTCATATCCTCCGGAATGCGCCGCGCGGGCGCAGATATTTTTCAGCCGAATTCGTACCCGAGTTCGATAGCCTTGATATTGAACTCGTACAGATCCTTGTGCTTGGCCGACACGACCTTCGCCATCGCGGCGGGGATGTCCTTTTTGTCGATGACGGCGCTGTGTTCGATGACGCTGCCGAGCAGTATCATGTTGGCGATGCCGTCGAACCCGCGCCCGGTCGAGAGAGCCGTCGACGGAACGTAGTGAACGGTGACGTCCTTCCTCTCGACCTTGCGGTCGACGAGGGAGGAATCGACGTATATCTCGCCGCTCGGAACGACCGCCGGCTCGAATTTGTCGAGAGAGGGGCGGTTCATGGCGATGAGGATGTCGGGTTCGGTGACGATCGGCGAGCCGACCGGCTCGTCGGATATGATCACCGAGCAGTTGCAGGTGCCGCCGCGCATCTCGGGGCCGTAGGATGGCAGCCAGCTCAGCTGTCTGTCCTCAAGGAGCGCCGCGTAGGCGAGGAATTTGCCGGTGAAAAGGACTCCCTGTCCTCCGAATCCGGCTATCAGTATGTTCTTCGTCATCTGTCCTTCCTCCCTTCCTCACTTCTTCTCTTCGGCGTATTTGTCCTTGTAGACGCCGAGAGGATAGTATTTTATCATATTCTCCTCCGACCACTTCATCGCCTTCTCGGGCGTCATGCCCCAGTTGGTCGGGCAGGTGGATATGACCTCGATGAGGGAGAATCCCTTCTTTTCGGTCTGGTAGGTGAAGGCCTTCTTTATGGCGCGTCCCGCCGCGCGGATATTCTTCACGCTCGTGATCGCGACTCTCTCAAGGTAGGCCGGGCCGTCGAGCTGCGAGAGCATCTCGCATACTTTTACGGGGTATCCGACCGCCGAAACGTCGCGGCCGTAGGGGGAGGTCTGTGTGACCTGTCCCGGGAGGGAGGTCGGCGCCATCTGGCCGCCGGTCATTCCGTAGATCGCGTTGTTGACGAATATGACGGTGATATTCTCGCCTCTGGCGGCCGAATGGACCGTCTCGGCGGTGCCGATGGCGGCAAGGTCGCCGTCGCCCTGGTAGGTGAAGACGATGTTTTCGGGGTTGGCGCGCTTGACGCCGGTGGCGACGGCGGGAGCCCTTCCGTGGGCCGCCTGGACCATGTCGACGTTGAAATAATTATAGGCGAATACCGAGCATCCGACCGATGCCACTCCGACCGTCTTTCCCTCGATGCCGAGCGAGTCGATCGCTTCGGCGACGAGGCGGTGGATTATCCCGTGCCCGCATCCGGGGCAGTAGTGCATCGGAACGTCGATCAGCGCGTGCGGTCTTTCAATGATCTTTTCCATGACCTTCAAATACCTCCTTTGATCCTGGCGTCGGCCGCGCGGATCGCGGCGAGCACCTCTGCGGGAGACGGGATCATTCCGCCCACCCTCGAGCAGAGGGTGACGGGGCGCGTGCATTTAATCGCCAGCTCGACGTCCTCTATCATCTGCCCCATCGAGAGCTCGACCGAGATGAACTCGCGTGCGGTGGCGGCGCGGGCGAGCAGAGCCTCCTTCGGGAAGGGCCAGAGGGTGATCGGGCGGAACATTCCGGCCTTTATCCCCTCGGCTCTGGCGGCCTTGACGGCGTTCTTCGCCACTCTGGCCGAGATGCCGAATCCGACCGTGACGACGTCGGCGTCGTCGCAGAGATATTCCTCGTACGCAACCTCATTCTTCTCGATCTCGGCGTACCGTCTGTACCTGTCGAGGTTCCAGCGCTCGAGCTCATCGGGGGTCAGCGAGAGAGAATTGATTATGTTGTGCTTTCTCTTCATTCCGGTGCCGGTCAGCGCCCAGGGCTTTTCTGTCTTTTCCCCGGTGCTCTCCTCAAGGAGGACGGGCTCCATCATCTGGCCCATAGTTCCGTCGGCGAGCAGCATGCAGGGAATGCGGTATTTGTCCGCGAGATCGAATCCGCGGACGGTGAGAGCCGCCATCTCCTGGACCGAAGCCGGGGCCAGAACGAGCAGATGGTAGTCGCCGTGGCCTCCGCCTCTGGTGGCCTGGAAATAATCCGACTGCGAGGGCTGGATCCCTCCGAGTCCGGGGCCTCCGCGCTGCACGTTGACGATCAGCGCCGGAAGATCGCATCCGGCCATGTAGGAGATCCCCTCGCCCTTGAGCGAGATGCCGGGGCTCGAGGAGGATGTCATGACCCTGACGCCGGCCGAAGCCGCGCCGATGACCATGTTGATCGCGGCGATCTCAGACTCGGCCTGGAGGAAGGTCCCGCCGATCTTAGGCATCCGCTTCGCCATGTAGGCGGCGATCTCGGTCTGAGGTGTGATGGGGTATCCGAAATAATGTCTGCATCCGCAGGAGATCGCCGCCTCGGCGATCGCCTCGTTGCCCTTCATAAGTACCTTCTGTGCCATTTTTCCGCCTCCGTCATCTGCTCACGACTATGCGTATCACGCAGTCGGGACAGATCGTCGCGCAGCTCGCGCAGCCGATGCACTCTTCGGGCGTTTTTATGCCCGCGGGGTGATGCCCCTGGGCGTTGATCCGGTTCTGATCCATCGCGAGCAGCGACTTCGGACAGGCGGTGACGCAGAGTCCGCAGCCCTTGCAGCGATCGGCATCGAATGTTATCTTTACCATGGAAAACGCTCCTGTTTTATAGTTTTTTCCTGTTTTTTGCTTTTTTTGTCTGTTTTTTCCCGCCCGGGGGACGCTCAGCCCCCGTTGGCGACGCCGCCGTGGGAGATGGTGTACTCGAGAGGCAGAAGGGGGTGTCCGGCGGGGACTCTGCCGAGGAGCTCCCGGCAGACGTCGGGTCTCGCGGCGGTGAAGACGACCGGCACGCCGAAAATATCCGCCGTCTCCCGGGCGACCTCAAGTCCCCTGAGGACGTCGTCCGCCGTCGTCTCGCTGCCGAGGTTCGCGCAGTTGACGATCCCGGTCACCGGCAGTCCGCAGGCGCCGGATATCTCGCGCAGGACCTCCGCGGCGTCCGCAGCGGTCGATGTCAGAGGGCGGAAGCTGTTGACGACCGCCAGCATGTCGAAATCCCCCTCGCAAAGGAGAGCGGGCGAGTACCGGCCGAGCGCAAGCGCGCCCCTGTCGTCCCCGCCGACGTCGATGACGACGCGCAGCTCCCTGTCCTCGGTGATCCGGTATGCCGACTGCGGCATCGCGGGAAGGTCGACGTTCGTCGAGGCGTATTCAGACGTGATCAGCTCGGCGCCCATGCTCCTTATGAGCTCCTCGCTGTCTCGGGTCCTGAAGTAGGGATTGACGATGTCGAGGTCGGCGAGCGCCGTCCTGTCACCGGGATATTTCCTCCTGAGCAGTTCGGTCCAGCCGAGGGCGACGGTGCTCTTCCCGCTTCCGTAGTGACCGCAGAAGAGGGTCACGCGCTTTCGCGGGACGGGAAGCGGGATACCCCGCGCGTATTCCTGAAAGTCGCGCACCTTGTCCGGGTCAGTCGACGGTCACCGTCCAGCCGAAGGGATCCGGGATCTTGCCCCACTGGATGCCGGTGACGGTGTCATAGAGCTTCTGGCTGACCGGTCCGATCGATCCGTCGCCGATCGTCATGACCTCGTCGATGTAGCGGAGCTTTCCGACCGGCGAGATGACGGCGGCGGTGCCGCTGCCGAAGACCTCCTCGAGCGTCCCGTTCTTCTGGGCGTCGAGCAGCTCGTAGACCGAGACCTTTCTCTCCTCTACAGGAAGTCCCCAGTGTTTGCAGACGTGGATGACAGAATCCCTCGTGATGCCGGGGAGGATCGATCCGTTCAGCATCGGGGTGACGATCTTTCCGGCGATCTTGAAGAAGATGTTCATGGCGCCGACTTCCTCGATGTACTTCCTCTCGACTCCGTCGAGCCAGAGCACCTGGGAGTATCCGTCGTCATGCGCCTTGACCTGAGCGGCAAGCGAGCAGGCGTAGTTGCCGCCCGTCTTCGCGAATCCCATTCCGCCTCTTACCGCGCGTACGTAGTCGTCCTCGATCCAGATGCCGACCGGCTTGAGGCCGCTGGCGTAGTAGGCTCCCGAAGGAGAAAGGATAATGCAGAACAGATATGTCTTGGACGGGGCGACGCCGAGGAAGGCGTCGGTCGCGATGATGAAGGGGCGTATGTAGAGAGAGGTGTCGGGCTCGGAGGGGATCCAGTCGCGGTCGACCGAGACGATCGCCTTCACCGCCTCGACGAAATCCTCTTCGGGAAGCTCGGGTATGCAGAGTCTCCTGTTCGAGTTGTTCGTCCTGCGGGCGTTCATTATCGGTCTGAACAGGCGGATCTTTCCGTCGACTCCTCTGTAGGCCTTGAGGCCCTCGAACATCTCCTGGCCGTAGTGGAAGACGACGCAGGCGGGCGAGAGGGTGATGTCGTGGAAGGGCTCGATCCTGGCGTCATGCCAGCCGATCCCCTCGGTGTAGTTCATGCAGAACATGTGGTCGGTAAAGATCTTCCCGAATCCGAGGTTCTTTCCGTCCGGCTTCTTTGCCGGATGATCCGTCAGTGTGATTTTGATATCAAGCATTGCTGATACCTCCCGTTTGTATATGCAATAAATTTTGATTACCAGATTTGACTGCGTTTCGCGCGTTTACTGTCCGGCGAGCGGTCCGTCCGGGTCCTTCAGCATCTCGGTGCCCGCCTGCCTCATTTTGTATTTCAGGATCTTGCCGGCGTCGTTCATCGGGAAGGCGTCGCAGATGTAGATATACCTCGGGACCTTGTGGCGGGCTATTCTCTGTTCCGCGAAGCTGCGGAGCTCGGCGACCGTCACCTTCGAGCCCTCGTTCGGTATGATCCAGGCCATGCACTCCTCGCCGTAGCGTTCGTCGGGGACCCCGACGACCTGGACGTCGCGGACGTCCGGGTGGGTGTAGTAGAACTCCTCGATCTCGCGGGGGTAGAGGTTCTCGCCGCCGCGGATGATCATGTCCTTGATGCGTCCGGTGATGCGGTAGTTGCCTTCCGGGTCGCGGCAGGCGATGTCTCCGGTGTGGAGCCAGCCCTCGCCGTCGATCGCCTCCCTGGTCGCGGCGGGCATCTTGTAGTAGCCCTTCATCAGGTTGTAGCCGCGGGCGACGAACTCGCCGTTCCGTCCGTCGGGCAGATCCTCCCCGGTGGCCGGATCGACGATCTTGCACTCGATGTTCGGGAAGGCGTGTCCCACCGTCTCGGTCCTGACCGTCAGGCTGTCGTCGACGGCGCTCATCGTGCAGCCGGGGGCCGCCTCGGTCTGTCCGTATACGCTGACGATCTCCCGCATGTTCATGTCTGCCGCCGCCATACGCATGAGCTCGGGCGGGCAGTTCGACCCCGCCATGATGCCGGTGCGGATCGAGGAGAAGTCGGTCGAGGGAAAATCGGGATGCTGGCGCATCGCGATGAACATCGTAGGAACGCCGTTGAAGCAGGTGATCTTCTCGCGCATGACGCAGGCGAGCGAGGATTTCGGGCTGAAATAGGGCATCGGAAGGAGGGTGCCGCCGTGAGTCATGATCGACGTCATAGAGAGCACCATGCCGAAGCAGTGGAACATCGGGACCTGGACCATCATCCGGTCGGCGGTCGAGAGATCCATCCGGTCGCCGATGCACTTTCCGTTGTTGACGATGTTGCGGTGGGTGAGCATGACTCCCTTCGGGAAGCCTGTCGTGCCCGACGTGTACTGCATGTTTGCGACGTCGTCGGGACCGATCGAGGCCGATCTTCTGGCGACCTCCTCGATCGGGACCCGCGCTCCGGCGAGGTTCGCGTCCTCCCAGGTGATCCCGCCCTTCATCGAGAATCCGACGGTGACGATGTTGCGGAGGAAGGGGAGCCTGCGGCAGTGCAGCGGCTTTCCGCCGGTCGACGAGGCCAGCTCGGGGCAGAGCTCGTTCATGATGCCGCGGTAATCCGAGTCGCGGCAGTTCTCTATCATGACGAGGGTGTGGGTGTCCGACTGCCTGAGCAGATACTCTGCCTCGTTGATCTTGTAGGCGGTGTTTACCGTCACGAGCACGGCTCCGATCTTTACCGCCGCCCAGAAGGTTATGAACCACTGGGGGATGTTGGTCGCCCAGATGGCAACGTGGTCGCCGGGGTTCACCCCGAGGGCGATCAGCCCGCGGGCGAAGGTGTCGGCGTCCTCGCGGAACTCGGTGTATGTCCTCGTATAGTCGAGAGTCGTGTATTTGAAGGCGAGCTGGTCGGGGAACTCGGCCACCATCCGGTCAAGCACCTTCGGGAAGGTGAGATCGATGAGGACGTCCTTCGGCCAGACGAAGCGCCCGGTGTGCGAGCGGTTCTCGGGCAGACGCCCCTGACGCGACCCGGATATGAACCGCGCCATGTATCCGGTGAACTGCGGCATGAGGATGTCGACGGCGCCAAGCTCGTCAAAGGCCCCGGGGAAAAGCTCGCAGGAGATGAATCCGGTGTATCCGACCGACCTCAGAGCGTCGGTCATCCGGGCGACAGGCAGGTCGCCGTCTCCCATGAGGCAGTGGCCGGCCTTTCCGTCGGGCCGTCTTACCGAGTCATGTATGTGGGCGTGCCTGATGTAACCGCCGATATGCTCGACAGTCGTCTCGGGCTCCTCTCCGCCGTATCTGAAGGTGTTGTGCATGTCCCAGAGGGCGCAGAGGCTGTCCGAAGCGAAAGAATCGAGCACGCCGCAAAGTCTCGCGGTGTCGGCGTAGATGCCGGCGGTCTCGAGCAGCAGCACGATCCCGGCAGATTCCGCAAGCGGAAGTACGCGTCCGATGAGGGCGCAGACCTCGCGGTCGATCCTTTCCTTCTCGCCGGCGTTCTTCAGCGCGTGGATCCTCACGTATCTGCATCTGAGCGCCGCGGCGGCGTTGATGCAGTCGGATATCTCTATGACTCCGTCGTCGGCTGCGGCGCCGTCGGCGATGTCGCAGAGGGCGTCGACGCAGACGACCGAAAATCCTATGTCGGACAGATGTCTGGCGGTGGCGGCTATGTTCTCCCTGGCAAAGGGGCGTCCGGGACCCGAAAGTTCGGGAGAGCTTATCCCGTGGAGCTCGATGCCCGAAAAGCCCGCGTCCTCCGCGGCCCTGAAGAGCTCGTCCCAGCCGTATTTTTCCCAACCGTTTGTTGAAAGCGACAGTTTCATTCTTTTACAACCCCGGCCGGCCGCTCTTTTGTGAGCGGAGCAGGCCGGAAACCTCTTCTCAGTTGCTGTTCTGTTTGCCCGCTATCTTGTTCAGCGCGTTGACATAGGCGGTTATCGAAGCCCCGATGATGTCTGTCGAAAGTCCCTTGCCCGAATAGAGCCTGCCGTCGGCCCTGAGCCTGACCAGGGCGTCGCCCATGGCCTCACGGCCCTCGGTGACGGCACGGATCTGGAAGTCGTCCAGTTCGTAATGGTGTCCGATTATCTGCTCGATCGCCAGGAAGGAGGCGTCGATCGGACCGTCGCCGACGCAGAAGCCGACGAGCTTCGTTCCGTCCTCCTTCACCAATGTGACGTGAGCCGTCGCGGCGATCATGTTGCCGCTGTTTATGACATAGGCCTCAAGCCTGTAGACCGGCTTTCCGCCGCCGGTCGCCTGGGCGACGATGGCGTCGAGCTCGCGTGCCCCGACCCTCTTTCTGCCCGACTTCGCGGCAAGCTCGCGGAAGGATTCGTAGACCTTCAGCCTGTCGGCGTCGTCGAGCTCGTAGCCGATAGCCCTCACCGAGGCCGAAACGGCGTCGATATCGGCGTCTGCGGGAAGATCGCCCACTCCCGTATCGCCGCCCGCTCCGTTCTCGAAGGGGGTGCGGCCGCTCCTGCCGTTTTCGGCAAAGGCCGCGATACGCCCGGCGGTGTGTCCGAGCAGGGTGGTGTCGGTGCCGATCGATATCCCGAGATTCGACCCGCGCGCTGCGACGATCCCCGCGAAGGCGACCGCCGGAACGGCGCCGGGGAGCATCGAACAGCCGACGCAGCCGGCTCCCGCCTCGACGGCGGCAAGCGCCGACGCGGCTGCCAGACCGAGCCTGTCGGATGCCTCGATACCGATCTCAAGTCCGGGGGCCGCCTCAGCGGCGGCCTTTACGCAGGCGGCGGTCTCTGCCGGCAGAGTCTCGCCCGAATCGTCGCAGATGACGAAGAGCGAGGCTCCCGCCTCCTTTGCCGCCTTCGCGGCGGCGGCGAGGATTCCCGGCTCCGCCCTGGTGGCGTCGCCGGCCCTGAAGGCTACGTCGGGAATGAGTTCCGACGCGTATTTTATCAACTCGCCGATCATCCCGATCATCGCCGCCGGTTTTTTATGAAAGAGATATTCGGCCTGGACGGTGGAGAGCGGCAGCGAGACGGTGAGCCTTGCGCGCGGGGCGGAGGAAAGAGCCGCAGCCGCGGCGTCGGCAGATTCACGGCCGGTCACATCGACCGAAAGGACGCAGTCGGGGGGGAGCAGGGCACCGGCGGTGCGGCAGAGGAGGGCGGCGGATTTGTCGCCGTCGGGCAGCCTGCCGAACTCGAGAATATCGATGCCCAGTTTGCCTAAGAGGCGCACCGTTTCGAGCTTTTCCTTGAAGGTGTAGTTCCCGCAGAATCTGAGGGTGGAATCGGATACCGATATCCGTCTGTATTCACTGTTATTCATTCTTTCACCGCTTTCCGGAAACAATCCGGGATTTTATCGTGTAATAATATTCAATTATACAACAATATTATCCCTTTGTCAAGAATCTGTTTTCGGGATATCCTTTTTCCCCGGAATTTTCCCTGCCCTCCTTCTCCGGCCGCGTTTTTTCACTGTTGACAAGAGGCCCGCATGATGTTATAATTATCATAAATATTTCACACAACAGTCACGGAGGATCGGAAATGAAATCAATCAAAATCCTGTCGCTTCTCCTTGCCCTTCTCTTCGCCGTCTCCCTCTTCGCCGCCTGCGCCGGAAAGAACCCCGGAGGCGAGACCGGTTCCACCACCGCGGCCGCCGCGCCCGATTCGACGCCGGCGCCGGTCGAGACCGATCCGGTCGACGAGAACGGATATCTCCTCGACGATCTGCCCGTACTCAACTACGGCAGCACCGATTTCAATCTCTTCACCTGGTCAAACCAGACGATATGGGAATGGTCTCAGGATGAGGTGACCACAGGCGACCTCATCAAGGACGCGATCGTCAAGCGCCAGATCGCCGTCGAGGACAGAATGGGCATAAAGCTCGTGGTATCCTCGCAGAACGGCGACTGGGACCACCGCAACTCCTTCATCGACACCGTCTACAACAGCACCCAGTCGGGCGGGACCGAGGCCTTCGACCTGATCGGTCAGTACACCCCCGCCGCCGCCATCGGCGCGATGCGCGGATGCTACACCAACCTTGCCGAGGTAAAATACCTCGACCTGAAGAAGCCCTGGTGGCCGGAGGACATCTACACATCATCGTCGATCAACGGCAAGGTCTATTCGGTCGCCGGAGACATCTCCCCCACCCTCATCCGGAACATGGTCTGCCTGCTGACCAACCTCAGCCTGGCGAAGGACCTCAACATGCCCAACTTCTATGAGCTGGTCGAGAACCAGGCCTGGACAGCCGAGACCTTCCTCACCTACGGCACAGGCACGGTGTCGGGTCTGAACGCCTCGGGCGGCACGGCGCACACCACCACGATGCCAAACAACGTGGTCTACGACAACCTCTTTTACGCGGGAGGCTTCCGCTTCGTCGAGCGGAACGACGAAAAGGGTCTCATCCTCTCGGAGGACCTCAAGTCGTCGAAGATCGCCGACTGGTTCGATCTCTGGCTTGACTTCTGGAACAAGGAGGACACCGCGGTGATCGCGATCAACGCCGCCGGCGGATTCACCAGCGGAGAAGTCCTCTTCCACTTCGGATCGATCGCCGACGTGCAGAACTATCTGCAGGACATCACCTTTGATTTCGGCATCCTTCCCTACCCAAAGTTCGACGAAAACCAGGATGATTACGTGACCATATGCGGATACTGGGTATCCCTCTACAGCATCCCGGTAAACGCCCCCGACTTCGACAAATCGGGCGCCGTCCTCGAATGCCTCGGATCCTACGGATACAGATACGTCACCCCGGTGGTCTACAATGTCGCCTTCGAATACCGTTATCTGAACTCCCCCGAAAACTCGAAGATCTTCAACCTGCTGCACGACACCCTCGTGTTCGAGCCGGGAAGGACCTTCTGCGATCAGATCAACTGCTTCGCCGGCTTCAGACAGGCCGCCGGACAGAGCGAGAGCTGGGCGAAATACTACCAGTCCAACTCGAGGATCTGGGACAAAAACATCCAGGCTATAGTCAAACAGCTCGGTTGACCGAAGACCGGAGAGTGCTGAAATGCTGATTATCGATCATTTCAACGGCGGGTTCTTCATCCTGCTCGCCTTCACGCTTCTCTTTCTCTTCGGCTTCTGGTTCATTTTCAGGGACCGGAGCGAAAAGACGAAGCGCATCGCCGTCGCCGCTCTCTACACGGCGGGATTCCTCTTTTTCTTCCTCTACAAGTACTGGATCTCGGTCGACGAAGAATACTCGATCCTGACGGCGGCAGCCGGCAAGGGGGCCTTCTCCTGGTGGAGCGAGCTTCCGCTCCACCTCTGCAACATCAACCTCGCGCTCGTGCCGGTCGCCGTTATGTCGAAGAACCGTCCGCTGCTCTCCTTCGCCTTCTTCATGGCTCCCTTCGGAGCGATACTGGCGATGATGTCGCCGGCGGTAGGCTTTGCAGGTTATTCCTTCTTCGTTCCCCGCATGGCGGGCTACTACATCACCCATCTGCTCGTCCTCATCACCGCGCCTGTGCTGGCGATGTTCGGGCTCTACCGACCGAAATTCAGAGACATCCCGCTGACGATCCTCTATATGCTGGGGCTGTCGCTCATCATCTTCGGGATCAACTGGCTTCTCAGGCTGACCCACCTCAACGACTTCGCCAACTACTTCTACAACATCGAACCCGAGCAGGGGACCCCGCTCGTCTTCTTCTACAAACTGATCCCGGTGCCCTTCGTCTATATGATACCTATCATGTTCCTGCTGCCGGTATATATGGGCGCCGCCACTCTTCCCTTCTTCCTCGTCGAACGCGCCGAAGCCAAAAAGGCTGCCGCGGCGGAGGATGAGGAAAAGCCGGCGGAGGTCTGAACACCCGCAAAAATGATCCCAAAACCGGCCCGGAAAAGGAAAAGCCTTCCGGACCGGTGCCCGCCAAAGCGGCGGAATCTTTCATAATCACAGTCAATATCAGATAAAGGAGGGACAGCCATGTCCGCCGAAAACCCCGGAAACGTAAAACTCAAGCAAAAAAAGTTCTATCAGATAAGAAAACTGATCTGCGGCAGCATAAAGGAGCAGATGGCGTACGACATGCACACGCAGCTCCTCGCGAATTTCCTCATGTTCGGCGACACCCAGCCCGCAGTCGTTCATTCGGTCGATCCGCTCGTCATCTCGGCCTATTCCGACGAATTCGACGCCGTGATCTTCCTCAGATTCCCCGACGAGCTGACGTCGATCTACGGCCTTAAACCGGGCATGAAGCTCGTGACCGCCTGCGGTTACGATCCGCGCGGGGATAAGGTCGCCGACGACATCTTCCCGGGCGCCGGATTCACAGGCAATTACAACGACTTCATCCCGGTCGTCCAGCTCTTCTACGGCGGAAAGAAGCAGTTCTTCTTCACCGGCGGCGACGAGGAGATCAGAGAGCGCCCGTCGGAATTCTCCGCCGAGACCTGGAACCGAGTCCTTTCGCTCACCGCCGACTACGCCGCCCGCGGCCTCTGCCGCGACGGGTTCTTCTACATGAAGTAAAGGAAGACCGGTATGTCATTCAAAAGAGCCACCTGGACCAGCGGATACACCTACAATATCACCTGCGAATACTGCCGGACGGTCTTCAGCTACACCGACAGGCAGCTCGACTACAGGCCCTGGTACACGAACGGATTCATCTACTGCCCGCGCTGCCGCAAACCGCTGCGGCACAGCGAGTTCTACGCCGTCTTTCCAGACGGCACCCCGGTCTACAGGAACCGCGCCGAAGCCGACGCTGCGGTGAGGACCGGCTATTACGAATCGCACGGCATGGCCGCCCCGGCCGGGACCTACCCGACCGCCCCTGCACCGGCTCCCGCCGCTGCGGCGGCTCCCGCTCCTGACCCCGCCTTCGCCTTCTGCCCGGCCTGCGGCCGCAGATACAGCGTCGGCGACCCGAAGTTCTGCACCGGCTGCGGCAGAAAACTGCCGGAGCCCGAGGCTCCGGCCGAACCGGCAGCCGAAACGCCGACCGCGGAAAGCTGACACAAAAAACACGTTAACATAAGAAAAAAGCCTGCCCTATCCACCGCAAGGAGGAAGGGCAGGTTTTTTATGACGAATTATAACAGATTTGTCACTTTTTTTGCAGGAAACCGGGCTGGTTTACAACGGGAAACAGTATAAGCGGGATTGCGCTTTTATTTGGATAGTAAAACAATAATCGCTACAATTGATAAGAAAAACAACGCTAGTGAAATAAAAAAGAGCGGGTAACCGTATTTTTCCGATGCCCTTGATTTTCCTCTGATAAAAACGAAAAGGCTTATAGCCCCTAGAAGAATAGAGACTAATAACTCAAAAAACTGAACGGGCATGCCTAATAACGTGGTTTGGTTTCCAGTCATTTGAGCAAGAATAAGAAACACAGCGCCTATTATGCCAATCAGTGCCCCCAAAAAAGGATTCCGGTTATAGTTGAACAAACACAATCCCCAACTGTTGAAACCACCCACTGAGTTTATTAATAGGAACAGCCCTAAAAAATAAAAAACCAAGAACAAAGTTCTGTTAGCTGAAAAATCGAAATCCGTGTTAGTCAGAATAGCTTTTAAGTCATTGATTGCAATAATGATGCCGCGTATTTGTAGTATTGCAATTATCGTTCCAACTGAGATTAAAAACCAAAACCACCATTTCTTGTAAAACGGCTTTTTGATCTTCGATTCAATCGGTGCGCTAATTCCTTTTGCATTTGTTTCAACAAAAAACGGAGCATTATTAGAGATTGAAGCTTTTGCTCCACAATAAGGACAATAATTTCCTTCAAATTCTGAGTCGCAGTACTCGCATTTCATTTGTTTACAGGGGCCCTTTTAAAAACCATTAGATTTTATCTGCCGTGATAAGTTATTGTGATTACTGCCTCAGGCAAATATACTCTTCCTCCTGAGCTTATCGGAGTACCATCAACTGCAACAGCTTCAATGGTACCCGGTTTTGTAATAAGTCCCAACTTCAAATCATGAAGATTTATTAGTTGTATATTTTTAAACCCAGCAGCCAGTAGCGCAGACCGAACCACCTCTGCTCTCTTTTCCCCGAAAGGCTCAAACCCCTTGGGAAACATTACCCCTCCGTTGCTTAACAAGTATTTATTGTTTTCCTTTTCAGGAATTACCTTGAAGACAAGATAGGCTCCACAACCGATTATTGGGGCGCAAATATACACGGAAAACATGAAACCCAGTGCCCATCCCGGAATATCATCATTACCGCCAAAGATCATTATGCTAATCGCAATGATTATTAACGACAATGTTAATGATAGCCAAATAATAGTTAGAGTCTTTCTTAAAGAAGAATTCTTCTCCATTATCTCCAGTTCGCGCATTTTTATTAGGCGATCTGTTTCAGCTTGCTTTATTTTTGCTTCGTCTACATGGCGATAAGTGTATTCGTTGTCGTTAGTGACAGCAATTTTACTTCCGCAATAGGAGCAAAAATACGTGTTTCTTCCCTCTTCCACAGTTAGTACTGCACCGCATTCCGGACATTTTAATGATCTCACCATTAGACTCATCAGATAGTAACTCCTAAAAAAGTGTTTCGGTGTTTATTCAATTCAGTTATATTAAACTGTACCCTGTAAAATGGACAGCCCTATCTCAAGGAGCCGCTACGGAGCGTACAGCAAAGAAATGAGGGCCTCCTTTAGGAATGCATTTTTACAGGAGCGAGTTTTGTGTTATACTGTATCCATATCGGCAAGGACGGAAAGGCAAAGACAAGGACTCAAAGAAAACGCACACACATCCATTAACTACTAATAAATAATTTTAAAAATGGATAAAGCTGAACCCTTGCGTGAATCATCTGTTGCACCGGCCTGCTTGGAATCTAGAAAAGCAGGATCACATGATGGTATTGAAACAGACATCCCGAATGATTCGCAAAATCTCGCCCCAGGGGTCAAATGAACACCACAATGACTGCAGGACATATAGGCTCCTTTGGTTGCTATTAGTTTCAACTGAATGCATACAACATGATTATAAGCACAAATACTCTTTAAGAGAGTTTGCAACCCAAGAAGGCTCCTTGTCATACACCGTTTGGAACACTTTCCCGGTGCGGTCCTGCCAAATTATTATGTCGTCTATATTGAGTTTTTCAACAACATAAAGGGATTTGGGAATCGCAGGATGCTTCGACCACTCTTGATTTGTCACATACACCACGTTAAGTCTGTTGGATGAGCATAATCCGGTAAATTCATGTTCGGAAGTTGCAGCGGTGCCGAGAGACATCAAATAATCTTTATATTCTTTGGAAAACTGCAAGTTAAGTAGCTTCTCCGCATCTTTTATGTCTAATCTGGAGGCGGGAGACAATGATTTCAAAGAATCATCATGTTTGAGTATTCCGCTAAACGTCATTTGTTTTTCACCCATTTGCTCTCATTATCAGTTCTGCGTAGGACTTCCAAAAGTCTGAGCGGATTTTGGCAAAGGCGTTTCTGTCAATTTCTGAAAATGCCTTAAACCCATGAAGGGCTTGACTGTCATGTTCTGATGAAGTTAAAATCGCGAGGATCCCATCATTATTTTGTCCAATGTGATGAAGCTCAAACGTTTCACCCGTATTTGAAATAGGAGCTTTTCCCTCCAACATCTTGCTTAGGTTGGTAACTCCGAATTCATCTTTCAAATACGGATCAATATCAGCTCGGATTAAAGCCGTTTGCCCGTTAATTGGATATGGAAATAAATCAGCATTTCTAAATACAGTGTATTCATCCATTGTATGGAACTCTCTAATGAGTTCCAAAGGGTAACCAGATTCATTTTGAATCCTTGCAACATCGTTCAACGACAATCCATTCGCTGTCGCTTTTGATAAAACAAAAGCTTCTCTTGCGCCGCCGGATACCGCTCCTCCTATGGCTCCCCACTTGAACCCTTCACTTCCTGAGACCGCCGCCGCTTTTAGAGATTCATTAAGATCGCCCGTCTGATAAGCTTTGACTAGTCCGGACGAAACCCCACTGATTACCATCCCTGAGAGAGCACAAGTGGCAGCTGTTTTAGCTGAAGCAGCAAATATTGCTGCCGCGGCAGGCGCACCAGCTCCTTCCGTCGCAACAGTAATGACAACACAAACAAGAATAACGCCCGCTCCTATGGCAACATTTTTAATAATCTTGTTATAGTATTCTTCTTCAGGAACACTTGTGAGTTTCTTGACAACAGTCTGGCCGTCCTCCTCTGTTGTGAACACATATTTCGTATCCCCAAAAAATTGATCCAGGTCAGACAAAGAATAACCAAAAAAGATGTTCTCTTTTGAATTATATGCCGTTTCTTCAAGGTATTCTTTTGACAGGTAAACGGCACTAACTCTTTCAACTATGTACTCTGTTGTTGAAATGCTTGAAACGACCTGAGAGTAGATTTCGTCTTCAAGATATCTTAATAGAGCCTCATCATTCAGGCCGGAAAAAGCAGGCGTTTCTACCGACCAATCTAGCGTCGTCAGTATTGTCAGCCGCGCATTTGCCCGAGCCGCAGACTGCAGCTACAGGCTGAACGGTGAACACGCCGCCTTCGACGGTGAATTTGCTGCCGTCGGTCGGGAGCGGTCCAGCGTACTTACCGTCAAGGACGGTGATCGTCCCGCCACCGGTTGCAGTGTTAATAATTCCTTCGCTGCCGCTGAAGTCGTTGTCCGAAAGCGTCACAGCCATACTGCTTCCTGCGCTGTAGTTATCAATTGCATATGCTGCGCTACCGGTGCTTGCGTTGTAAAGAGTACCGCCGTTTACCGTAAGCGTTCCCTCGTTACGAACAACGTTGCTTGCCGTCGTAGGTCGCGCCGTTCGCGGGACCGTTGATAGTGCCGTTTCCGGTGATGGTAAGCTCGCCGCCGGACTCGACGGTGATAAACTGGACATAATCGTTCTTAGTCGCAGCCGTCGTCGCGTATGTGACGGTCTTCCCTGCCATATCCAGTGTTATCTTACCGGAAACACTGACAGGCTCGGTCTGCGAAATATCTTTTAAGAGCGTTACAGTATCGCCGTCGACCGCGGCCGCGAAGGCCTCTTCAAGCGTCCTGTAAAGCGTTTCGCCTATCCTGGCGTAGGCTTCGGTCCACTTGGCGTAAATTGTCGTATTGCCGGTGATGCCTTGGGTAAAATCGAACGGTGTATCGGTCTCGCTGAAGGTGTACGTATAATGATCTATGACCCAGGACTTGCCCGTTTCGACGCCGTTTTCGGTCTCGTAGGCTACGAGATCGATGGTCATCGTCATCTCGGGCACTCCTTTGTAGATCGCACCGCAGCAGAAATCACGAACGACCGTTGCGAGGTCGTAGTATGTCATCGTGAACTGCGTGCCGTAGATCGCCCCGGAATTCGCGAGGAGTCTGATGGGCGTGTTCGCGGCGATGGCGATCGACGGGATGGGAGTCCAGCCGAAGGGCCCGTAATTGCCGAGGAGCACGACTTCGCCGGCGGCGATCGCCTTGTCGAAGGAGACCTCGTAGTCGATGACATAGTCCTTGTACTCGCAGGTATCGGCGTTGGGATCGTCGAGGCTGTACTGGCGGCCGTTGAGGAGCAGGTCCCTTCCGCCCTCGACCTTCATGCCCTTGTAGGATCCGGCCTCGGCGTCGTTGATCTCGAAGTTTACATAGCCGGCTCCGAGGGTGTTGCCGTGAAGGCCGTCGGTAACGTCGTCATTATCCCCGAGGAGCGGCCCGATGTAGGTGTTGGTCGTTCCCTTGAGGTGATTGACGTAATGGACGATGTTCGAGAAGGTGTATTCGTAAACGTCTACGACATGCCCGATCTCGGAAGCGGTCCCGGCGTTCTCATAGGCAATGAGCTTTACCGTCACGGTGACTTCGTCGTTGCCGTCATACCTGGCTCCGCCGATGAAGTCCTGGACGAATCCCGCCATCACCTCATAGTCGAAATCGTAGACGATCTCACCGCGCAAGTCGCGGAGGAGTCTGTAGACAGTTCCGGCGGTGATCTGATCCGCGTTGACCTGGCTTACTTCTGTGCCGTTGTCGTAGTTCTGGTATTTACCGTAGAAGGTCACGCTGCCGGCGGCGACGTCTTTGTCGAACGACAGCTCGATGTCCACGGGCCATTCCGCCCACGGGGTGTTCGCAGCATTGTCGTCTTCGAGTTTGTACTCGCGCTCGTTGCCCTTCCCTTCTGCCGAGGTGTAGCTGACCTTGCCCTCTTTCTTGAGCTCGTCAACGTATCCCTCGAAAGTGTAGAAGACGGCGGTGTATGTCGCGTCTTCCGTGACCTCGACGATCTCCTTGTCCCAACCGAAGAAATACGGGGTGCAGGTGTGATCAAGAGACGGATCGGCGGGCTTGGTGGGCTCCTCGTTCTCGTATTCGGGAAGAGTGCCGTACTCGACCAGGCCGCTCTGGAGCACAAGTCCGTCGTAGTTCACGAACTTGACGGTGTACTTCCGGAGGACGGGAGTGTATGTTGCAGTGTATGTCGCGTCTTCCGTCACCGCGGTGATCTCCGGAGACCATCCGGCGAAAACGTAGGTGTACTGAGCGTCGGCAGCCTTTGTCGGAGTCTCACCGGTGAAGACGGGAGTCTGGCCGTAGACCGTTTCGCCGCTCTGGAGAACCGTGCCGTCATAGTTTACGAACGTGACGGTGTGGCTTGCCTGGCCGAAGCGGAAGACGTAGGTGTTGATGACATGTCTCGTCGTGCCTTCGTAGGCGACGAGCTCGACGGTCACCGTAAGGTCTGTCTCGGCGCCGTTGTATGTCGCCGCGCAGCTGAACTGACCGATCCCGGCCATCTCGCTGTAGTTGACTGTCGGGCTGCCGGGAAGGCTCTCAAGCAGTTTCCTGACAGTTCCGGCGGTCGTAGCGGGAACGGCAAGATCCACCCAGCCGAAGTTCGCGTAGTTGCCGAAGATGGTAACGGCGCCAGCGGGAACAGCCTTGTTGAAGGAGATCTCGAAATCCACCGGCCACTCGGCCCACGGTGTCTCGCCGGCGTTGCTGTCATTGAGACCGTACTCGCGTACGACGCCGTATGTATCGTCGGCTATGTTGGTGTAGGTGAGTTTGCCTGCCTCTTCGAGCGCACGGATGTACTCTTCGAAGGTCATGCCGGCCAGAGTTACGGTGTAGGTATCTACAACGTGTCTGTAGTCGTCCTCGTATACCACGAGCTCAACGGTGACCGTGAGGTCTCCGAGTCCGTTGTATTCGGGAGCGCACTTGAAGTCTTTTACTATACCGGCAATGTCGGTGTATGTGAATACGTTCTCATTCCGGATGTCCGCAAGCAGCTTCAGGACAGTGCCCTCGGCGACTGCCGGAAGAGCTCCGCCGATCCAGTCGTAGGGTTCGTATTTGCCGTAGATCGAAAGCTCGTTCGCCTTCAGAGCTCTGCCGAAGGAAAGCTCGAAGTCAACCGGCCATTCAGCCCACGGCGTGTTCGCCGCGTTGTCGTCGTCGAGTTTGTACTCGCGGGCGATAGTATGTTCGGTATCTACGATGTTCCCGTAAGAAGCCTGTCCGGCCGCCTCGAGTTCGTCAACATAGTCCTCGAAAGTGTAGAAAACAGCGGTGTAGGTCGCGTCTTCAGTGACTGTGACAATCTCCTTGTCCCAGCCGGTGAAGTATGCGTAGCCTTCGTATCCGTCGACCGCGATCCTCGCGGGAGTTCCGCCGTTGTATACGGGCGTCGCGCCGTATTCAAGTTCTTCTTCCTGAAGGACGGCGTCGTTTTTGCCGACAAACTTGACCGTGTATTTGTTGACGGTCTTCTTGTACGTCGCGGTGTAGGTAACGTCACCTGCCACGGCGGACACGGCAGGTGTCCAGCCGTCGAAGGAGTAGGTGTACTGAGCGTCGGCAGCCTTTGTCGGCGTCTCGCCTGTGTAGGCGGGAGTTTCACCGAGTGCGACATCGCCGCTCTGGAGCACCGTTCCGTCCTCGTTGACGAAGGTCACGGTGTATTTCGTCTGGCCGAAGCGGAAGACGTAGGTGTTGATGACATGTCTCGTCGTGCCTTCATAGGCAACGAGTTCAACTGTCACAGTAAGGTCTGTCTCGGCGCCGTTGTATGTCGCCGCGCAGCTGAACTGACCGATCCCAGCCATCTCGCTGTAGTTGACTGTCGGGCTGCCGGGAAGATTCTCAAGCAGTTTCCTTACAGTTCCGGCGGCCGTAGCGGGAACGGCAAGATCCACCCAGCCGAAGTTCGCGTAGTTGCCGAAGATAGTGACGGCGCCCTCGGGAACATCCTTGTTGAAGGAGATCTCGAAATCCACCGGCCACTCGGCCCACGGAGTCTCGCCGGCGTTGCTGTCATTGAGACCGTACTCGCGTACGACTCCGTATTCATCGTCGGCTATGTTCGTATAGGTGAGCTGACCTTCGGCTTCGAGTTCACGGATGTACTCCTCAAAGGTCATGCCCGGGAACTCGAACTCGTAGGTGTCCACGACATGCGCCGTGGTGGTGCCGTCGACGGTCTCATAGGCGACGAGCTCTATCTTGAGCGTCATCGGGAAGAGACCGGTATAGTTCGCACCGCATACGAAAGTTCCGACGTTCTCAGCGAGGAACTGATAGTCTACGGTGTAATCCGGGATGAAGGTGCTCACGAGTCTGAGCGGTTCATTCCCCGTGAGAGCACCGACCGGAAGAACCTCGTGATCGTACGGGCCGTAGGATCCCCAGAGAGATATCTCGCTTGACTTGACGTCTCTGTCGGCGGTGATCACGAAGTCGGTAAGCCAGCCGGCGAACGGAGTGGAGGCCGCGTCACCGTCGGTCAGCGTATAGCTGCGTCCTCCGTCGGAGTCCTCTATGGTATATTTGTCAGCGACATATTCTTCAAACGTGTAAAATACCGCGGTGTATGTCGCGTCTTCGGTGGCGGCGACGATCTCCTTGTCCCAGCCGAAGAAATAGGGCTTGCAGCTGTGTCCGTTAACCTCGGATGCCGGTTTTACCGGTGTATCTTCGGTGTAAGCGGGCGTCTCACCGTAAGCGACACCGACGGTCTGAAGCACCGTCCCGTCGTAGTTGACGAATTTGACGGTGAATTCGATGTCCTTTTCAGTGAATTTCGCGGTGTAGGTGGCTGTGCCGGTCACAGCGACGGGATCGGTATCCCATCCGGCAAATTCGTACGTATGCTCTGCTGTCGAGGCCTTGACGGGCGTCGCTCCGGTGTAGGCGGGAACAGTGCCGTACTCGACTTCGATCTGCTGGAGCACGGTGTTGTCGTAATTTGCGAATGTGATGACATACTTTCTCAGCGTGGAGGTGTATGTTGCCTTATAAGTGGCGGGACCCGTCACGGCGACTGGGGTGGTGTTCCATCCCGCGTAGGTGTAGGTGTACTGGGCGTCGGCCGCCTTGGTCGGAACGGCCGCGACGTACGCGGGAACGACGCCGTACGGGAAGTCGCTCTCCTGGAGCACAGTGCCGTCATCGTTTACGAACTTGACGGTGTACTTGTTGACAGAGTCGGTGAAGACGGCGGTGTACGTCGCGTCTCCGGTCACCTCAGCGATCTCGGGAGTCCATCCGTTGAAAGTGTAGGTGTGGCCGGCCTCGCCGCCGGTCTTGACCGGTGTAGTACCGGTGAAGGCGGGCGTGGCTCCGTAGTCATAAGTCGTGACCTGGAGTTCAACGCCTTCCTCATCGACGAACTTTACGGTGTACTTGTTGACTGTCTTGTCGTATTTGGCAGTGTAAGTAACGTTTCCGCTGACCGCGGAGACGGCCGGATCCCATCCGGCAAAGGTGTAGGTGTACTGAGCGTCGGCAGCCTTGGTCGGCGTCTCGCCTGTGTAGACGGGATCTTCGCCGAATGCGACACTGCCGGTCTGGAGTACTGCTCCGTCGTCGTTGACGAAGGTCACGGTGTACTCGGCGGCGCCGAATCTGAACTCGTATGAATCGACGACGTGCCTGTCACCGTCGGAATCGTAAGCGACGAGCTCGACGGTCACGGTGAGAGCTTCGTTTCCGTCAAAGCCGACATCGCACTTGAAGTCCTTAACGGCTGTCGCAATGTCAGCGTAAGTAAAGGGAGCCTCGCCTCTGATGGATTCGAGCAGCTTCAGCACTGTGTCCGCATCAACTGCGGGAAGAGTCTGGCTGACCCACGCTCCGTTGTCCCAGTCGGGATAGCTTCCGGCGAGAGTGACTTCACCGGCAGCGATCGCTCTGCTGAACGAGATCTCAAAGTCCACTTCCCAGTCCGCCCACGGGGTCTCTGCGGCGTCCGGGTCGTATAACTTGTATTCCCTGGATGTGGGATGATCTGCGTCATCCGGGTCGGATATGTTCGTGAAGCTGGCCTGGTTCGACTCGATCAGGCCAGCGACGTAGTCTTCAAAGCAGGTGAAGACCGCGGTGTATGTCGCGTCCGCCGTAGCCGGAACTATCTCCGGCTCCCAGCCGACGAAAAAATACTTTTTTATGCCGTCGGCAGGTTTGACGGGGTCTGCAGTCCCCGGATATGCAGGGGTCTCGCCCTTCGCGACCGTGGTCGTCTGAATAAGTGAACCGTCGTAGTTGTTCCACGTTATCGTGAAAGACAGTCCTGCGACATTCGTCAGAACGACCATGTCGGAGTAGATGGTCGTAAGAACACCGTCCTTGCGGTAGATCACATACGCTTTTGCGTATGTTGTAAGCTCCATGTCCTTTATGGTCTTTGTTACCGTGTAATCGCCGTAGGGCTGGAGTTTGGTCGACCTGAATACGGTGATGCCGTACCGCTCGACACCGGCATTCTCCATAAGGAGGCCGGCGGAGGCGCGCTCCCTGTTTTCGGGAGAATCATGTCCGTAAGTTGAGCTGTCGGCTCTGATCAGGCCGTGTTCCACAAGTTCAAATCCGTCGGGAACGGCGCGGGTCGCGATGTATTTGAACTTTTGAGTTCCTTCATCCGCGTCGTATACGCTTCCGTTTAGCAGGATAGACGGTCCGACTCCGATGTCGCTGCCGTAAACGGCATAGATCGACATATTGGAATATACGAGCATTCCGCACTTGACGTCGTAAGAAATGACGTTGCCGTCCTTCATCCAGCAGACGAAAGGCTCGTCATTATAGGTCTCGGGAGCCGTGAACATCGCCGATTCGCTGGAACCGAAGGATTTTGTCTCAATAAGCTCGGCTGCGGATTCATCGTTTCCGACACGGTAATATACCGAAACCGTAAAGCTGTCGTCGGATGAGTATACCGGATATACGGGAATATAATCCTCGCCGGCGGCGATAGCTTCCAGAATCTCTGCTTCTGTATGATCCCAGCCGGTGAAGGTGGTCCCGAGATAGGCCGGGGCGTCTGGAAATCTGATGCTTTCCGACGCGGTATATCCCTGGACGCTCAGGACCTGTTTATACCTCGTGTAGAAGACGACGGTCCCGGTGGGTTCCTCGTCATCGGCGTAGGTCTCGATAGCAGTCAGAGCCATCGGGTGAAGGACGGTAAACGTGAATGCCTTTTCTGTGGATACGGTCATTCCGTTTTCGTCTTTCCAGTGCCGGAAGTTTCCGCTGCCTTTATAGGTCACGGTAAGTTCGCTTCCGATCTCGTGGGTGTTGTAATAATGGCCGTACTGTTTTGCGCTGGATCCGACGGTAAACGCCGAACCTGCAACCGATACAGCCACATATCTGCTCTCAGCGGGCGCCGGATCTTCTGCGAAAACCGCAGCGGGAAAAGTCGAGAGGCAGAGAAGGATAGCAAGAATGATTGCTGTTAT